>Ga0157370_10004275_pt1 | contig 16447 bp, 13 predicted proteins | sample C35metaG_FD_113463 | JGI IMG/M metagenome (GOLD analysis project Ga0157370, IMG submission 113463) | Corn rhizosphere microbial communities from Kellogg Biological Station, Michigan, USA - C3-5 metaG | ecosystem: Host-associated > Plants > Roots > Rhizosphere > Soil | place: USA: Michigan...
CGGATGGCGCGAAAACGATGCGGACTGGAGCTGCGACGGATCCGTTCCGGCCAGCGCGTGCCTGGGCAGGATGCGCATCTGGTAGGCGGCATCGTAGAACTGTCCCGGATAGCGCTTCTTGAACCAGAACACGGCGATCGAGGAATCCGGTGTGCTCACGGAGTCGATGTTGGCGAGCAGCGGCGCGACGAACGAGCCGGTCTTCGGATTCGTATAGAGTTGGAACGTGAACTTCACGTCGCTCGACCGAACGGGTACGCCGTCGTGCCAACGAGCGGCGGAGTCGATGTGGAATCCGAGCGTGGTCGAATCGCGGCCCCATTGCCACGAGTCGGCGAGCTCGCCCGTCCAGCCTTTGTCGCCGATCGGGTCTAACGTTGGTCCTGGCTTCGCGAGGTTCTCGAAGACCAGACCGTCCACCTCGTAGCTCGTCGCGTTGACCGTGATCGGCGGCATGAGCGCGTCGGCATCGATACCCACCGCGATCACCATGGTGCCGCCGTATTCGCTGTTCCCGGTCCGCGCCCGATCGCCACGCTGGCACGCGAGGACCGCGATCAGAGGAAGCAGGGACGAGGCAGCGTGGGGCGTTCGCATGATCGGGGATCGGGCGAGAGAGGGAGGATGCCGCATCGGGCGCTGAGGGGCGCGCGGCAACGGAAAGACGATCAGTTCACGGAGATGATTCGCTCCAACCCTCCTTCTGGAGGTCTCGAAGCGTCCGGCGAGCCCAGCCGTACGCCCGCGTCAAGACACGGTTGCAACAATGGGGACAAGACGCCGGTGAGGCAAGGAAAGGTTGTACCGGCGGATTGTACGGATGACGAGCGGATCGCTCGGCTGCTCGGCGCTGGTTCCACCGAAGCTGGTGAGCATCAATTCGTCGTTCGTTGGGTTCTTCGAGAATCTCCAAAGCCTTGCTGCTGCTCGTGTCGTGTCCGCTGTGTGCGTGACGAGGCTGCCCGGGTCGCCGAACGCCGCGAGATGGAATTTCCCTTGACGCTATGCCAGATTTCGGTGCTGCGACGCGGGCCGACGGGGACCCGCGCCCTGTTTCGCGTGACCGACACGAGCGAGCGCCCGAAGGCGCCGAGGAATTCATGACCACGACGATCGCACCGGTATCGCTGACCGATGCCGACAGCTTCATCCCTCGCCACATCGGACCGACGGACGACGACGTCCGGGCCATGCTCGAGGTCCTGGGCTACGAGTCGCTCGATGACTTGATGGACGCGACAGTGCCGGAGGCGATCCGCCTGCGCCGGCCGCTGGCGTTAGGCGAGGGCAAGAGCGAGACGGCGGCGCTCCGAGGATTCCGCTCGGTGGCGTCCCGCAATCACGTCTTTCGATCGTTCATCGGACTGGGCTACTACAGCTGTCTGGTGCCGCCGGTGATCCAGCGCAACATCCTCGAGAACCCGGCCTGGTACACGGCCTACACGCCGTACCAGGCCGAAGTGGCGCAAGGCCGGCTCGAGGCGCTGCTCAACTATCAAACGATGATCATCGACCTTACCGGTCTGCCGATCGCCAATGCGTCGCTGCTCGACGAGGCAACGGCGGCGGCCGAGGCGATGATGATGTCGCATGCGATCAAGGGAGCGGCGGGCAAGAACACGTACGTCGTGTCCGAGGAGTGTTTTCCGCAGACGATCGAAGTGGTGCGCACGCGGGCGCGGGCGCGCGGGATCACCGTCATCGTGGGGGACCACCGCACGGCGACGTTAGGCAGCGACGTGTTCGGCGCGCTGGTGCAGTATCCGACCGCGGACGGCGCGGTGGTCGACTACCACGCGTTCGCCGAGCGCGTCCACGCGGCAGGCGGGCTGCTCACCGCCGCCGCCGATCCGCTCGCGCTCACACTGCTGGCGCCGCCGGGCGACTGGGGCGCCGACGTGGCCGTGGGATGTACGCAGCGGTTCGGCGTTCCGTTAGGCTTTGGCGGACCGCACGCGGCGTACTTCGCGACGCGCGACGAGTTCAAGCGCCAGATTCCGGGCCGCATCATCGGCGTCTCGCGCGACAGCGAGGGCCGGCCGGCGCTGCGCATGGCGCTGCAGACCCGCGAGCAGCACATCCGCCGCGAGAAGGCGACGAGCAACGTCTGCACCGCGCAGGTGCTGCTCGCGGTGATGGCCAGCATGTACGCGGTGTGGCACGGGCCGGCGGGTCTCGAGCGCATCGCGGCACGCGCCCACCGCTTCGCCGAGACGGTCGCCGAAGGGTTGCGGCGTCTGGGCTACGGCGTCCGGCACGACGTGTTCTTCGACACGGTCTGCGTCGAGTTGCGCGACCACCGCCTCGCCGACGTGCTGCGCGAGGCGCGCGCCAAGCAGCTCAACATGCGCGTGATCGACGAGCACACCGTGGGCGTCGCCATCGGCGAGAGCACCCTCCTCGAGGACGTGAACGATCTCTTCGCCGTCTTCAACCGCGGCCTGCGGCCGGAGTTCACCGCATCCGACGTCGCCGAGAGCGTGGATGACCGGTTCGATGAACGCTTCGCGCGCACGACGCCCTTTCTCACGCATCCGGTGTTCAACAAGTACCACTCGGAAACCGAGATGCTGCGCTACATGCGCAAGCTCGAGTCGCGCGATCTGTCCCTCACCCATTCGATGATTCCGTTAGGCTCGTGCACCATGAAGCTCAACGCGACCGCCGAGATGCTGCCGATCTCGTGGCGCGAGATCAACCGGCTGCACCCGTTCGCCCCCCGCGAGCAGACCGACGGCTACTCGGTGCTGTTCGAGCGGCTGGAGCACGCGCTGGCGGAGATCACCGGGTTCCCGGCCGTGTCGCTGCAGCCTAACGCGGGATCGCAGGGCGAGTACGCGGGTCTGCTCGTCATCCGCGCCTACCACGAATCGCGCGGCGACGGGCACCGCGACGTGTGCCTCATCCCGCAGTCGGCGCACGGCACCAACCCGGCGAGCGCGGTGATGGCCGGCATGTCGGTCGTGGTCGTGCGCACCGACGAGCGCGGCAACATCGATCTCGCCGACCTCCGGGAGAAAGCGGCCGCCAATGCGTCGCGCCTCGCCGCGCTCATGGTGACGTATCCGTCCACGCACGGCGTGTTCGAGGAAGGCATTCGCGACCTCTGCCAGATCGTGCACACGAACGGCGGGCAGGTCTATATGGACGGCGCGAACATGAACGCCATGGTCGGCCTGTGCCGGCCCGCCGACATCGGCGCTGATGTCTGCCACCTGAACCTGCACAAGACCTTCTGCATCCCGCACGGCGGCGGCGGTCCCGGCATGGGGCCCATCGCGTGCGCCGCGCATCTCGCGCCGTTCCTCCCGGGCCATCCGCTCGTGCGCGTCGGCGGCACCGAAGCGATCGGCCCGGTGTCGGCGGCGCCGTGGGGCAGCGCGAGCATCCTGCCGATCTCGTACATGTACATCGAGCTGATGGGCGGCGAAGGGCTAACGCGGGCGTCGAAGGTCGCGATCCTCAACGCCAACTACATCGCCAAGCGTCTCGACGAATATTATCCGGTGCTCTATCGCGGCAGCCATGGCACCGTCGCACACGAGTGCATCATCGATCCGCGCGCATTCAAGCAGAGCGCTGGGGTGGACGTGGAAGACATCGCCAAGCGGCTCATGGACTACGGCTTCCATGCGCCCACGGTCTCGTTCCCTGTCGCAGGTACGCTCATGATCGAGCCGACCGAGAGCGAATCCAAGGAGGAGCTGGATCGCTTCTGTGTTGCGCTCATCTCGATTCGTGAAGAGATTCGCGACATCGAAGAGGGCCGGGCGGATCGCGCGGACAACCCGCTCAAGAACGCGCCCCACACGCTCGAGCGGGTCTTGTCGTCGGATTGGTCGCGGCCGTACACGCGCGAGCAGGCGGCGTTCCCGGCGCCGTGGACCCGGGAGTGGAAGTTCTGGCCGTCCGTTGGGCGCGTGGAGAGCGCGTTCGGGGACCGGAATCTCGTGTGTTCGTGCCCGCCGATCGAGGAGTACGCCTCGGAAACGGCGTAGCGATCTAACGCGGAAACACCACGGGCCCGCGGCTCAGCCGTGGGCCCGTGCGCATCGGCTCCCGCTTATTCGCCGATGTGCTTCTTGTATTCTTCGGGACCGAGCAGCTGGTCTTGCTCGCCCGCATCCTTCACGCGCAGCCGAATCATCCAGCCTTCACCGTAGGGATCGGTGTTCACCAGCGCCGGTTCCTTGTCGAGCCGCGCATTCACTGCTTCGACCGTGCCGGCAAGCGGGGAGAACAACTCCGAAACGGCTTTCACCGCTTCGATCGTGCCGAAGACATCCATCCGGCCGAACGATTCGCCGACCTTGGGCAGCTCGACGTACACCACGTCGCCCAACTCACCCTGCGCGTAGTCGGTGATCCCGATCTGCACGACATCGGAGTCGGCGAGCTTCTTCACGAATTCGTGTTCTTCGGTATAGAGCAGGTCGTTTGGAATGTTCGACACGAGCGCGCTGCCCAAAGCTGAAGTCGCGCGAAGTCTACCGGCGAGGCCGGAAGGCGTCAAGCACGGTGCTCCATCCGAGACGGGCATGCCGCTCTGTTTCCACTTGCATAGCGCGCCCTGTCCGGCTCGCCTCACTGTTCGTACGCAGGGTTGCTACCATGGTCTGCGATGCAGCGTTATGAGCGTCACACTCGTGGAGACAGTGTGAGGTGACGTCGCGATGTCCTCGCCGATGCTCCGCTGCGGCGCTTCGGTTATCAAACGTCCAGGCATGGCTAACGGGATGGACGCCGTCAGTCGCCGCGGATATCCGCGGGCTCGAAAGGGACCGATCGATCGGCACGTCTAGTGGATAACAGGAGTCTTTTTCTTGTTGCTCTGCCCGTCGTGTCCGTGCTGTGTCCGCGTCTTCATGAGCGTAGATGCTTCCGTTGGGCCGTCCACCGACGACCGATGTGGCCGACTGATTCGAGTGCCGTAGAGCGCGCGGTCGGCCGAGCCAAAGCCGGCATCTACGCTCATGAAGACGCGGACAAAGCACGGACACGATGGACACCGCACGGACCGCTTGGCTGCACACGACCAACGCGTTGACAGGCGGTCGGTCGAGCCGCGCGCCTAGTTGGTGAACGAGAGCGCCCTTTTGGGCGTCGCGCAGCATGTGTGTGCGCTGCGGCCGAGCGATCCGCGCGGCTGACCGATTCCAACGGCTGGTTGGGGAGCGCACCTGGCAGCGGTGCGTCGGCTTGTTGCTTCGCTACGCCTACCTCAGTTAGGCGTACGCGTACGATGTCCATTCCCGGGCGCGATCGCCGCTAACGCAATCTGATGAGGTCGCCGCGGCAACGCTGGCTCCAACGCGCCGTTGGCGATCAGGCCAGAGCGGTCTCCTGAGCGCTCGGGTCACGCGCGATCTCCTCCCACACTTCGCCCACACGCTCGGCCAACTGTTCGCGCGTCCCCGCATTCTCGATCACGAAGTCCGCGCGCGCCCGCTTGAGCTCGGCCGGCATCTGCGCAGCAATCATCTGCACCGCTTCCTCGTGCGACAACGCACGATCGCGCATGAGCCGCTCCAGTCGAATGGGACGCGGTGCGTCGACCAGGATGATGCGCGCGAACGATTCCGCGAGGCGGCGCTCGAACAGCAGCGGAATGTCGCACACCACCACGCGATCGCCGCGCGCCGCGGCGGCGGCGATTTCCACGTCGCGCAGTCGCCCAACTTCGGGATGCACGATCGCATTGAGCGCCTCGAGCTCGTCGGGCCGGTCGAATACCACGTGACGCAGCGCCGCGCGATCCAGCGAGCCGTCGGGCGACAACACGCCCGTCCCCCACCGCGCAACGATCGAGCGCAATGCAGACGTGCCCGGTTCGACGGCGCGACGCGCCAGAACATCCGCGTCAATCACCGTCGCACCACGCGCGGCAAACAGTTTCGCGACCGACGACTTGCCGCTCGCGATGTTCCCGGTGAGACCGATGAGCATCATCGATGCACCCTCGGACGCGTCCTCGTCGCCTGAATGTGCGGCGCCGACGTGCGCCGATCAGCTGCCGGAAGCGGAACACACGACGCCGTCGGCACGGAGCACCGAACACCGTTCCCCGGATTACCGACGAAGTCCACCGGCACCGCGACAACCATCGTGCTGCTGAATGCAGCCGGCCGCTTGCACGCGAAATGCGCCGTCGTCAAACCCGGCGGTCCGGCGCTGCCGCAAGTGAACGCCAACGTCTCCCCGGACGATGTCTCGTTGAGGAAGACGAGCTCGAGACTATCCACCTGCGGATTCACGTTGACCAGAATCGAATCGGCGGTGGTGTCGACACTCAAACTGTCGAGGAACACGTCGCCGTTCGGGCCAAGCGCCGGCACCGAGTCCAGCGCGCTCGAGTTGAACTTCGAGTCGGACAAACTCACTGCGATCTCGTTCGCGCCGGCGAATGTCGTCTGAAACGCATAGAAGATTCCGTCGACCGTCGCCAGCGGAGGGAAGAACGTGTACGGCGACTCCATGTCCGGATTGCCGTTCACGAAATCCGTTGCCTCGAGCGACGTGAGATCGCCATCGCGGTCGCTCCCGATCAGATGGTAGCGAATCAGTCTCGACTCGACGACGCGTGCGGTGTCGAGTGTCGTGATCACCGGTGAATTATTACCCGCGGTGAGCACGACTGGTTGGGCAGCGACGACCTGACCGGGCCGAACCACCATGGTGCCAAGGAACTGCTGGTCCTGCACCGCGCCGTTGTTCAGCAACTCGAGGCTGACTTCGATCTCGCAGAACGGTCCCAGATCATCGGGTGGGAATCGATTGATGCACGATGACAGATCGAACTGAACCGTGAGATTCTGCGTTGCCGACGTGACAGGGAACGTGCCGTTGAACAGCGAGTCGAGCGCTTCCTCCGAGTCCGGGACGAACGATGCGATCGACACACGGATCGCTTCGCCGGGCGTGCCGTTCTGGAATTGGACGCTCAGCGAGACGCTGCCGGCATGCGGCTCCACGGGTGCGTCTTTCATGCATGCGGACGCGAGCAGCGCCACGGCGGCCACCCCGGATCGGGCGATTCGGTTCATGTCGAGCGTGTGTTGGACATAGGTCGAGACGAGCGGCCAAGGTAGGGCAGGCCGCGTCTCGCTGTCAACCGGCCGCAACCAGAACGTATGAGTGTTCTAACGTTCGCGCAGCTACAGCAGCGGCACCTGTTCTTCGTCGCGACGGGGAACCTGATGACAGTGTCTGCAGCGCGCCTCGTACGACTCGTGTCCGCCGACCATGATGGTGGGCGAATCGTAGCGGGCCGGTTTGCCCCCCAGGAGTCGTTGATTTCGACTCGCTGCTCCGCCGCAGATGACGCAGATCGCGTGCAGTTTGTCGACGACCTCGGCAACCGCCATGAGCTGTGGCATGGCGCCAAATGGTTCGCCGCGGAAATCCGTGTCGGTGCCGGCGACGATGACGCGAATGCCGCGCGCGGCGAGCACGGTTGCGAGCTCGACGATACCCGCATCGAGAAACTGCGCTTCATCGATCGCAACGACATCGACGAGCGGACTGATGCGCTGCGCGATCTGCAGGGATGCATCGACGGGCTCCGCGTCGACACTCCGGCCGTCGTGACTGACCACAGTGAGCGCGCCGTTGTATCGATCATCCAGGTGCGACTTGAACACTTGCACTTTCTTCCTGGCGATGATCGCGCGACGCACGCGCCGAATGAGCTCTTCGCTCTTGCCGCTGAACATCACGCCCGCGATGACTTCGATCCATCCCGAGCGCATCTGTCCGGGAAGAGCGCCCAGGTCGCTCACTCGTCGCGGCGTCGCGAGGGTCCGCGATCGCGCGTGCTGGGGCGTCGCGGGAAACTGCCGCGGGGACGCCCAACGGAGCCGCCGGCTGCGCCTCGTGCCGGACGTTCGCGGCGTTCCCCCCGGTCGCGCCGTTCGCCGCGCGGCGCGCCGTCGCGCGGCGGGCGCTCGCGGTCGAGTCGCGCGTTCACGCGGCGACCGCGGATGTTGACGCCGGCCAGCGCTTCGATCGCGCGCGCGGCATCGGCGGCATCCAACTCGACGATCGAGTGGTTCTCCCGGATTTCGATGCGGCCGATGCGCGATCCGGCCAGACCCGACTCGTTGGCGATCGCGCCGACGAGATCCCGGGCCGACACGCCGTCGCGTTCGCCGACATTGATGAAGACGCGCGCCGGGCCGCCGGCCGGGGCGCTCCGCGGCGACGGCGCCTCGCTGCCCGGCGCTGCGTTAGGCACAGCGTTGGGCACAGCGTTAGGCGCCAGGTTGGGCGCAGCGTTGGGCACGGCCGGCGGCCGACGCCGCTCGCGCTCCAGCACCACCAGCGCCGCCGCCGCCACCGACGCGGCATCGAAGTCGCCGAACAATGGCTCGATCGCCAGGAGCTCCCGCACCGGCAGCCCCGCCGCCAGCACCGCCCGCAACTCGTCCCGCAACCGCTCGTCGCTCGACCGCGCCGCCACAATCGACACATCGAGCGAAAATGGCGACAACTGCGCGCCGCCAGCCAGCGATACCAGCGCCGGCAACTGCCGCGGCTGCACCATCGCCACCACCTGGTTCGGCGCCGATGCAGCAAGCGCCTCCAACTCCGACCGGGACGACGGCAGATCGTATAAAACTACGAGCGCCGCCGATGACGGCGCCTCCCGCACCACCCGCACCGCGTCGTCCCCGCCGTAGCCCAAGGTGCGCAGCACGTCCCGCACCTCGCGCGCACTCTCCGCAGATCGGATGAAAATCGCCGCGCTCGGTGCATCGAGTGCATCCAGTACGCCGCGCAGCGCAACGCCGCGCACATCGGCGCCCCGACCCGTCACCACGTACCGGACCGCGAGCGATACCGGCGCCTCGGACATCTCCACCGCTGCCACCCGGCGCGGACGACGAGCATAACGCTCGACCAGCGCTTCGACCTCCGGCGTGACCCGCGTCGCCACCACCGTGCGCGCCGAATCCTTCGGCATCTCGCCCATGAGCGCCTCGAGCGCCGGCGTTCCGCCCGCGTCGACCAGAAGGTCCGCCCATGCGATCACCACCGCCCGGACATCGTCGAGCTTGAGCGCCGCACGCCTCACCAACTCCAACAGCTGATCGCTCGGCCCAACCACAATTGGCGCCTGTCGCGCCGCAAGCAATCGCGCCGCTCGCGCCGCACTCGTCGCGACCACGGCGCGCGGGGCGTCCACATCTGCACCCGATTCCAGGATGGCCCGGCCAATCGCTACCGCACTCTCGCCATCGGACGTAATCACAACGGCGCGCGGCCCACGCATCACCTGATCCGCTGTCTCGAGAGCACCAATCTGCTCGAGCACCGGGCCCATGAACTCGCCAATGGCCGCCGAATCGCCCGGCAGCACGTACATGACATTCTGATTGCGCGAGACATTCACTCGCTCGCGCGCCGGTTCCGCGTTCCCATGCTCCAAGACGTCGCTCCTCGAATTTTCAATGGCGTCACGAGCGCGACGCAACTAAAGTATAGCAGACGAGCCATCCGCCCTCCAACACAGGAAGTCGCAGTGCCCGAGATGACCGTTCGCCGCGCGTTCGTGCCGTCGCCGAACATCGCCCAGCTCAAAGAATCCGCCACCATCGCCGTCTCCGCTCGCGCGAAAGCGCTGCGCGCGGCAGGACGCCGCGTCATCGACCTGGGCGCCGGCGAACCGGATTTCGACACGCCCGAATTCATTCGTCGAGCAGCGCAGCGAGCCATAGATGCCGGCGCCACCCACTACACAGCCACCGAAGGAATCTTGCCCCTGCGCGAAGCAATCGCCGCGCAAGCCAACGCCGACTATCGCGGTGACGATCGTGTGACGCCTGGTGATATCGTCGTCTCAACCGGCTCCAAGCAATCACTGTTCAACGCGTGCTTCGTACTGTTCGGACCCGGCGACGAAGTGCTCATCCCCACGCCAAGCTGGACGAGCTACTACGAAATGGTCACGCTCGCACGCGCAGACGCAGTGCCGGTCATGGGCGACCCGGACAACGGCCTCAAAGTGAACGCGGAATCCCTCGCCCAAGCGGCAACACCGGCAACCAAGGGAGTGATGCTCAACTCCCCGTGCAATCCGACCGGCGCCGTGTACGATCGCACTGAGCTCGAATCCATCCTCGCCCTCGCCGATGAACGCGGCTGGTGGGTCATTAGCGACGAAATCTATCGGCGCATCGCGTACGCCGGCGTCGCAACGTCCATCCTCGAAGTGGCGGGCGCGCGAGACCGAGTCGTCCTCGTCGACGGCGTCGCCAAAGCATACGCAATGACCGGATGGCGCATCGGCTGGGCCATCGCTCCCCGACCCGTCGCCCAAGCGATGGGCGCACTACAGTCGCACACCACGTCTAACGCAGCCGCAGTGTCACAGCACGCCGCCCTCTCGGCGCTCTCCGATCGCGCCCGGGCCGACGAATCCATTGCGCACATGGTCGGCGAGTTCGAGCGACGCCGCGATGCAGCGCTCGCCATGCTCGCCGGCGAGCCGGGCATCGGCGTCATTCCGCCCGACGGCGCATTCTACCTGTACCTCGATGTCAGCGCGACGCGCGGTGACTCACGCACAAGCGCAGGCAGCGCCTTCGCACAGCACCTGCTCGAACACCACGACGTCGCAGTCGTCCCCGGCGCGGCATTCTACACGCCCGACTGGGTGCGCCTCTCCTACGCCGCGCCACTCGACCAAGTGGTCACAGGCGTGCAACGCACCGTCTCGGCCTTCCGCGAAATGATTTCATAACGACTCGCAATCGAATGGTCCTCTAGTCACGGCGCGAGGAGACGATATCTTAGCGCGAGAGACGCGCCCTCCGCAGCAATTCGGTGAAGCATAAGCGGGCCGTCGCTAACGCCTGCGCAGGAGGCCCGAGTGAACGTCACCGTGCAGATCGAACCAGCCACCGACATTCCCTCGGCCGTCGAGTATCGCTGGGATACGGACACCGCGATTCTGACCGCGAGTCTCGCAGATTCAACGTTCGCTCACGGCGCCTCAGGCTCCGTCGAGCTCGCCGGATCCGATGGCTCGTGGGTCATCCTCGATGTGCGCGGCGGCCGAATCCACGGCGTCGAAGTCGCCGTGTGGCCCGACGTGAAGAAGCTATCGTCGCTGCGCGTGCCCGCCGACACATCCCGCGGCCGGTTGCTTGTTCCATCCGCTGGATCCAAAGGCGGCGTCGCAATGATGCAGATGGACACGACACTGATCGCCGAATCCGATCAGTCCGAACAAACCATCCACTTCAGACTCGGCGCCGGCCGCCTCGCACGCACCGTGTGCATCGCGCGCGATATCCTGGTCGATCTCGACGACAACGACACCATCCGCGGCATCTGGCTGCTCAACGTACCACCATTCCCCGGCGACGAATGATCACCACGATCGTGCTCATCAAGTGCGATCCCAAAGAGATCCCACACTGCGCCACACGATTGGCGGGAATCGACGGGGTCTCCGAGGTCTATTCGGTTTCGGGCGAGTGGGACCTCGTCGCCATCGTCCGCGTCCCGGAATACGAACGCATCGCGCAGGTCGTGACCGAGGAATTCGCAAAGGTCCCCGGCATCGATCGCACACAGACGCTCACCGCGTTCCGCGCGTACTCGAAAAGAGATGTGGAAAGCGCGTTCGGAGAGTGACAGCAAAACGGCCGGAAACACTCGGCCGTTAGATCAATCCAGGCACCACTTGGTGCGCGTCCGATACGTCTCGTCCCACTTCCCATCTTTCCACGAAAGCACGGACAGGAACGTATCACCGCCGAACATCCAGCCTTCGAGGAAGATCTCGTCAACACCATCGCCGTTGACATCGAGATGGTCGAAGTAACGGCGGAAACTCGAGGACGCCAACGGACCCTGCACGCGATGCGTGTACGTCGGATGATACTCGGTTGCGTTCGAATCGCGGTCCGCGATCAAGATGAGATGCGTCGTCGTCTCCTGCGTCGACGCAGGATTCTCAGCCGCCGGATCGATGAACGCCGCCACGATCGTCGGCCACGGACCGTTCCCACTCGGGAACGCTACCGCGCGAAAGTCGAGGGAATCGAGCGTCACCTTCGAGATGCCAACCGTCTGGGCAACCTGCTCCCCAATCGCTCGCGCTATACGCTCCACATCCGCACTCGGCATCGCCTTCACGGCCCGAGCGTGGCCAAGCGCGGCACTCGATGCGAGATATTCTACCGTGAACGTCGACTTCGATCCCTGACCGGTCATGCGCACCGCAGCCATCGGCGTCAACAACTGACACCCAGGCAGCGAGTACAGCGCATCGTCCTTCTCCCACATTCCCCGACGTATGTCGACCGTCCCCGTCGCGCGACCATCCTCATACAAGGAGTACGACTTCGAGCTCCGTAGATACTCCGCATCTAATTGATGCCAGCCGACCGAATCGAGCACGATCTGCTGTAACTGGCCGCTTCTGATCGCCGCGATGGGAATGATGCGCGGATCCGTCGCGTCGCCGAACACCTCGAATAAGAGGTCGGGATGCGAACGCACATCGAGCTCGGGACCCGACGGCGTGCTGTGCCGCGCGGCGCCAGAGCGCCGGGATGCATGCGCCTTGGAGCAAGCCGACACGACCAGACCGACAGTCGCGATCCGAGCCAGTTGTCTCACCACACACACGATGGAGTTGTTCACTGGGCGGGAATCCCGCGGTTGGGCGCGCGGGTCTCGGTTGTGCAGACGCAGTAGCTATCTGGAAGTGCCGGCGCACGACCAGCCACCGGCTATGCAGATGGACGCGGAGCCGAGGCGCAATGCAACCGATGGCGCCGCGGAGCTTCGTAGGGCGGCGCCGCGAAGGCACACGGAGCAAACCAGCGCCCAACGGTGTACCTATCGCCTGTCATCAACAGGTCTTTACATGTCCTTTGCGGGGCGCGGCTGGCCGCGTGTTCCATCAGTTGGGCAGGCCACCGCGCGCCTCCGAATCGTTGCGCTCGGGCTCGCGTGCGCCCTCACACCCGGCGTCGCACGCGGCCAAACGTCCAACATCGTGCTCCGCATCAAACCCAAGGTCGGCGACACCCTGTACACCCGATTCGAGCAGGATGTGTCGATGAAAGGCACCGTCCACATCCACGGCGCGGACACCACGATGACCATGCACACGTCGCTGCTCCTCCTGTCACGGGTGTTAGTCCAGGGCAGCGACGAGACCGGCACTACCATCACCACCATCACGGATTCCGTCTCACTCATATCCGACGGGCAACCCGCGGAGCCCGAAGAAATTCGACGCGCAATGGAAGGCCAACGCGTGCGGCTGCACATCGCCCCCGATGGCTCAGCAGCGGTACTCGAAGTGCCACCGCAACTCTCCGCCGACATCCGCGCAGTCGTCTCAGGCATGCCGGCCACGCTGCCCGATCGCCCAGTGAGCGTGAATCAAACCTGGCAGCGCCAGACGTCACTCCCCGTCGTCGGTGACTCCAAGGGCTACGCCGCCGTGCTGCGCGCCACCTACCGCCTCGATTCGCTCTCGAGCGACGGCACACTCGCGTTCGTGTCTATGGAAGGCACCATCACACGCGACCCCGGCGCTCGACCGCGCTCGAATGGTCTCCGCGTCAGCTCTTCGGGTAAAGTGAAGGGCGTGCTGTGCGTCGACCGACGGCGCGGCTGGTGGATCGACGCCCGCGCGACGATTGGTCTCGTGTCCACGCTGGTCCCCGCCGCAGGAGCGAGCGCCACCCCCGTGCGAATGCAGACCGACATCACACAGCACATGCACACCGCGAGCGTGCACTGAGCACGCACATCGGCTAGTCCCCTCTCTGCTGTAGCGGTAGCTTTCGGCGTGCGCCTCGTACACCTGGCCGACTTGCACCTCGGTTTCCGGCAGTATCACCGGCTCACGCCCGAGGGAATCAACCAGCGCGAGGCCGACGTCGCGTTCGTCTTCCGTCGCGCGATGGACCGCGTGATCGCGCTCAGACCCGATGTAGTGCTCATCGTGGGCGACGTGTTTCACTCCGTGCGCCCGATGAACGCCGCCATCATCGAGGCCTTCTTCCAGCTCCAACGCGTACGACTCGCCTTGCCCGAAACCGAGGTCGTCATCGTGGCCGGCAACCACGATCGGCCGCGCGCCAGCGAAACGGGAAGTATCCTCGAGCTGTTCCGGCGCATCGACGACTACGTCCACGTCGCGACCACGAACCTCGAGCCGATTCCGCTCAGGCTGCACGACCTCTCGGTGCTCCCGGTCCCGGACCTGCCGGCTGGGGCACCCCTGCCGGAGTTCCAGCCGGACTCGAGCAGGCGGTACAACGTCGTCGCGATGCACGGCGAAGTGGAAGGCATGCTTCCGCCTAACTTGGCCTATCCGGACAAACCGTCCCGGCCGGTGCCGATCGAAACGATCGGTCCCGAGCGGTGGAACTACGTGGCCCTGGGGCACTACCACGTACATAAAAAAATGGCCCCGAATATGTACTACTGCGGCTCGCTCGAATATCTCCCGCCTAACATGTGGAGCGAGATGTACGAGGAGCGCGCAGCCGGCGTGCCGGGGAAGGGATTTATCGAGTACGATCTCGACGCCGGCACGCATCGGTTTCACCCCATCGCCGGTGCCCGCCGGTTGGCCGAATTGCCGTCGATCCTGGCGCGTGGGCTGTCGGCGGCGGATGTGGACGCCGCGATTCGCGAGCGCGTGGACGCGTGCGAGGGCGGTATCGACGACCGCGTCGTGCGGCTCGTGCTCCGGGAGGTGCCGCGCCACGTGGTGCGCGAGCTCGACCACCGCGCGCTGCGCGAGTACAAGCGCCGAGCATTGCACTTTCATCTCGACGCACGGAAGCCGGACACCGTCCGGCTGACGCTGAACGCCGCCGGCGGCCGCCGGGCCACGCTGCGCGAGATGGTGGAGACCTACCTGGGCCGCCGGCCGATCGAGTCCGATCTCGACCGCGCCGCGCTGGTTGCGTTAGGCCTGGAGTATCTCGACGCCGCCGACGCGGCGTCCGAGCAGGCGTGGGGGCCGGCGGCCGCCGGCCCGGCGGCGGACGGACCGCGCTAGTGCGCCTCAACCGGATCGCCCTCGCGAACTTCCGCCAGCACGCGGACACCCGGATCGACTTCGACGCCGGCCTGACGGGCATCATCGGGCCTAACGGATCGGGCAAGACGACGATCCTCGAGGCGCTCGCGTGGGCGATCTACGGCAATACCGCGGCGCGCGGTACGCGCGAGTCCATCCGCTTCAACCGCGCCGCGCCCCGCGCCACCGTGCGCGTCGAGCTCGACTTCGAGATGGCCGGCCACCGCTACCGCGTGGTCCGCGGTCTCACCAACGCCGAGCTCTATCTGGACGGCGCTGCGACGCCGATTGCGAACTCGATCAGCGGCGTGACCGAGATCCTCACGCGCAAGTTGGGCATGACGCGCGACGAGTTCTTCAACACGTACTTCACCGGACAGAAGGATCTGAGCGTGATGGCGGCGATGAAGCCGACGGAGCGCGGACAGTTCCTCTCGCACGTGCTGGGGTACGAGCGGCTGCGCGATGCCCAGAAATTGGCGCGCCTGCATCTCACCGAGCTCCGCTCCCAGATCACCGGCATCCAGCAGGGCATGCCGGACGCGGAGCAGGTGGCGAAGCAGCTCGACGACGCGCGCCGGCGTTTGGCGTCCACGCTTCGGGCCGCGCAAGCGGCGCGGGAGGTCCGGACGCGCGCGCAGGCGGCGTTCGAACGTGTACGGCCGCGGTGGGAGCTCGTGCAGCGCGAGCGCGACGCGCTCCAAGCCCTGCTCGCCGAGCTGCGCGGTGCGGAGGGCGAGGAAGCGGGTCTCGCCCGTGACGCCGAGCGTCTGGCCCGGGAGTTAGGCGGAATCGCGTCGGCGAAAGCCGAGCGTGAGGCGTTGGCCGCCGAGCTCATTCCGTATGCCGCGCTGCACGCCGAATTCCAGCACCTCGAACTGCTGGCGCGCGAGGATGGCAAGCGGCAGTCGCTCGTCGCATCGCGCGCGCTGCTCGAGGACGAGTTGGCGAAGCTGCACGAGCGTCGGGCGCGCCTCGACACCGCACCGCGTCTCGAGGAGGAGGCAACGGTCGCGCTCGAGGAGAAGCGCGCATCGCTCGAGCAGTTGGATGGCCGCGTGGAGGCGCGCCGCACCGAGTGGGTGCGGGACCGTCAGGAAGCGGAGACCAAGCGCCAGGCGTTGCGCGACCAGTACGCTGAGCTCAAGCAACAGCGCGACCGGCTTGCCGCCGCCGGAGAAGATGGAGCCTGTCCCACGTGCGCACGCCCGCTCAAGGGCACGCTGCGGCTGGTGCTGGAGTTGCTCGACGGTCAGCTCGAAACGGTGATGGTCGACGGCAATTACTACAAGGGCCGGATGGAGCAGTTGCTCGAGATGCCCGCCGATCTTCGGGAGATGGACGAGCAGCGCCGCGCGGCGGCCGATGAGGTGAAGTCGCTCGAGC
>Ga0157370_10004277_pt1 | contig 16445 bp, 10 predicted proteins | sample C35metaG_FD_113463 | JGI IMG/M metagenome (GOLD analysis project Ga0157370, IMG submission 113463) | Corn rhizosphere microbial communities from Kellogg Biological Station, Michigan, USA - C3-5 metaG | ecosystem: Host-associated > Plants > Roots > Rhizosphere > Soil | place: USA: Michigan...
CAACCCGGATGCTGTAAAAGGAACGATCCTGGAAAGTCTGATGATTGCTCAGAATGAGAATTTATACAATACCACCAGAAGACCTATGGAAATGAATCTCAATCTGAAAGTAACCAAAAGTTTCAGAAATAAAGCAGTTGTAGTTTCCATGTTTGCCAACAGATTATTCAGCTATTATACTCCTTACAACATCAACGGATTTACCATCAATAGAAAAGGCGCTTATGATCCTTATTTCGGAATGGAAATCAATTTCAATTTATAAACAATTTCAATTCAATAAATTATGTTAAAACATGTATTAAGAACACTGTTCGTTTTGTGTGCAGCTTTTGCCATTACAGCCTGTTCTTCAGATTCAAACGATGCTCCGGAAGCAAAAACCTCATTAAAGCTTGAACTTAAAGTAGTTCCTGACAATATTCAGGTTAAAGAATATAAAAATCTTACCATCAGTTTCAAAGAGTTAAATTCAGGATTTACCATTACTCAGGAGCTTAAAAACACTAACGTTTTGCAGGTTGTGCTTCCTTCAGGAACGTATAACATTACTGCAGAAGGAAGTATTATGTATGGTGATAATTCCGGTTCAATAGAAGCTAAAGTTGCCGGTGTACAGAATGGAATCGTCATCAATGGCAGTGAGACCAGCAAAACTTTAGAACTTTCTTTGAAATCAGGTGCCAGCAGTGATCTGATCCTGGAAGAAATTTTCTTTACAGGAACCAAAACACCACAGGGAGCCATGTATTTCGGTGATCAGTATTTTAAAATCACCAATAATACGGACAAAACTTTGTATGCCGATGGTATGTTGTTAATACAATCCAGCTTTATGACGAATGAAAAACAGGATTACAGCCCCAACATCATGGGAACTACTCTATCTGCCGGTGCTATTATCAGAATTCCAGGAAACGGAACGATGTACCCTGTAAAAGCCGGGGAATCAATTATTATTGCGGAAGATGCCATTAATCATAAAGATTTTAATCCCTCTTCCATTAATCTTTCCAGTGCCAACTTCCAGATTTTTAAAGAAGATTCTGATGATATCGACAATCCTGCCGTTCCGAAAATGGTAAATGTTTTTGAAAAAATGGTAATTCACACGCAGGGCTATTATGCGTATGCTTTGGCACGTTTGCCGCAGGGAATGACCAACGAAGCTCTGGTTGCCCAAAACACTTATACCTATACCTACAACCTTACGATAAATGGTGATGTGTATCCTATGGACGGAACCGCTGTCAAAATCCCCAATGAATGGATCACAGATGCTGTCAATTTAAGTGTACAGGATTCCTTCCAATGGCAGGTAACTTCTCCTTCTTTGGATATGGGATGGACTTCCGTAGCTGCTTTTGACGGAGACAAAAACCGTTTTGGAAAAGCTGTACGCAGAAAAGTAACAGGAAAAACAATGGATGGTAAAAATATCCTTAAAGATACCAACAACTCCACAACAGATTTTGAACATGGTGTAAAGCCATCTTTATTTAATTAAAATGAAATATTTTCTTTCCATATCCATCCTGTTACTATCCTTTTCGGGTGTGAAACTGTATGCTCAGGCCAATGACACCATCATAGAAAAAATACGTGAAGAATACAGCTTTGAAAGGCTTATTAAAAACAATATTACGCTCAGTCCTGCCAGTTATGCCAAGGCAAGGAAATACAGCATCACCACTTTTAATCTGTTTACAGAAAAAAGCAACACTCCCAATCAACTGCAACAGAAAGGAAAAGGGAAAAATCTATGGGGTGCAGAAGTTTACAGCTTACAAAAGCTCGATGACCAAACATCAGTCTGGGGCAATGCTTCCTATACACAAGGGAAAAACAAGCAGGTGGTATGGAACGAAAATTCAGATTATGATCTGATCTACCCTTATGTAGCAGCAGATAGCGTGGGTGGTGATATGAAGTTTGAAAACTATAATTTTTCCGGAGGCTATTCCAAAAAAATCAACACTTATACTTTGGGAATTACAGGAAGTTATCAGGCAACATTGAGTTATAGAGATACAGATCCCCGGCCGAAAAATACAGCAGCACATTTCTCTTTAGCAATAGGAGCCAATAAACTGATGTTCCGAAAGTTCAAGGTTGGGGCTTATGTAAGTGCTGAAAAATATACTCAAAAACATTATCTGAGCTTTGTCAGCAATCAGGGATACCCTCTGATTTATAATATGAGCGGACTGGGAAATTACAATGAATTGCTTTCCGGGAAACTCCGTCAGGCCTATTATGAAGGGTGGTCTTATGGAGGAGGTTTACAGATCTTTGAAGCTGAAAGCAGAAACTGGTATCTGAATATTGGCCTTAAAAAGTTTAATCTTGATAAACTATTGACAGAATATGCAGATCTCAACGCTTCAAAAATTGATGAACAGCAATTCAGCTTTTCCGCCGGAAAATTCTTTGATTCCGGAAAAACAGTCTGGGGAATTTCTGCCGAAGGAAACAGTACAGAACGAAAAGGAACAGAAAACCTTTTCCTGAATGAAAATTCAAGAAATTATATACAGATCGGAAGTGTGGAGAAATACAACCACAAAATTAATAGCATTATTTTCAAAGGACTCATACAGATGGGAGATGAAAAGGCAAAATCCTCTCTGCTTCCCTTCTTTGGATGGGTTCAGGAAAAAGAGAAATACAGCAGCCCTCTATCAAGAATAGAATTAAGTAAGATAATGTATGGCGCAGATTATCAATGGCTGAAAACGTTCAAAAATCAACAGGTATTGTCTGTCATAGCAGGACTTTCAGCTACGAATGTCTATCAAAAAGACGCACTTTTCAATAATTCCGGAAAACCGTCTATCAATGCTATGCTTCAGGAAAACTATGCTTTTCTGTCTTCAGATTTCTGGCAGGCAAAACTTGATGTTCATTTTCATTTCAACTTCCCGTTTGTGAAAAATGCTTTTGTAGGAGGCAAAATTATGTACACCAATTTTAAAAATGGCAGCAATACTTTATTGGCAGTCAGCATAGGAAGTATTTTTTAAACACATTATGGTAAAATTTTCAGATATTAAATTAATTGCAGTCCTTGGAGGAATATCCCTTTTTTTTATGCAGCATACTCTTCAAAAGTACAGAGTAGATTATGGAGAAACTGTGGAGCAATATAAAAAGCCTGTAAAATACTGGCCAAAACCTTCAGTGGATGAAGAGGTCAACTGGAAAGAATTTGAAGCTATAGAATGGGATTCCAATTATTATGACACCCAGGAACTTCCTGAAGTAATGCTTGGGAAAAAGCTGTTTTTTGATCCCAAACTGTCACAATCCAGTCAGATATCCTGCAGCAGCTGTCACAATCCTGAACTAGGCTGGGGCGACGGTCAGGAAGTAGCATTGGGAACAGATCATTTACAAGGAAAAAGAAATACACAGTCTCTGTTCAATATTGGAGACCGCCAGTCCTATTTCTGGGACGGAAGAGCCAAAACACTTGAAGAACAGCTTGTAGGACCTATTTCCGCTCATAACGAAATGAACATGAAACCGGAAAAACTGGCTGGAAAGCTATCTAAACTGAAAGAATACAGACAGCTTTTTAAAGAAGTTTATCAAACTGATAAGATCACATTTGATAAAATCGCAAAAGCATTGGCTACTTTTCAAAGAACAATCAGAAGCCAGCCCAGCAAGCTAGATAAATTCATCACAGGTGATTATAAAGCCATGAATGATAAAGAAATCTACGGAATGCATCTATTCCGTACCAAAGCAAGGTGTATGAACTGCCACTACGGAAAAAACCTTACAGATGAATCTTTCCACAACATAGGACTCACCTATTACAAACGGGAATATGAGGATCTTGGAATCTATCATATCACTAAAAATCCGGATGATACGGGTAAATTTAAAACCCCTTCTTTGAGAGATCTTGATTATACCGCTCCATGGATGCACAACGGGCTGATGGATGACATGCATGGCATTGTTAGCCTATACAACAGCGATATGCAGATGATTAACCCTACTCCCGAAGAAAAGAAAGCTGATCCTAATTTTCCGGTTACCGATCATCTGATAAAGCCTTTACACTTAAATGAGCAGGAAATGGATGCCATTGTAGCATTTTTGAAAAGTATGTCCGGAAGCTATTATAAAATGCCAAGACCGGAAATACCCAGAAAATAGATTAAATAATTGATCCTTTAAACAGTAAATCCTTTTATCTAAATCAGTACTTTAGATAAAAGGATTTTTAATATCTTCTAAGTTGATATGTTTTTCTTTAAAACTTAAAGCCTACACTGAAATAGATCCTTGAAAAATCAAGCACATTATTTCTGGAAATATTAAAACTGATAGGACCTATAACAGATTCATATCCTAAATTTACTCCATAACCAAATATATCTTCGCTTTCATTAAAAGGAGAAAATTCGCCACTTGCTTTTCCATAACTAATTGAAGGGGTAAGATATAGTTTTTTCATAATTCTGTACTGAAATGATAGGGCTGCCTTAGCAACCGAAGTCACAGGAATCTCTTTCTGACGAAGGCCATTGAATTCGGGGCTTAGCATATCATAATTATATTCACTCCCTCCGAGATTATATTTCTGATTGAGGAAAAGATACGGAATATCAAACTCTTTTTCTTCACCAAAACTTGCCCCTAAAAAAACATTTGCCCTTACACTCAGTCTTCTTGTAATCGGATGATAGAAATTTTCATTTAAAGTAAAAGATATCAGATTTTTAGGCCGGAAATACCCTTCCGTTTCAGGATTTAGTATAACATTTAAAATAGGTTGTACTGTTTCCAGATCATAAAGCTGATACCTGTCACCGTAATAAAATCTTGTGCTCACCTGAAGATGGTTCCCTTTTGTTGTAAAGTATCTCTTATTAAGATTATTCTGTTCAAACTTCAGAAACGTATTGAAATTGCTGTGGTTATACAATTTGTTACTGTAATTATCCACTTTTGACTGATCTACTTTATCCAGTAAACTATACATTCTTTCTGTACTGAACTCTGTTCCCAATGACAAATATGCGTTGGGAGTAATATTATAATTAAGAGCAATCTTTCCGGTTATGTTACGGTACATATGGTTAGGAAAGCGGTCACTGCCATCTTCATTGATAGAGTACAGTCTGAAGTTCAAATCATTACTTTTAAGATTAATCATCTTAGCCTCCAGATCCAGCCACAAACGATCTCCGTTATCCAGGAACTGCTGATAAGCTAATTTAGCCTTAAAACGTTCGGAAATATCTACCGTTGCCAAAAATCTTGATCTGTTCAGAATAATATTCCTGTAGGTATAATTAACAATAATTCCAACCGACTGCTCCGTATCATAGTGCAGAGCCAGCTTAAAAGCTCCTTTCTTTGCTCTTTTAACAAAAACATTCATTACAAGGCCGTCATTTACATTCGTGTAAGTATAATATACCTTTAGATACTGGCGCATTCCGAATACCCGGTCTATTGCTTCATTAACGGTTTGCGCATCATAATATTTACCTTCTGTAAGTCCCATCTGCCTTTTCATCACTTCAATCTCTGCAGCATCTGTCATAGGAGTTCCATCTTCTTCATTAAAAGTGAATTTTACAGTAGGCAGCTGGACTTCTTCAATCATCGTATGCTCATACTTGATTCCTAATTTTCTTTGAGCTTCTGCCAAAGCCACAAACTCAGGAAGATGTTTCTTTGCTTCAATTTCTCCTATTTTAATAATCTTTCTGAACTTGTCAAAATCTTTTGTTGTAATCTCTCCTAATGGATTTACAAAGTCTACAAGGATGTTGGATAATTCTTTTTGATGTTTAAAATCTTCTACGGAACGGATGGCATGAGTTTGATAGATCATCTTCATCGGGTTCTCAATTTCTTTTTTAGTAAAAAGCCTGAATCCGGTATATCCTCCAATCACAAAATTGGCTCCCATATCACGAACCTCATTAGCCGGATAATTACGATCCAATCCACCATCTACCAGAAGCTTTCCGTCAATATAAACAGGAGCAAAAGCCGCAGGAATCGCCAATGTAGAACGAATAGCCAATGGTAAGGATCCTTCTTTCTGCATCACCAGACCTCCGTTTTCAATATCGGATGAAGTAAGCTGAACAGGAATTCTCAGTTTACTGAAATCGTTGATATGTTTTGCATTGAAAGTAAGCGTATTAAGAACTTCCCCCATATATTGCCCCTCAATATAAGAACTTGGAAGTGTAGGAATTCCTTTCACTACCGGAAACTCAAGGATGTATTTATCATATTCGTCTTTCTCACTGATATTGATTTTATTATAAGGGATTTTATTACTCAAAATCCTGCTCCAGTCCATTTTATAAACGGTATTCTTCAACTCATCAGCATTATATCCCATAGCATAAAGCCCTCCCAAAATACCTCCCATACTGGTTCCTGTAATATAATCCACTTTAATCCCTAGTGAATCAATCATTTTCAGAATGCCGATGTGGGCAAATCCTTTCGCACCACCACCACTAAGAGCCAGACCAAATTTGGTATCTTTAGTTATATTCTGAAGGTTAGAATTAAGAGAGTCTTTTTTTTGCTGAGATTTGATAATAAGAGAAATGGCTATAGCTAAAAATATAAGGATTTTTTTCATGTATACGCTTCTTCTGGTTTTTAATTTAAATCTTTAAAGTTTCAAAGAGTTAAAGATACACAAAAAACACACCCATATCATCTACATTATCAACAAAGTAAATAATTCTAATTCAGCCTATTCATCGAGAATAAACAAAGATTTAAACACAATTAAAACTAAAAATTTTTAATATGTTTTTATTGTTTCTAAGAAATTTATATCCGGATTCAGAATTTCAAGGATAAGGCTTTTGACAGATTTCATGGCATCATCAATATTTCCTTTATCAAATTGTAGAGAAACCATACCCTTTTTGGCGTCTGCAAAACTCCAGATTCCGGTTTCAATCGGGAAGCCCCAAAACTCAGGAAGATGCTGCACAACGTAATGATAAATACAAAGCTGAAGCGCCTGTTTTCTGTCACTGTTATGGAAATATTCATCTACATTATCCTGATCAATTTTTACAGTAAGATTTTTAATCTTGGCCGTTTTATAATCAATAATTCTGAGGGTGCCGTTCAGTTTATCAATTCTATCAATATAGCCTAAGAAGGAAATTTTATCATTCCCATCGAGAGGAAAATCGATGTTTTCAAATTTTCTTTCGATATCAATTATCTCCAGTTTATTACCCTGCTTTATGAGTTCAAGATCGTGATTAAGGACATTTTCAATTACCTTTTTAGCAATCGCTTTATGGATATAGTTCATTCCTTTTTCATAGAATTCCGGCTGGTGTTTCAGCTTTTCTATAGCAATATTTATATATTGATCTATTGCTTTAATTGAATTCTTTAAATCACTTTCTTTTAAAACCTTACCCTTCAATACCTCATATACTTCTTGAAGTGAATAATGAACCAAATTTCCGTAATTCTTTATAGAAAGTTCTTCTTCAATTTCATCCGTTTCGGAAGTATTTAAAATCTTGGAAAGATAGAAATCAATAGGATTATAGAGATAACTTGTAAGATGGGAAGCAGATACTTTTTCCTTCCATTTCTGAAGACGATCCTGTACAATCTGCGTCTTGGAAATCTCTATCGGTTTGGTCGTAATAGGCTCTGAAGAATTTTCAATAATCAGGTGCTCGATCTCATGTGAACTCTCCATTTCGATTTGGGTAATGAACCGGCTTTTTTCTCCGGTATTCACTCCTGAGCTCAATGCATTATACAGCAAATGAACATTCTTAGCATCCTGAATCAGTCTGTAAAAGTGATAGGCATAAATGCTGTCATTTTCAAGGAAAGTATGCATGTCAAAAAACCTTCGGATATCAAAAGGAATATAGGTGTTCTGAGAGTTTCCAAGGGGAAGTTTACCCTCGTTTACAGAAAGCAGAATAACGTTTTCAAAATTCAGGAGACGTGTTTCCAGTAATCCCATGATCTGAAGCCCTCTCAAAGGTTCACCCTGAAAATCGATACTTTCAGAGTTGATATGCTGGTTGATCAGGATTTCCAGGGTTTCCATTTTGATCTCAATATTGTAAGGAGTTAGCTGGTTTTTGATAATCCTGAATGCATTTTCAAAGTGAGAGACATTCTCATACTGAATATCATCTATTTCGAGCCATTTTACCTGCTGGCAGAACGCAATCAACATATCCAGATAAATATTGGTTCCTGATGCCTTCTGCAGAAGTCCAAAATAAGACAATCCACCGAGCAGTTCGTGTAAAAGTTTCTTAGAGATATAAACAATATTCCTTTCTTCTACTTTGGCTTTAAAATCATTAATAACCTGCTCGTCTTCTGCAGATTTCGGCAGCTCTTCCAGAATAGGGAAAACATCCCTGTAATAGTAAGAAGATTTGTTTTTTTCAAGCTGTTTCTGCAGGTAAAAAAGACGTTTGACGGCATTGGAGAATGATAAGTTTTTCAACGGAAATCCCATTGTAATATTCAAATTATCAACACCATGCATTACATCAAGACTGGCAGGAAGAAGGTTTTCATCCAGCAATACTACTGCAGTATTGGAATAGGTTTTATTATTGATCTCTTTAAAGATCTCAGGCAGCACTTTGGTCTGGGTGACATTCCCGGAGACTTCGTATACTTTAATTTTTTTAGGCTGGTTAAAATCATCTTCTATCCATTGGAAAGCTCTGTTTTCATCAAATTCTTTCCATGTTTTATGATTTCTGAGAAATTTTCCGGCTTCCTGTCTTTCATCATCGAAATAATAACGGTCGGCCTGAAAAAAGCACTGTGCTTTGTTCCACTGCAGGAGGCTTCTCACCAATTTTTCCTCCACCGGAGTAAAGGCGTTGAAACCGCAGAAAACAAATTCTTCTTTAGTATTTTTAGCAAAATCAACAATTCTGGCTTTAGCAGCTTCATGGATCATTCCGGAAGTTGCCCAGTTTTTTTCCTGTAACCTCTCCTTTAAAACAGGGAGAAAAACGTTCATATTCTGCCAGAAATTAAGAAACTTCTTTCTTGGGACATCATCATCCTCACCCAAGTCCTGAGCCCATTCTTTGATCCTTTCTTCGTCAAACATATACTGAAGAACAGCCTGATCACTGTCGGAGAACTTGAGAATATCATCCCAATCTTTCTGGAGCGTAGGAAACCACTTCAGAAAGTCTGAAAAATCATCTCTTGGAATAAGATTCAGACTTCTGTAGACATCAAATGAAAAAAGCCACAGCGGAATTCCCTGAATGGGCTGCTGATCAGCAATTTTATTAATAAGTTCTTCTACAGTAAAAAAGTTGGGAAGAAACCCTGAATAATTATTTTCCTCAAGAATCTGTCTGATAAACACAATGGGACGTTTTCCGGGCAGAATGATATTAAACGCAGAAAGATCCGTGTTTTGTGCTAGCAGTTCGTGGATGATCTTATTGAGGAATTTCAAGGTGCTTGGTAGCTTTTTAAGTTGTTTAGTTGTTCAGAAATGGCATTATTATATTCTGTCTGTTTTTCTTTATCTATTCCATGGCGGGTATCTCTGTCATAGGCCATCTGGAAGTTTTTATAATCTGCGGATATTCCATCATAAATAGACTGGAAATATCTGTTATAATCCCCTGATGTTCTGATTTTTTCAGCGACTATCTTTCTGAATTTTCTTACAAATAATTCTGCAATATCAAAATGTTTTTGTTCATGAAGCAGGATGTAATCATCCATTTTTCTCACATCTTTCCAGGACTTTTCTTCGTGAAACAGAGTTTTAATGGTAACCGTAACCGGTGCTTTGGGATTAGAAGATTTTCTTGAATAAAACTCCCAGCCGCAGTGGGTGTATGCTGCTACATCAGGATTCTTTTTCTTGTTAACAGGGCTTTTAAAATTGTCCCACGTCAGTTTTTTGCCTTCTTCCCAGAAAATTTTCTGTCCGGACACAGCCTGAGCTGCCAATAAACACAATACAATTGTCAATCTCATTATTCCACTACAATTGTTTTGGTAATCCAATTATTCCCTCCATTCCAGAATTTAAAAGTATAGGTTCCTTTTTTCTGCGGACTGAAGTTGATTTGATTCGCTCCTACATAATTTCCCTGTGTGCAAGGGCCGTTTGTAATATATTTATAGGAAGTTACTGTTCTTTCCAGATTATTGTTATAAATGTAATCATATCCGTAAAAACCTTCGCAGTGAGACGGATAGGTAGAATAAGTCTTTATGCTCTGTATTGCAAAAACGCCCATGGTATCATTGACAATTTTTACGCTGTCTATTTTGATTTTATCAATAGACTCGATGGTATGATAATCGTCATCATTACACGAAACCAGAAGCATGCTCAACACGAATACTGAAAATCCAATATTTAAAAGTTTTTTCATAACCTTTACTTTTCTGATTATTAATAAATATTTAGCAAAAATTATTCCTTATTTACATAAAATCAGGAATTAAAATTACCTTTTGATACATAAACTACTTTTTTAGTATCAAAAAATTCTTCATCAAAATAGTGTTTAAGATTGAAAATTTCACATTTAAGTCCAGCCAGTTCTTCTGCAAGATCGCCACCTTTTAAATATAAAATTCCGTTATGTTTAGGGTTAAACTGTTCTTTTTCAAACTTTCCTTTCAGCCATCTTAAAAATTCCGGCATCTGGGTTACTGCTCTGCTGACTACAAAGTGGAATTTTTCTTTCAGTTTTTCTGCCCTTCCGTGGATAGCCGTTACATTGGTTAATCCTACCCCTTCCGCTACAGCCTGTACTACACTGATCTTCTTTCCAATAGAATCAATAAGGGTAAACTCTGTATCTGGAAACAGAATTGCCAGAGGAATTCCCGGAAAACCGCCTCCGGTTCCGATATCCAAAACTTTGGTTCCCGGTGCAAATTCCATCACTTTTGCAATTCCCAAAGAGTGCAGAATGTGCTTTTCATACAGCGATTCCATATCTTTTCTGGAAATTACGTTGATCTTTTCATTCCATTCATTGTACAGATTTTCCAGTTTAGAGAACTGTTCTTTCTGTTTTTCAGTAAGATCCGGGAAATATTTTAATAGTAACGATGCAGACATGTGAATTATTATAAGCCACAAAAATAAGTTTTATTTCTCTTGTATTCAAATCTACTTTTCCTGATCTGGCTGCAATTTCAGCTTTTCATAGAATTGATTACTTCGCAATACCCGGAATTACAGGCACACTCAGGTTTCCGGACTGGCTGACGCTTTGTACGGCAAAAATATAGTTGTCTTTAGAAAGCGGAACTTTCATAGATAGTTCTGTTGTAAATATTTTTTCCTGCCATACCGGGCTGTCTGTCTCTCTTGCCAGCACATAATATCCTGCCGGAGTTCCTGATTTCGGTTTCTCCCAATGCAGCGTTGTTGAATTGGTCAATTCTTTTACATCCATTTCCACCTTCTCTGGTTTTGAAGTGGATTTTGCAAGATTCGCCAGCACCGCAACATTGGCAGCAACATTCTTTTTCAGATATTTAAAATCTATAAACTCAGGAAGATCACCATACTGTTTATTGTTTTCCGTTCTTATATCCTGATGCTGATGATCATAGTTTTCATAATACTCCGTTAATCTCACGGAAGGAAATCCGTTATTCACAAAGCTTGTATGATCTCCTCCACGCAAAAACCGGTCGTTTCTGTAGATCAGTTTTATCTCCAGTCCTTTCACATACTGTTCTGTAATTTCTTTGATGTAACGGGCAAGCTGTCTGGATTCACTGTCATTTTCAAATCCAAGATTCCTGATCATCATTGCTTTTTTATCCAGATCCTTGTAAGACAAACCTTCACTGAATACACGAAGCATACGGGTGTTGATCTCTCCAGTTTCTCCTGCTTTGGGGTTACCGATCATATCATTATTAAGAACCGCTTCCAGTTGTAGATTTTCCCTTTTAATCTTTTCAGCAAGCTGTTTAGAACCCAATAATGACTGCTCTTCTCCCGAAAAAGCCACAAAAATGATCGATGCAGGAAATGAAGATTTACTCAATATTCTGGCAGATTCTAAAACCGCACTTACTCCGCTGCCGTCATCATTGGCTCCGGGTGCTGTGGAAATTCTGTTCATCACATCAGTCACTCTTGAATCCAGATGCCCTCCGATCAGGAAGATTCTTTTATCGTTTGGGTCAGTTCCTTTCAGAAAAGCGACTGCGTTTCCAAGATTTACGACTTTATCAATTCGTTTTCCATCGGGCTGAATATCTTCCTGTTGAAGATAGACTTCCATTCTACCTCCGGAATTTTTTGCGTAATCGTTGAATTTTTTAACCACCCAGCTTCTTGCCGCGCCTATTCCCTGCTTGGGATCATCTGTTGTACTTAAAGTGTGTCTTGTTCCAAAGCTTACCATCTTACCGATGTAAGATTTTAGCGAGTCTTCATTCACTTGCAAAACATATTTTTTCACTTCCTCATCTTTTGAATGTCTCTGAGAGAAAACAGTACAGGAAATCAGTAATAAAAAAACGGAATATTTCATAGAATACATCTTAGATTGTTAAAGATACAAAACCGTAGTCTCAATATCTAGTTTTTTATTTTAATAAAGTTCACTATTGGTTAATATCTGCTAAACCGTAAAAAAAGAGATAATGATCCAAAACAGGTTAAATTTGGTTAAAACCTGATAAAAATCTTCCCACCTAACCCACTTTTATTATCCCTGCAAGGCGTTTTTATTATATATTTGTTAAAATTCAAAAAATACAATGGATAAACTTTCAGATAGAGTAAAAAGATTAGGATACTCACAGACATTTGTAATGTCAAACAAAGCCAGAGAAATGAAAGCGAGCGGAATAGATGTGATCAGTTTAACTCTTGGCGAGCCGGATTTCGATGTTCCGGACAATATCAAACAGGCAGCCTTCGATGCCATCAATCAAAATTACAGCCACTACTCTCCTGTTCCCGGGTTCCTGGAACTGCGTGAGGCTATTGCATATAAATTAAAAAGAGATAATAACCTGGAATATAAGCCTGCTCAGATTTGTGTTTCCAATGGTGCAAAACAGGCTATCATCAATGTTTTGGCCGCTATTATTAATGATGGTGATGAAGTTCTTCTTCCTGCTCCTTACTGGGTAAGCTATGATGAAATGGTAAAAATGATGGGTGGAACTTCCGTAATACTTCCAACCTCTTACGTTACCGATTTCAAAGTGACTGCAGAACAGCTTGAAGAGGCTATTACAGAGAAAACCAAAGCTGTACTTTTCAGCTCTCCATGTAATCCATCAGGAGGATATTATACTTATGATGAATTAAAATCTATCGCCAAAGTGATTGCTAAATACCCTCAGGTAACAATTATTTCCGATGAGATTTATGAATATATCAATTACGAAACTAATACAACTTCGATTGCTCAGTTTCCGGAGGTATATGAACAGACAGCCGTAATCAACGGAATGTCAAAGGCATTTGCGATGACAGGATGGAGAATCGGGTATTCTGCATGTCCGGAATGGCTGGCAAAAGCTTGTGAAAAAGTACAGGGACAAATGACCAGCGGAGCTAATACGGTCGCACAGAGAGCTTCTATCATAGCTTTGAAAACAGATCCTTCCGAATACAAATACATGATTGATGCTTTCAAAAAAAGAAGAGATCTTGTCTATGAGTTAATCAAAGAAATTCCAGGATTTAAAGTTGTTCTTCCAAAAGCAGCCTTCTATTTCTTCCCAGACATTTCACATTACATCGGAAAAACCCTGAACGGAACAGAAATTAAAAATTCTGATGATTTTGCCATGTTCCTTCTGGAAAATGCTCGTGTAGGATGTGTAGGCGGATTCTCTTTTGGAAGTCCGGAATGTATCAGATTCTCATATGCTGCTTCTGAGGAAGATCTGAGAGAAGCGATGAAACGAATTAAAGACCTACTGGAACCATTCAATTAATCAACTAACCATCAACAATAAAACACAACAGCAATGAATCTGTTAAAAAAACTAACCATCGCTACAAGTATTGCCGCTGCAAGTTTTGCAGGATATGCTTTCGGCCAGGATTTCCAATGGAAAGAAGGTACTTCCAATGGCTACAAGTACAAGTATGTAACCAATGACCCTACCTCCGCAAGGTATTACACCCTGAAAAACGGATTAACGGTTATTTTGAGCCCTACAAATAAGGACCCGAGAATACAAACGTATATTGCAACAAAAGCAGGAAGCAAAACCGACCCTGCAGACCACACAGGTCTTGCCCATTATCTGGAGCACATGCTTTTCAAAGGAACTAATCAGTTCGGATCTAAAGACTGGGCAAAAGAAAAACCTCTTTTAGACCAGATTGATGCTCTTTACGAAAAGTACAACCAGACCAAGGACGAAGCCAAGAGAAAAGAAATCTACAAAGAGATTGATAAAGTTTCTGGAGAAGCTGCAAAATTTGCAATCGCAAATGAATACGATAAAATGATGGCTGGTATGGGAGCTGATGGAACTAATGCCTTCACTTCCTTTGAACAGACAGTGTACACAGAAGATGTGCCTGCCAATGTTCTTGACAAATTCCTTGCTGTACAGGCTGAAAGATTCAGAGAGCCGGTTTTGAGATTATTCCATACCGAGCTTGAGGCTGTATATGAAGAAAAGAACAGATCTCTTGACGATGACGGAGATAAAGTTTTTGATACGATGTTTGCCAATCTTTTCCCTAATAACAATTATGGAAAGCAAACAACCATCGGAACCATTGAACACCTGAAAAACCCTTCTCTACACGCAATCAGAGAATACTATAACAATTATTATGTTCCCAACAATATGGGAATCATCATGTCCGGAGATTTTAATCCAGATGAAGTCATTGCAAAAATTGACAAGGCTTTTTCATACATGAAGCCAAAAGCAATTCCTGAATATAAAGTAGGACAGGAAAAACCTATTACAACTCCGATTGTAAAAGAAGTTGTAGGACCCAACCCTGAAAACGTAATGCTTGGTTTCAGATTTCCGGGAGCCTCTACAAAAGATGCCAGAATGCTGAATCTTGTCGGAAATATGCTTACCAACGGACAAGCCGGACTGATCGATCTTGATTTGGTAAAAAAACAAAAATTACTTGGAGCTTATGCAGGATCTTATGCTTTAAAAGATTATTCAGTTTTACTTTTACAGGGAAAACCAACCGAAGGACAGTCTCTGGATGAAGTAAAGAATCTTCTTCTTCAGGAAGTAGATAAGTTAAGAAAAGGAGAATTTTCTGATGATCTGATCCAGTCTATCGTCAACAACGAGAAGAAAGGAATTATTCAGAAAGATGAAAAATATTCGTCAAGAGCAAGTATTCTGATGGATGAATTCACTTCTGATATCGACCACAAAGCATCATTGGAATATGTTGACGAAATTTCAAAGCTTACCAAGAAAGACATCATGGATTTCGTATCCAAATATCTTCAGAATAACAACTACGTTGCAGTTTACAAAAGAAAAGGTGAAGATAAGAGTATTGTAAAAGTTGACAAACCAACCATCACTCCGGTTTCCGTAAACAGAGAAGACCAGTCTCCTTTCCTTAAGAAGATTGATGAAATGCCTGAAAACCCTATCGCTCCGATATGGTTGAATTATGATAAAGACATTGCTAAAAACAAATTAGCTGATGTAGATGTACTTTCTGTAAAAAATACAGATAATACGCTATTCAGAATGTATTATCACTTTGATTCCGGAAAATGGAATAACAAAATTCTTCCATTGGCAGCGGAATACCTTCAGTATTTGGGAACTAAAGACAAATCTTCTGAAGTTATCAGTAAAGAATTTTACAAGCTTGCTTCAAGCTTCAATGTGGGAGCTGGAAATGAAGAAACATATGTATCTCTTGAAGGATTAAATGAAAACTTCGATAAAACGATTGCTTTATTTGAAGATCTTATTAAAAACTGCCAGGCAGACCAGACAGCTCTTGATGCTTACAAAACAAGACTGAAAAAAGCCAGAGCAAATGCTAAACAAAACAAAGGAACCATTATGGCAGGACTAAGAAGCTATGCTCAATATGGTGCACAGAATCCTTTCAATAATGTACTGAGCGATGCTGAACTTGATGCATTAAAAGCTGAAGATCTGATTAATGTTCTTCACGATTTGTTTAATTTCAAGCACAAAGTACTGTATTACGGACCGAAATCAGGAAACGAAGTGGTGGCATCATTAAAACCTGTCCACAAACTTCCTGCAACCCTGAAAGACCTACCTAAGTCTAAAACCTTCGCTCAGATCCCGACTGATAAGAATAAGGTATTATTCGCTCATTATGACATGGTACAGGCAGAAGTTTTCTGGGTAAGAAATTCTGACCAATACAATCCTTCTACTACTCCAACGGTAAGTTTATTCAACAACTATTTCGG
>Ga0157370_10004278_pt1 | contig 16444 bp, 11 predicted proteins | sample C35metaG_FD_113463 | JGI IMG/M metagenome (GOLD analysis project Ga0157370, IMG submission 113463) | Corn rhizosphere microbial communities from Kellogg Biological Station, Michigan, USA - C3-5 metaG | ecosystem: Host-associated > Plants > Roots > Rhizosphere > Soil | place: USA: Michigan...
CTGGTGCTGCGCGCGGGCGGCAACCTGAACGTGTACGGCAGCATCGCCGACGGCTTCGACACCTCCGTGCTGCAGCCCACGCCGAGCGACAACGGCTGGGTGCTCGTCAGGGGCCGCGTGCCGTGGGGCGGCGACGTGGTCGTGCCGCACGGCGGCATGGCCGAACTGGCCGAGGGCACGTTCTTCCAGTCGGGCCGCACGCTCAACTACGCCTTGCCGATGCAGGCCATGAGCCTGCGTGCAGGCACCGTGCTGGCGGCTGCCGCCACGCTCTCCGACGACTTCGTGCTGCCCGCGGGCACGGTGCTCGGCGGCGCGGTGCGCGATGCGGCGGGCAACGTGCTGCACGCGGCCGGCACAGTGCTGGCGCAGGCCGTCACACTGCGTGCCGGCATGAAGCTCGACGCCGGCAACCGCCTGCCGGGCGATGCGCGCGTGGCGGCCATGACCTGGCCGGCCGGCGTGCCGCTGCCGTTTCCGGTCGGCGCCGTCAACGACACACCCAGCCCCGACTACAACGGCGACGGCCTGCCCGACGTTCCCGCCAACGGCGTGATCCTGGCCGGCTCGCTCAAGCTGGCCAAGGGCGCCGTGGTGCCGGCCGAAACACTGGTCAAGCTGCCCGACGACGCGGTCTTCGTGAACCTTCGCCCGGCCGACGCCAACGGCAACCAGGGGCGCAACCTCGCCCTGGCGCCGATGCTGGCCGAGGGCTCGCAGTCGTGGTCGATGCGGCTGGTGGCCGGCGCCGACACGCAGGCCGCCGACTCGCGCGCCCTGCGTCCGCGCGGCGCCAATGGGCAACTGCTGACGGCCGACACGCACTACGGCATGGGCAGCGGCCTGGCGCTGCAGGCGCCGGTAGCGGGCGTTGCGGGCCAGTACTACTGGATGGGCGACTCGCTCAACCAGATCGGCGCCGCGCCTGGCACGCTCGCCAACCCCGACGACTGGGGCGGCGAAGACGCGTTGTGGGCCCTCAACGACATGGGCCTGGGCAATCTCGTGACCTGGGCGCCCCTCGGGTCGATGCCCAAGACCGTGCCGGTGCCGGCCACGCAGCAGCTCTTCAGCGTGCTGCGCACCGGCACCGGCGACCTCGACCTGCTTTCGGGCGGCGACTTCACCATGAGCTCGCCGTACGGGGTGTACACCGCCGGCACGCAGGCCCGTGGCGTTGCCGCGGCCTACAACCTGCCGCGCTCCCGGATCGACGGCACGGTGCTCGGCGCCGACGGCGCGGCCTACGAGCCCTTCGTCGACGGCGGCGCACAGAGCCTGTACCGCGCCTGGTACCCGGAGCACGGCGGCAATGTGCTGGTGCGCGCGCAGGGCGACGTGCGCGGCGACCTGATCGGTCAGCGAGGCAGCCAGTTCCGCAACGATGCCATCGGCAACATCAGGCCCATGCCTGCGAGCGCCGACGTCGGCAACTGGCTGTGGCGCCAGGGCACCGGCAGCGCGGTGGCCGGCAGCGAGGGCGTGCCCACCGCGTGGTGGATCAACTTCGGCAGCTATGTGTCCGGCCCGAGCAGCGCCTACGACCTGTTCGGCACGGCGCCGTTCATGACGGGCTTCACCGGCATCGGCACGCTCGGCGGCGGCAACCTCGTGCTGGAGGCGGGCGGCGACGCCGGCATGCTGACCCGGCGCATGGACCTGGCCGGCAGCTTCGTGTCACGCAGCACCGGCCTGAACCTGGTGGTGGGCGGCACCGGCCGCGTGTCGGCCGACGGGCAGCAGCTGACCCTGGCCGGCGGCGGTGACCTCGACGTGCGCATCGGCGGCCGGCTCAACCCGGTGGCCGAGCTACGCTCGTTCCCGAACACCAACGACCCCACGCCTCAGACCATTTACCAGGGCGCCCGCCCCGACCTCAACAGCACCTTCGTCAACCTGCGCGGCGCGCTGCGCGTGCAGGCCGGCGCGGTCGGCGGCATCGAGCTGCGTTTCGACCGCGCCGACCCCGAGGAGTCGCGCGCCTACCAGGTCTACACCGCCACTTCGTCCATCGCGGGTGGCGGGCCCTTGCTGGTGCCCGGCGACGCGGCCGTGCGTATCGATGCGCGCGGCGACCTCGTGCTCGGCAGCGTGGGTGACCCGGGCCGGGTTGCGCAGGTCAACAACGGTACGCCGTTCGTGGGCGAGGGCGTGCAGCGCGCGGGCGAGGGCTTCAGCTGGTTCTCGCTGTGGACCCCGGCCAGCGGCATCGACTTGTTCAGCGCCGGCGGCAACCTTGCGCCGTCGACCGCCATCGTCGGCGAACGCAGTCGCGCCGACGGCCAGGCCACGGACGGCCGCTACATGGTGCCGTCGATGTTCCGCGCGGTCGCGGCCAGCGGCAGCCTGTACTACGGCAACTCGATCAGCGGCGCCGTCGACGGCAGCAACAAGGCCGTGCAGTCGCCAGTCGGCGTCATGCTGGCGCCTTCGCCCGTGGGGCCGCAGTTCACCCATGCGGGCGCGGGCCAGCTGGAGCTGATGGCGGGCGATTCGATCTATGCGGGCGGTTACGCGTTCACGCAGTCGGGCGCCGACCCTGCCGGCTTGCCGACACCGTTCAACCCGGGCTTCAGCGGCAGCCTGGAGCGCACCTGGTTCGGCCCGCGCAAGCTCAGCAACGTCAGCCCCGACGCACTGGCACCCAGCGTCTTCCTCGATACCTACAGGCCAGGCGAGGGCAACCAGCGGTATCCGCTGTTCAGCCTCGAGTCGCCGAGCGCTTCGGGCGACAGCGTGCCGGGCCAGCAGCCGGCGCGTTTCTATGCGGTGGAGGGCGACGTGATCGGCGTGCGCACCGGCGCCATCGTGTACCGCGGCGCGGGCAGCAACGGCGGCATTCCCGGCGCACTGCCCACCTGGTACGAAGGCGGCGGGCCGGTGGCGCTGCGCGCGGGACGCGACATCGTCAATTCGGGCACCGGCCTGGGCGAGTACGAGATGGCGCCCGTAGAAGCGCTCGGATGGACCACGCAGGTCAACCGCGCCGATGCGAGCGCGCCGCTCAAGCCCATCGCGATGGAGTCCGGCAGCGCGCGCGGCAACCTGATCGTGCACAACAACCCCGACGACGTGTCCGTGGTGTCCGCCGGGCGCGACGTGCGCTACAGCAGCTTCTACGTGGCGGGCCCCGGCCTGCTCGAAGTGACCGCGGGGCGCGACGTGTACATGGCCGACAAGGGCGAGCTCAAGAGCATCGGCGCGGTCGCGAACATCAAGCCTGGCGATCGCAGCAGCGGCGCGGGCATCGCGGTGGCCGCAGGCGTGGGGCGCAACGGGCCTGACTTTTCGGCCTTTGCCGCCCGCTACCTCGATCCGGCCAACCTCGCTGCCGCCGGTCAGCCGCTGGCCGATCAACCGGGCAAGGCCGTGGTGGTGTATGGCGACCGGCTCACGCTGGCGCGCTGGTTGCAGGCGCAATTCGGTTACGGCGGTGACGAGGCCGGCGCGCCGGCCTACCTCGCGAGCAAGCAGGCCGAGATCGACAGTGCCTACCAGCAGTCGGCGGGCGGTGCCAGCGGCGGTGCGCCGAACCGCGACCTGCAGCGCGAGTACGGTCTGACCAGCCAGCTGCATCTGGTCAACTGGTTGGAAGAGCGCTTCGGCGACGGCAAGCGCAACGGCCTGGGCCTGCGCTTCGACGCCGCGTCCACAGATGCGCGCGCCTTCTTCGCTGCGCTGCCGGCCGAGCAGCAGCGCGCCTTCCTGCGGCCCGTGTATTACGCCGAGCTCAAGGCCGCGGGCCGCGAGTACAACGCCGCGGGCGGCCCGCGAGAGGGCAGCTATCTGCGCGGGCGCGAAGCCATCGCCACGCTGTTCCCCACGCACGACGCGCAGGGCAAGGCGATCGAGCGCCAGGGCGACCTGACCATGTTCAGCAGCGCGCTGTACTACGAGACCGTGGTCAACGGCATCCCGACGACGCGGCCCAAGCCCGGCGTGAAGTACCTCACCAAGGCTGAGTGGATCGCCATCGGCAGCCCGGGCTACGACGTGCCGCATTACGAGGTGCAGGACGCGGGCATCCACACCGACTTCGGCGGCGACATCCGCCTCATGGTGCCGGGCGGGCGCACGCTGGTCGGCGTGGACGGCGGTTTCGTGCCGGGCGAAGGCTCGGGCGTGCTCACGCAGGGCGCGGGCGAGATCGAGATCTTCTCGAACGGCAGCATCCTCCTGGGCCAAAGCCGCATCTTCACCACCTTCGGCGGCAACATCCTTGCTTGGTCGGCCCAGGGCGACATCAACGCGGGCCGGGGCTCCAAGTCGACCGTGGTGTACACGCCGCAGCGGCGCGCCTACGACGACGTGGGCTTGGTGAGCCTGTCGCCGACCGCGCCCAACACCGGCGCGGGCATCGCCACGCTCAACCCGCTACCCGAAGTGCCGCCAGGCGACATTGACCTGATCGCACCGCTGGGCACCATCGACGCAGGTGAGGCCGGCATCCGCGTGTCGGGCAACGTGAATCTGGCGGCGCTGCGCGTGGTGAATGCGGAAAATATCCAGGTGAAGGGTCAGTCGGTGGGCATTCCGGTGATCGCGGCGGTGAACGTCGGCGCGCTCACCAACGCCAGCGCCGCGGCGTCGCAGGCGGCCACCGCCGCGCAGGACGCGGTGCAGCGCGACCGCGCGGCGCAGCGTCAGGCGCTGCCGTCGGTGTTCACGGTGCGCGTGCTCGGCTTCGGCAACGAAGGCGCGGGCGATGCGGGCAGCAGCGACAGCGGCACGCGGCGCGAGCACAGTGGCGCGGCCTACGATCCCAAGGGCGTGGTGCAGGTGCTTGGTGCCGGCGCGCTCACCACAGCGCAGATGCAGTCGCTGACGCCGCGCGAGCAGCGCGGCCTGAAGCAATGAACGGCTGACCTCGCGCGTCATCCGAAAGAAGAAGGGCCTCCCGCGCGGAGGCCCTTCTTCTTATGTGCGCAGAACCGGCCGAACAGGACCGCTGCCTGATTTCTTGATGAAGTTTTCGTGACAAACGACAGTCGCCGCGCGCGCTGCCCGTCTAGATACAGGTACGCAGCAGCGACATGAAGGCTCTCCATCATGAACTCGCTGCCACGCGAGCTTCATCTTTGAGAACCGAGCTGCAAATGCATGAAATGAAGAAGAACGGCCCACCGACCCGCTGGAGAGCGGTGTGGCTGGCAACGATGGCGATGGCCGCGCAGGGAGCGGCTATCGCACAGGCGCCGACGCCCGCGGCCCCGTCCGCTGCACCCGCTGTGCCCGCGAGTGCCTCCGCACCGGCGGCACCGGCCGAGCCCGCCCGGAAGGTCGACATTGCCGAGTACATCGTGCGCGGCAACACCGTGCTCGATGCGCGTGCGATTGAGAGGGCCGTCACGCCCTTTCTCGGTCCCGAACGTACGCTCAAGGACGTGGAGGCTGCGCGCGACGCATTGCTCGCGGCCTACCAGGCGGCGGGCTACCAGTCGGTCTATGTCGACCTGCCCGAACAGCAGGTGACGCAGGGCATCGTGTTCCTGCAGGTCAACGAGACCCGCGTGGGCCGCGTGCGCGTGGTGGGCGCCGAGTACAACTCGCCGCTGGACGTGCGCGACCAGGTGCCGGCGCTCAAGGAAGGCGTCGTGCCCGATTTCAACAAGGCGCAGACCCAGCTCAGCGCGCTCAACCGCGGCCCCAAGCGCCAGGTGATGCCGCTGGTGCGCCAGGGCAGCATGCCGGGCACCATGGACGTGGACCTCAAGGTCGAGGACCAGAGTCCGTGGCGCGCGAGCGTCGGCCTGAACAACGACTACAGCGCCGACACGCGCAAGCTGCGCGCCAGCGCCTCGCTGGGGCACGACAACCTCTGGCAACTGGGCCACAGCGCGTCCATCAGCTTCTTCGGCGCGCCGCAGGACCTGAGCCAGACCAAGGTGATCTCCGCCTCGTACGCCGCGCCGATCCCGGGCTCCAGTTGGAGCGTAGAGGCCAACGCCTTCGTGTCCGACAGCAACGTGGCCACCGTGGGTGGCACCGACGTGCTGGGCAAGGGCCACTCGATCGGCCTGAAGGCGACCTACACCGTGCCGAATGCCGGCGATTGGTGGCACGCGTTCAGCGTGGGCATCGACTTCAAGAACAACAAGGAAGCGCTGACGCTCAAGGGCAGCGGCGACACCGTGCCGTTGAAGTACGCGCCGATCACGCTGTCGTACACGGGCTTTCGCCAGTCGGACAAGGGCCAGTACGGCGTAGGCATATCGCTGGTCGTGGGCACCAGCAGCTCCTTCAAGTACGGCAGCAACGAGGCCGAGTTCGACTACAAGCGCTACAAGTCCTCGCCCAGTTTCATGGTGCTGAAGACCGACCTCAACGGCACGCACACCTTCGACGGCGGCTCGCAGCTGTCCTTCCGCTTCAATGGGCAGATGACCGATTCGCCGCTGGTTTCCAGCGAGCAGATCGCAGGCGGCGGCATGAATTCGGTGCGCGGCTATCTCTCGGCCGAGGCGACCGGCGACTACGGCGTGGTCGGCTCGGTCGAGCTGCGCAGCAAGCCACTCACATTTCTGGGCAGCACGGTGGAGAACTGGCGCGTCTATGCCTTCGCCGACGCCGCGCGGCTGCGGCTGAAGAGCCCGCTGCCCGAACAGGACGACCGCTTCTCTCTGTATTCGGTGGGCGTGGGCACCACCTTCAAGGTCGGCCAGTACCTCGCGGGCCGCGTCGACATCGGCTATCCGCTCATCGACGGTCCGCGCACGAAGAAGCACGACCCGCGGGTGAATTTCAGTCTCACCGCGAACTACTGATTCGCGCGGCATCCCCTTTTTTCATTCACTTTTTTCTCTCTCTACGAGTTTTCCGGAGACCTGTCATGCGACGAATTCTTTTCATCGTGCTCACGCTGCTGAGCACGCTCTTGCCCGGCATGGCCCACGCCTGGTGGCAAGCCGAGTGGTCCTACCGCAAGCCCGTCACCGTCGACGGCGGCCCGCAGGCCGGTGCCATCGGCAGCGATGCCGGGCGCGTGCCGGTGCTGGTGCGCCTTCACACGGGAAACTTCAAGTTCGAAGGCGTGAGCGAGACCGGCGCCGACCTGCGCTTCGTCGCGGCCGACGACAAGACCGTGCTGAACCACCAGATCGAGCGGTTCGATCCGCTGCTGGGCATGGCGCTGATCTGGGTCGACGTGCCCAACGTGTCGGCTGGCACGCCGCAGAAGCTGTGGATGTACTACGGCAACCCGAAGGCGCCCGCGTCGGGCAACGGCCAGCGCAGCTTCGACCCCGACTACACGCTGGTCTATCACTTCGCCGAAGGCGCGGTGCCCCCGCGCGACACCACGGCCTACGGCAACAACGGCCAGACGCCGGCCGTGCCGGTCGAAGGCACCGTCATCGGCAAGGGTGCTCAGCTCGGCACCGGTGCGCTGATGCTGCCCGCCACGCCGTCGCTCGCCGTGCAGGCCGGCGGCACGCTGACCTTCTCGGCCTGGGTGAAGCCCGACCAGCTCGGCGCGCGCCAGGCGATCTATGCGCGCCGCGACGGTGCCGGCGAACTGGTGATCGGCATCGACCAGGGCGTGCCCTTCGTGCAGGTCAACGGCCAGCGCAGCACGCCCGGTCAGCCGATCCAGGCCGGCCAGTGGTCGCACCTGGCGGTGAAGGCCGAGGGTGAGAGCGTGGCGCTGTATGTGGGCGGACGTCCCACGGTGTCGCTGGCGGGCAAGCTGCCGGCGTTGAACACGGCGGCGGCGCTCGGCGCCGATGCGCCGGCCGCCACACCCGGCGCATCGGCCGCACCGGGCGCACAGCCTGCCGCAGCCTTCGCACCGTTCACCGGCGCCATCGACGAAGTGCGCCTGTCCAAGGTGGCGCGCGCCGATGCGCTGCTGCTGGCCGATGCCGTCTCGCAGGGCGCGGAGTCGCGCCTCACAGTGTTCGGTGCCGACGAGCAGCAGGCCGGCAAGAGCCACTTCGGCTTCATCCTGGCCGCGATGCCGCTGGACGCGTGGATCGTGGTGGGCCTGCTGGGCCTGATGATGGTCGTCTCGTGGGCCATCATGATTGCGAAGGGCCGCCACTATGGCGCCACCTCGCGCGCCAACGAAGCCTTCATCGAGCATTTCCGCGAAGCCGCCGGTGCACCGCTGGACCGCCTGGCCACGAGCAACACGGTGCCGCAAGACGTGCGTGCCGATTCGTCGCTCTGGCGCCTCTATGAGGTGGCCATCGGCGAGATGCGCCGCCGCCATGACCGCGGCTATGACCTGAGCGCCGTGTCGGCTGCCACCATCGGTGCCATCCGCGCGGCCATGGACGGCGTGATGGTGCGCGAGATCGAGCGCATGTCCAAGCGCATGAACTGGCTCTCGACCACCATCGAAGGCGCGCCTTATGTGGGCTTGTTCGGCACGGTGATCGGGATCATGCTGGTGTCCGTCGTGGCGGCCATGGCCGGCGCGGTGGACATCAACTCGGTGGCCCCGGGCATGGCGGCCGCGCTGCTGTGTACCGCCGCCGGCCTGGGCGTCGCGATTCCCGCGCTGTTCGGCTACAACTGGCTCGCCTCGCGCTCGGACGCCATCACGGCCGACATGGCCGTGTTCGTCGATGAGTTCGTCACGCGCCTGGCCGAAGAGCAGGGCGAAGGCCGCTCGCTGCCGTCGGCCCGGGCCTGAGGAGCGAACCGCCATGGCAACCCCAGCCAAGTTCACGGCGCGCAGGCGCACCGGCGGCATCAACATCACGCCCTTCGTCGACGTGCTGCTGGTCGTGCTGGTGATTTTCATCCTCACCAGCAACGCCAGCATCCCCGGTATCAAGGTCGACCTGCCCAAGGCCAGTGCCTCGGTGGCGCTGGAGAAGCCCAAGACCAAGGCCATCACCATCGACAACGCGGGCAACGTGTTCCTCGATGCGTACCCGGTCACGCTGCCGGAGCTGGAGGAGCGCCTGCGTACCGAGAAGGCGCTGTCGCCGGACTTTCCCGTGATCGTGCGCGGCGACTCCAGCGTGCAGTACGCGAAGGTGATCGACGTTCTGGATCTGCTGCGCCGCATCGAGCTGAATCAGATCGGCCTCGTGACCGGCAAGCAGAAGTGAGGGGCGGAGCGTGAAACCTCGCGATCCGACTTCTCCGCCCACGCAGCGCGCGGGCGGGCTGTGGCGCCGCTGGGGCGGTGTGGCCATCGGCGTGGCGATCTTCGCCGCGCTGGTGGCCCTGGTCTGGCATCTGCTCGCCGACACCGCGAGCACCCGGCGCGTGGTGGCCGATGCGCCGATGCTGATGCTTCCGCCGCCCCCCCCGCCGCCGCCCGAACCCGAGAAACCGCCGGAACCCGAGCCCGAAAAGGTCAAGCCCGAAGTGGTCGAAAAAGAGCCCAAGCCGGTCGAACCGCTGGAGCCGCCGAAGGACGACACGCCGCCAAGCCCGTCGAAGGACCTGGGCGACCCGGTGACCATGGACAGCGCCGCGCAGGCCGGCAACGACGCCTTCGGCATCCAGGCCGGCAGCGGCGGCGGCATGAGCGGCACTGGTGCCGGCGGCGGCCTGGGCAGCGGTTCGTATGCGCGGTACGTCTCGAGCATGTTGCAGCAGGCGCTGTCGCGCGACCCGCGCACGCGCCAACTGGTGTTCGACGACATCCAGGTCGACCTGTGGCTCGGTCCCGACGGCAAGACCACGCGTGCGCAGTTGGTGCGCGGCACCGGCACGAGCGACATCGACGAAGCGGTGCTCGCCATGGTGCGCGGGCTCGACCGCATCGACGAGAAACCGCCGGCCTCGCTGCGTTTTCCGATGCGCGTGTCCATGAAGGGGCGCCGGCCATGACGACCGCGACCGTGCCCCCAGCCCTGTCTGTCCCATTCAATCTTGTGAACGAAGCGATGAACCATCTTCAAAATATTCCGAGCCGGGGCGCCTTGCCGACCCTGCGCAAATGCGCGCTCGCGGCGGCCGTGGCCTCCGCGTTCGTCTTCGCGGCCACGGGTGCCGCGGCCCAGACGGGCGGAGCACCCGCCGAGACCGCCATGGTCAAGCTGATCCGGGGCCTGATCCAGAGTGGCACCCTCGCCAAAGACGTGGGCGAGGCCCTGCTGGCCCAGGCCCAGACCGAGGCGCTCGCGGCGCAGCAGACGCAGCGCATGGCGGCTTCGGCCACCGCGGCATCGGCTGCCACGGCCGGCGGATTGCGCCTGGAAGCGGGCGATGTGCGCGTGCCCTACATCTCGCAGACCGTGCGCGATCAGATCCGCGACGAGGTCAAGGCGCAGGTCATGGCCCAGGCCAAGGACGAAGGCTGGGCCGCGCCCAACGAAACGCCCGAGTGGAGCAAGCGCATCCGCGTGGAAGGCGATGTGCGCGTGCGCAACGAATCGCGCGGCTACGCAAGCAACAACAGCAACATCGAGGTCAACTGGTCCGAGCTCAACAAGGGCAGCGGCTACGACGTCAATCCCAACACCAACCTCTCTCTGCCCTCGATCCTCAACACGCAAAAGGACCGGCGCAATCTGTTCCGCGCGCGCGCCCGGCTGGGCGTGTTCGCCGACCTCTCCGAGAACACCAAGGCCGGCGTGCGCCTGGCCTCGGGCAGCGACGAGAGCCCGGTGTCGACCACCCAGACGCTGGGCGGGGGCCTGAGCAAGAAGAGCGTGTGGCTCGACCAGATGTGGATATCGCACAAGCCGGTCGACTGGCTCACCGTGACGGCCGGCCGCTTCGGCAACCCATTCATGTCGAGCGACGTGCTTTTCTCCAACGACCTGAACTTCGACGGCATCGCCGCCCAGTTCGACAAGAAGCTGGGCAACAAGGACCTGTCGCTGTTCGGCACGCTGGGCCTGATTCCGCTGGAGTACTCGTCCGACAATTCGCCCAGCCGCAGCCAGGACAAGATGAAGAGCGAGAACAAGTGGCTCTTCGGCGCGCAGATCGGCGCCGACTGGAAGATCAACGACGACAACCGCGTGCGCGGCGCGCTCGCGTACTACAACTTCCGCAACATCTCCGGCCAGGTCTCGCAGCCCTGCGCGCTCTATGCTGGCGCCGACGGCTGCAGCACCGACTGGTCGCGTCCGGCCTTCATGCAGAAGGGCAACACGCTCATGCTGCTGCGCGACATCTCGCTGGACCCGCTCAACCCGGCCGGCACGCCGCAGCCGCAGTACGTGGGCCTGGCCTCCAGGTTCCGCTTGATCGACCTGAACCTGCGCTGGGACACCGCGGTGGCAGGCAACAACCTGCGCCTTGATGCCAACTTCGTGAAGAACACCGCGTACGACGCCAAGGACATCTGGAACCGCGCCGGCGCGCGCGGCGCCATCGTCAACAACTTCGGACCCGGCGGCGGTACCAGTCAGGCCGACTTCAAGAGCGGCGGCAATGCCTACCAGATCCAGGCTACCTACGGCAAGCCGGCGCCGGCGGCGCGCGGCGACTGGAACGTGCTCGCGGGCTACAAGCGGATCGAGCCCGATGCGATGCCCGACGGCTACAACGACTCAACCTTCCACGGCGGCGGCACCAATGCGCGCGGCTACTTCCTGGGCGGTTCGTACGCGATCGACAAGAACATGTGGTTCACCGCCCGCTGGATCTCCGCCAAGGAGGTCTACGGCCCGCCGTTGTCGATCGACACCCTGCAGCTCGAATTCAATGCGCGTTTCTAAGGAGCTTGCCGTGCCCTCAAAAATCATCCCGGCGCTGGTGCTGGCAGCGCTGGCCGCCACGGCTGGCGTGACGCACGCGCAGCAGCAGGGCCAGAGCATGGAAGAGCGGCTGCGCGCGCAATTGCGCGTGACGACCTCGCAGCTTCAGCAGGCGCAGAACGAGCTGGCCGCGCTCAAGGCCGGGCAGCAGCCCAACGGCGCAGCGGTCTCAGGTTCCGCGGCCGCTGCGCCGGCCGGCAAGTCCGAACTCGAGGCGCTGAAGAGGGAGCTCGCACAGAGCCAGCAGCAACTCGCCGCAGAGCGCCATGCGCGTGGACAGGCGAGTGCGGGCAGCGAACAGCTGCGCCAGCAGGCGCAGGCCACGGCCGAGAAGGCCGGCGCGCAGGTCGCGCAGTACCGTGGAGCCTACGACGATCTGCTCAAGCTGGCGCGCGCCTCCGAGGCCGAGCGCCAGCGGCTCGCGGCCGAGGCGACGACGCAACGCACCGCGCTCACGCAGTGCGAGGCCAAGAACGCACAGCTCTATGCCGTGGGCCAGGAGATCCTGCGCGCCTACGAGACGGTGGACCTGGGCAGCGTGCTGGCATCGCGCCAGCCTTTTGCCGCGCAGAGCCGCGTCAAGTTCGAGCAGATCGCACAGCAGTACGGCGACAAGCTTTACGAAGGCAAGTTCGACGTGCGCGCGGTGAATGCACCGGCGCCTGCCGCCGCGGCCCCGGCCGCTCCCGCACAAGGAGAGAAGCAATGAAGCGCATGAAGTACCCATTGCCGTCGCCCGCGATTGCCCTTGTGGGCGTGCTGCTGGCCTCGTCGGCTGGCATGGCCGCCGCGCAGGCACCCGCCGCTGGCAATGCCGTCGTGGCCCGGATGGGCGAGATCTCGATCGGGCAGGACGAGGTCGAGAAATTGCTGCGGGCGTTGCCCGACGCGGAACGCGCCGCGGTGAAGGCCAACCGCGCGAGCCTCGACGGCTGGCTGCGCCAGCGGCTGCTGAGCGAAGCATTGTTGCGCGATGCCCGCATCAAGGGCTGGGCCGAGCGGGCCGAGGTGAAGGCGAAGGTCGATGCGGCAGTGCGCGAGGTCGGCGCGCGCATCGTTTCTGCCAGCTATCTCGAATCGGTAAGCCAGGTGCCGCCGGATTTTCCGTCGGACGCGGAACTCAATGCCGCGTATGAGCAGGGCAAGGCCAATTTCAATCTGCCCGCCGGCTATCGCGTGGCGCAGATCTTCCTGGCCACGCCCGGGCGCGATGCGGTCGCCATCGCCAAGGTGCGCGAGGAGGCGAGCAGGCTGGCCCGCCAGGCCCGCGCCGGCGACTTCGCAGCCGTGGCGCGCGCCAACTCGCAGGACAAGGGCACGGCGGAGCGTGGCGGCGAGGTCGCGACCTTGCCGCTGGCGCGCATGCTCCCCGAACTGCGCGACACGGTGGCCCGGCTGAAGCCGGGCCAGGTCAGCGAGCCGGTGCAGGCGGAGGCGGGCTTCCATGTCGTGAAGCTGATCGACGTGCAGCCCGCGCGCACCGCCACGCTCGACGAGATGCGGCCGCAGCTGCACGCCGCATTGCGCCAGCAGCGCCAGCAACAGCTCGTGCAGGCCTACCTGGCGCAGCTGGCGCCACCAACCCAACTGAGCATTGACAGCGCCGCGCTGGATGCGGCGATCCAGAAGACGAACTGAACCATTCTTTTCCCACAACAGGGGCATGCGCATGAACAACACATCGACAACAAACACCCAAGCCAACGACGTCGCCATCGAGGCGCCGCACCTCGACCTGCTGGACGCCGTCACGCCCGAACAGGTGTCGGACGCCATCAAGACCGCGGGCGCCGCGGTCACGGCCATCGAACAGGATGGGGTTGTGCGCTTGCACAGCGCAAGCCATGGCATCGGATTCCAGGTGCTGTGGGGCAACCCGGTCACGACCACCCAGTTCACCGACTTCACGCTGAGCTGCCCATTGCGCGTGCAGGGCGGCACGCTGCCCGATGCCGTGCTGGCATCGTGGCACCGCACCAAGCGCTTCGCCCGCGTGGCGCAGCACGGCGACTTCGTCGTGCTCGAAATGGACGTGGTCGTCGCAGGCGGCGTGAGCCCTGCGTACCTCGCGTTCGCCATGCGGCTGTGGATGCAGATGATGGGCGAGTTCTTCCTGCACCTGCGCAACTACGGGCCGGCCGCCGAAACCCGCGGCGATGCAGCGAACACCGAGGCCGGCGCGGTGGCCGCGCAGGGCGAGCCCGCGGCCGCCTGAGCGTGCACCGAATGCATCGAAGCGCGATGCCTTCCAGCCTCCGATCCGTGCCGTCGATCGACGACCACGACCTGCCGACGGCCCGTGCCATCCATGCCACGGAACGGCAGGCGCAGCGCGCGCGGCGTGCCGAGACCGCACGCCAGCGGCAGCGCGCTGCGCTGCTCGATCTGCTGGCGCAGACCATGGCCGAGATGCACATCTCGATGTCGGAGCTCAATGCGGCGCGGCGTGCGCTCGACATGCGCAGCCGGAACGAGACCGGCGCGACAGAGTGATCCGCGTGCCGCTCGCCGGCGGGGCCTGTGTCCCCCATCCAGAAAGACCGCCATGAACGATTCTTCCGCCAGACCCGCACCTCGCTGGACACGCCTGCGGCTGGCCTTCGGCTGGTGGGGCATGGGCCTTGCGAGCGCCACTTTGCCTATGGCCGCGGCGGCGCAGCCGCGTCAGCAGGTGCCGCAGCACTGGATCAGCTACGCCACCCTGGCGAGCAGCCAGTTGCAGGCCTCGCTCGGCGACCCCACCAACGACACCGTGGTGCGCTTGCACGCCTCGATGCAATCGCGCATGCGCCAAGACGGACGAGCGGGCCCGCCCGCGTCCGTGGTGGTGGTGCGCGTGTGGGTTGCCTCCAGCGGCAGGGTCGAGCGCGTGGCTTTCGACTCGCTCGGCGATGCGCAGGCCGACGCCGACCTGCGCGCGCTGCTCACCGCCCGTCCGCTGGCCGATCCGCCACCACGCGACATGCGCCAGCCGATGGTGCTGCAGCTCACGCTGAGCTCCGTCATCCCGAGTGACTTTGTGCACATACACTGGCGCGGCGCGAATTGAGGGCGTCCCGTCGATTGCACGATTCGCGGCGCCTGGAGCCCGCATCTGATGGCCTCAGGATGAGGGACGATCCGTCGAAGTGTGCGCGTAATAAGTCAGAACCGACTGCGCATTACCGATCCTTTTTCTATCGACATGGAGTACCGAGTTGCCTTACGAACTGGAGAACCGCCTCGTGATCGGCGTTGCGTCGAGCGCGGTGTTCGATCTCACCGACTCGGACGCCATTTTCAAGAGCCACGGCGAAGAGGAATACCGCAAGTTCCAAGAGGAGAACCTCTACAACCCGCTTCCCAAGGGCATCGCCTTTCCGTTCATCAAGCGCCTGCTCGCACTGAACGACCTTCGCGCGGACGCCGACGATCCCTTTGTCGAAGTGGTGCTTCTTTCCAGAAACGACCCCGACACCGGGCTGCGGGTGATGAAAACCATCGAACACTACAAACTGGGTATGACACGCGCGATATTCATGCAGGGGAGGTCGCCCTACGAATACATTCCGGCGCTCAACATCGCCCTTTTTCTCTCGGGTAACAAGTCGGACGTGGATGCCGCGATCAAGGCGGGCCATCCGGCTGGACAAGTGCTCGACTCCAAGTTCGATGACGACGAGGACGACAACTCCCTTCGAATCGCTTTTGACTTCGACGGCGTTCTGGCGGGCGATGAATCGGAGTCGGTGATGCAGGCGTCCGGCCTGAGCGCGTTCCATGCGCACGAAGTCAAGAATGTCATGCAGCCGCACCATCCGGGCCCGCTCAAGGAATTCCTAGTTCGGGTCGCCAAGATCCAGTCCGCGGAAGAGCATCACAAGCGACAAAATCCAGCTTACGAGAACCGGATCCGCGTCTCGATTGTCACCGCGCGCAATGCGCCGTCTCACGAGCGCGCGCTCAAGACTCTGAAAAGCTGGGGCGTAATGGCGAACGACGCTTTTTTTCTTGGCGGCATCGAAAAGGGGCGCGTCCTCGCCGTGTTGAAGCCGCACATTTTCTTTGACGATCAATCGGGCCACCTCCAATCGGCGAGCACGGTGGTGCCATCTGTGCACATCCCGTTCGGAGTCACCAATCAGGAAAAGGCACCGAGCCCGTTGTCGGGTGCGGATTGAAGCCGCGGTGATCCCACGCGAAGCGCGGGAGGCAGGGCCGTATAGCGTTCGGTGGGGCGAACGGGATGGCTGCGATCACTTGCTGCCATTGATTCGGGAGGTGCCGTCCGAAAAAGCAAACGTCCTCGAGTTGCACGGTTTGTTCTCCAGCCGGCCTCAGTTTTTCGTCAAACCGTCAGCGACTTTTTCGTCGCCGCAGGATAGGCGCCACTGGGCTGAGCGTGCGTCCGGCGTCAGGGCGCGTCCGCGCGTGTCTCGCATTTGTTGTCCAAATTTTCGCGCCAATCTTGCGTTTTTGGTCCACTTGGAAGCACTTTATCGCTCAAAGTGTTAGCGGAATATTGTCCGCGCAGGTGTACGCTGGGAAATTCGTAATTCGTGCTTCGCTTCCAACCGCAACTCTCCGTTGCGAGCGGTTTAAGTTAACATAAGACACATTGCATGAATTTCTGACGTCACCGATCGCCACAGCGCCAGGAAAACGGCTCACCCGCGAAGGCTCGGCAGCCGTTCAGCGCGCGTGGAACGCGCCCAGACGAACGTCATGGCGGCAGCGAGCAGAACCACCGGCAGCATCGCCGCATTGAGCGGCGCCCAGCCGAAGTGATCGAGCGC
>Ga0157370_10004279_pt1 | contig 16443 bp, 16 predicted proteins | sample C35metaG_FD_113463 | JGI IMG/M metagenome (GOLD analysis project Ga0157370, IMG submission 113463) | Corn rhizosphere microbial communities from Kellogg Biological Station, Michigan, USA - C3-5 metaG | ecosystem: Host-associated > Plants > Roots > Rhizosphere > Soil | place: USA: Michigan...
ATGTGCAGGTCGAGCTGTCCGGCGGCATCCGCGACGACGCCTCGCTCCAGGCCGCGCTCGCCACCGGCGCGACCCGGGTCAACATCGGCACGGCCGCGCTCGAGGCACCGGAGTGGTGCGACCGGGTCATCGCCGAATACGGCGACCGCATCGCGATCGGCCTGGACGTGCGGCGGCGACCGGCCGACGCGCCGGGCGGTGAGGGCTGGACGCTGTCGGCCCGCGGTTGGACCCGCGACGGCGGCGATCTGTTCGAGGTGCTCGCGCGCTTGGACGCGGCCGGCTGCGCGCGGTATGTGGTCACCGACATCTCGCGCGACGGCACGCTGACCGGTCCCAACGTCGACCTGCTGCGCGACGTGTGCGCCGCTACTGACAAGCCGGTCATTGCGAGCGGGGGAGTGTCGTCGCTCGACGATCTGCGCACGCTTGCCGAGTTGGTGCCGCTCGGGGTCGAGGGCGCGATCGTCGGAAAAGCCTTGTATGCAGGCGCTTTCACGCTCGAAGAGGCGCTCGCTGCAGTCGCCCGGTAGGTGCTGGTAGACATCTGCCGGGATAGACCGCGGCGAATGCCTACCGGCTGGCCACGACTGGGTCGCCCACCGAGATGACACCGGTCGACCGCGGCGCGAGCCGGATGCCGAACCAGGTCTTGCCGTCCCAGCGACGGTGCCGGGCCAAGGTGCGGATCGGCTCCTTGCCGCCGGCCAAAGTGACCGTGTCGATCGTCGTCATCACGCAGCGGTCGCAGCGCACCGTCGTCCGGAATTCGACGTCGCCGATGCGCACCGACGTCCAGCCGTCTTCAGCGAACGGCTCGCCGCCGTCGATGACGACGTTGGGCCTGAAGCGCACGATCGAAATCGGCGTGAAGCCGTCGTCGCCGGGCGTTGCATCGCCGCTGAGGTCACCGGGATCGATGTCGGGGACGTCAGGCAGCCGTGCGTCGTCGCGGATCCACGTGTTGAGCTGAGCCATCGACGCTTCGGTCGCGAGAAGGAGGGGAGCGTCGTCCGCGAAAGACAGCGAGTCACCCGGTAACCCACCGTGGTTTTCGGCGATCGGCCGGCTCGTCGGGTCGGGTTGCCAAAGCAGCCGCACCGGCTGCCCGACCCGCTGCGACAGCCAGTCGTGTGCCTCACTCTTCGCCGGTATCGCCGACTCTTGTCCAGTCAGGCGGACGGCAGCCGGCTCGCCCCCGACCGGCGCCTCGACCTCGATCGACCCGCCTTCGCGGTCGATGATGCGGATGGTGGCGGCATCGACGGGCTCGGCGCGCAGCCCGAGCATGTGGTGCAGCTGGCGCGACGTCACGCTTTCGCCCGACTCGAGGAACACGCCCCAGCGCCGATCGCGGGCCAGGCCCCACGGCTCGACGTCTGCCTTGTCCAAGGCCAGGCCGCCGAGCGATTTCACCGGGTAGATCCGCAACGACGTCACACGCATGGCGCAGATCTTGCCAGGTTCGCCGCGGCCCGACCGCCGGTTAACTCACGCGTGCCAGGCCGGCCGCGGTCGATGCGACCGCGTCGCTGATCGCGAGCGGCCCGCCGATTGCGGTGACGGCCGGGATCCCGTCGGAGCTAGCCAGCCAACCTCGGACCGAGGCGGGAATCGTGGTCGGCGTGACGAGCAAGGTGGGACGGCCGAGCGCGGCAGCGGTCAACGCGTCGGCCGGGAAGCTCGCGGCACCGTTCGCCAGCAGCAGCTCGCCGGACGGCACGTCGCCCGCGAGGGCGTTCGCAACTGCCACCGACGTGGCGTAGCGGTCGGCCCCGGCGATCTGCGTTCCGCCGGGAAGCGTCGCGACGATGGACGCCGGGATGCGGCCCCCGACGACTGTCGTGCTTGTGACGCCGAGCGAGCTGAGCGCAGCCGTCGTGACGTCGGGTACGCCCGTGGACGTCGCCATCAGGATCGGCCGGCCGAGCGCGCCGGCGACGCCGCCGATCGTGAAGCCGTCGGTCAACCCGGCGTTGCCCTCGACCAGGAACGCCTGACCGCCGTTCGCGCCGACTTGCGCGGCCACGAGTGCCGCTGTGCTGAACCGGTCGGCGCCGCCGAGGCGGGTGATGTCATTCACGCCGAGCGACCGCAGCTGGTCTTCGACCGCTGGACTGATGACCGCTGGACCGCCCACGAGGTACGCCGTCGTCGCGTGTCGGCTGGTGATGTCGGCTGCGACGTTCGCAGGCAACGAGCCGGACGTCGTGAGCAGCAGCGGAGCCGAGAGGTGGACGGCGAGGGGACCGGCGGCCACGGCGTCCGGCGCGGCCTGACCGCTGGCTATGACGACCGTTGTCGCGGACGGCGCCGCGGCCTGGCCGACCGCAACCGCCGTGGCGTACCGGTCGCTGCCCGCGAGCCGGTCGAACGGACCGCCGACCGTCACCTGCTGAGTCCACGGCAACGCGGTCGCGCCGTTCTGCGTGCTCGAGAGGGTGATTGTGTAGGTGCCGGGCGGCACCGGGCTGCCGTCGTCCGCCGTCATGTCCCAGGTGGCGTCGATCGCCGACCCGGTGCCGGAGTAAGTGCGAAGCGTGGTGCCGTTCCCGTCCTGAACGAGCAGTTGCCAGGCGCCGGCTGCAAGCATGCCGGCGGTGACGTGCACCGAGCCGTTGGCCGCCTTCGTGCGGACAGTCGTCGTCGCGTTCGGCGCGACCAGGCCGGCCACCATGTTGTTCAGCACGGCTTGCCGCAGGGCGGGGAGGATCGCATAACCGGCATTGCCGGGGCAGGCCGTGAGGTCCGCATCGCGGTGCCCGGAGATCACGTTGAACGTGACCTGCGTGCCGGTCGGGTAACGCGAGCCACTGAACGACGCCGCCGTGAGCGTGGTCTGAGCAAGCGGGTTCGCGTAGGACAACGACAGCTTCCAGGCGACGAGCCGCGCGAGCGAGGCTTGCAAGGCGGCCGACGGCGTCACGGAGTCGTATGTGCCGATCATCGAAACGCCGAAGCTGTTGGTGTTGAAGCCGCCGGTGTGCGCGCCAAGCACCGCCTTGTCGATGCCGCCGTAGCGGCCTTCGAAGATTTGCCCGTACTGGTCGACGAGGAAGTTGTAGCCGACGTCGCACCAGCCTTCGCCCTGGACGTGGTAGGCGTAGATCGAGCGCACGATGGCAGCGGTGTCGCCCGGGCCGTAGCTGTTGCCGGTGACCGTGTGGTGCACGAACGCCACTTTCGGCGCGCCGGTGTACTCAGGCCCCCAGGGGCAGGCGCGCAGGCGGATGTTCTCGTCCGCTCCCCACTGCGCGCGGGTGATGATGGCCGGTTGCGCAGCGGCCGCCGAAGCTGAACTCAATGCCGTTGTGGCGTGGCCGACCGATGCGTCGGCGGCCGACGTGCCCGGGTCGATGAGCTCGACCCGCAGGTCACGAGGTGCCGGTCCCGTCACAGAGACGACGCGGGCCTCGACCGCGTCGGCATGGCCGACCCAAAGCGGTTCGGTGCCGTCCCGCGGTGCCCGCTGGGCGTCCGGGGTGCCGGCGTCCGGTCCGGCGTCGCCCTTTTGCTCGTCCTGCCAGTCGGTCCAGACACCGTTTGCGCGGACGCGGACTTGCGCTGTGAGTGCGGTGATGGCCGGATCGTGCGTCCAGCTCAGGCCGACGAGCCGGAACGGCCTCGTGTCCTGGGCCGGGATCGCCGCAACGGTTGGCGCTTCCGGCGCGGCGGAACGCACGAACGCTGCCGGTACTGCGGTGACGCGCAACGACGACCTGTTCGATGCGGACGATGCGGACGATGCGGACGATGCGGACGATGCGGACGATGCGGACGACGTGGACGGCGCGGCCGTCAGCGGCATAGCAATCTGGCTCACCACCGGGGCGACCGGATGGGGTTTCGGCGACGCTCCCGAAACCACCGGCACGACGAGGAAGGCGGCCGGTACGGCGAGCACGACGGAAACAGCGGCGAGCAGTTTGCGCAAGATCGATCCCCAACGCGAGACACGGGTCGGCTGTGACCTCGACAGGAGGCGACCTTGACTAAAGCAGCAACAAGTTGGATATGTCTCGTAAACGCGCCTTGTCCGACCTACGCTTTACGTCCCGTTGAACTCCCGGAAAAGATCATTAGCCGATTTGCTCGTATTGGCGTTGCGCCGCAGAACGTCAGCCGGTGCGGCCGTAGCCCTCGGCCCAGGCCGACGCCCCGACCGAGCCCGGCAGGATGTCGACCGGTCGACGTCGCGGCTCCAACGAAATGACGGATGCCTCGGGCAGCACGACATCCGGCTGGGGGCTACCGCGGCGCGCCGCATGCTGGCCACGCTCTGGCCGGATCTCGTAGCGGTACCACGACAACTCGTCGCGCACGAGGTACGAGTGCCGCTCGCCCCGAGCGGTGTGCAAGATGACCCGGTCGTACCGCTCGGCGATCGAGTGCAGAGCGGCGAGCGAGGTCAGCTCGACGATCGGGCCTTCCAGCGGCACCGGCTCGGCATCCACGATCCGGTCGCCGTACTGGCGAAGCGCCGTCACGACGTCGTCCTCGGCGCGGCCTTCCCGCCGTGACCCGATCAGCGCCGCGATCAGCAGGCCGATGCCGACAGCGCCTGCCACGCCGGTCGCGATGCGAGCAGTGCGGACGGCGAGGTGCTTGCCGAGCACGCTCAGCAGATGCGGTCCGACCGCCGGAACCTTGACGGTCAACGAGGACGACGTCGTGAGCGGGTCGGTCACTTCGGGCTGGGCGGCCAGTACCGAAGTTGTTGGAGCCGGGGGTGATGCGACCGTCAGTTGGTCCGCACCGGCGGCCAAGGTGAGCAAGCCGTCGAAGCCGCCCTTGACCGGCTGTCCGTCGATCCGGCCGGTTACCCGCACGCGCGGGACGATGACGACGGACGCCGCCGTGCTGCGCACCCCGGTCGCGGCACTGAACTGGTCGAGCGCACTTTGTACGGCGTCGACATCGAGCTGCAGCCGAGCCGCGCCCTTGCCGCTGGCGATCGGGCTGGTGCTGCCGGTGACGAGCGGCCGGCTCCAGCCGCTCGGGCCGTGGAGCACGGCGTCGAGGGCGACCGTGCCCTGAAGCGATGCGCCAGCGTTGTACGTGAATGACACGTCGAGCGAGTGCACGATCCGGGTGAAGACCGGATCGCCCGGCTCGACCCGGCCCTGCGGGTACACGAGCGACGCCGGCACCTCGGCCGAGTAGCCGAAGGTGCCGTGCTGCTCCACCGCCACCGACTTCGTCGTCGATTGAGTTGTTGGCATCTTCCAAAGCCAGACCTGCGCGGCAGCGCACGTCGCAAGGAGGCAGAGTGCTGCGATCAGTCGGCCCCGGGCGGACGGCGACATCCGGGGCGTCGCCGGCGTGAGCACGGGCGACGGCACCGGCGTGAGGATTGCCGGCTTCAGCGCTTCGGGGCGCGCCCGGCGCGGCGGCTTCGCCGCTCGATGCCGACCGCCTCTGTGCTTCCCGACCGCGCGGCCGCCGCTCGTGCGCAGGGCTCGGCGCCTCCGGACGCCTCCGGCACCGCCGAGCAGCAGCAGCGCCACGAGCAGCGCGGCAATGACGCGTCCTTGCGTCGAGTGCAGGACGCCGAGGTACCGGCCGCCGTCCGGCACGCGCAGAGCCAACCGGCCAAGCAGGTCGGCCTGGGTGGGGTGGTCGGGGTCGAGCCAGGAGTTGTTGTCGCCCTTGAACACGAACCCCGTGCCGTCGCGCCCGACGATGCGATGCATGACCACGGTGTGCAACGTCGCGCTTCGGTAGGCGACGACGTCGCCTACCTCATAGGAGGTGGTCGGCCGCAGCACCGCGAGGTCGCCCGTGTGGAACCGCGGCTCCATGCTGATGCCGTGCGTGGCTACGTAGGTCGTGTGCCCGCCCAGCTGCTGCGGTGCAAGGAAATACCAACCGAGGGCGCAGCCGACGACGGTCAGTACGCCACCGATGGTGAGCAGCTTGCGCATCGTCGACCTCCCTCCACGTGCGTCAGCGCATGGTCGGCCACGGTCAGGGGCGGCAGCCGCAAAGCTGTCGCCCCTGACCGGGCAGGCGTTTCGCGTTAGTGGGTGACCGCGACGTCGAACTCGGTGCCTGTGGTCGTCGCCTCGTTGTCAGTGCACGTCATCGTCGTCGTGTTCGCCACGCCGTCGTAGGTGGCGTTCGTCTTGTCGCCGTCGCATTCGGTGAGCGCGCCGCCGTTCCAGCCGGTGTTGACGGTGACTGCCGCGCCGCTCAGGTCACCGGTAAAGGTGATGGTTTCGCTGACGATCGTCTTGCCGTCCGCGCTGAGGGCGTACGAGATGTCGGTGGCGGTCGCGCCGCTGATGGACTGCGTGCCGTAACCGACCGTCACAGCAGCGGGCAGGGTGTTGCTGTTGGTGAACGCAGATCCACCCGCGGCCAGTGCTGCGACTATCGCCGCAGCACCAATGATCTTGGACTTGGTGCGCATGGGACTTCCTCCATTTGTCATCCGTGACAATGTCGAGCGGCTTGCCCATGCAAGGGGAAGAGCCGTCGACCTGACTTTCCTGTCGCGCGGCCTGTCGTCCGACGATGATCGGTGCTGAGTGGAAACCGCATGAGCCATTGTGAAAGTCACCCACATGGGTGAGCCTTTCGCCGTCCGGGCTAATGCTGTGAACGGAAAATGGCCGAACCGTCGTTAATACGAACGCTACGCTCGCGCGCCATGACCAACGATGCGACAGCAGTTCGGCGGATCTCGTCCGGTGCGCAGTGGGAACCCGTTGTCGGCTACTGCCGTGCGGTCGTCGCCGGCCCGTACGTCGAAGTGTCAGGGACGACGGCACCCGAGGCCGGCGACAGCCCCTACGAGCAGACCAAAGCGGCGATCGAAAAGATTGCGCATGCCTTGACCGAGGCGGGCGTTGGCCTTGCCGACGTCGTCCGAACGCGCATGTTCGTCACCGATATTTCGCGCTGGGAGGAGTACGGGCGGGCGCACGGCGAATACTTCGCTGACGTACGGCCGGCGGCGAGCATGCTCGAGGTCAGCGGCTTGATTGACCCCTCGATGCTGGTCGAGATCGAGGCGACCGCGTATCGCGGCTAGTCTGGGTCGAGCCCTCGGCGCAATTCGGCGGGGCTGATCCGCACGGCGAATGGCCTCGTCATTTCCGCGACTTCGTCATCACCGGCACGGGCCACCTCGGCGTAGCCGCGTTCGGTCAGCTCGTAGGCGATGAATGACGGCGTCTCGGGATCGACGATCCAGTACGACTCGACGCCGAAGCGCTCGTATGCCGCCTTCTTCAGGTTGAGGTCAACGAGCGCGGTGGACGGCGAGCGCACCTCGACGGCGAGCACTGGCGCTGCTGGCAGATTCTTCGCCCTGAGGTCGCCGTAGCGGGCGACGAGGACGTCGGGCTGCAACTCGGTGTCGCGCGTGCCGAACGTCACCGCAAAGGGCGCCAATAGCACCCGGTGTCCTGCGGTGCAGGCGGCCATGAGGGCGAGATACATGCGGCCGACGACGTCTTGGTGCGACCACCCCGGCGCCGGACTCACCAGCAGCATCCCGTCGAGCAGCTCGTACCGGTGCCCGTCGTCGGGCATCGACTCGAGGTCATCGATGGTGAGCGGCCGTCCGAACGGCAGCCCGGTAACTGTCATGCGCCCATGGTGCTCCCTTGCCGGTTCGTCTGTCGTGCCGATGATCATCGCCGATCTCGGGCAGCGGGATTTCGCGTCGTCCACAGCCCGCGAGGACCGGTACCGTGACGGCATGCCGCAAGCCGACACCCGCCTCGCCGTCCGCGTCATCCCTTGCCTGGACGTCGACGCCGGCCGCGTCGTCAAGGGGGTCAACTTCGTTGACCTGCGCGACGCCGGCGATCCGGTGGAGATGGCCCGCGTTTACGACTCCGAGGGAGCCGACGAGCTGGTGTTCCTCGATATCACGGCGAGCAGCGGCGACCGCGAGACCACGTACGACGTCGTCCGCCGCACGGCCGAGCAGGTGTTCATCCCGCTGACCGTGGGCGGCGGAGTCCGCAGCGCCGACGACTTCGACCGGCTGCTGCGGGCCGGCGCCGACAAGGTCGGTGTGAACACCGCGGCGATCGCGCGGCCCGAGCTGCTCGCCGAAGCGGCCGACCGGTTCGGCGCACAGTGCGTGGTGCTGTCGATCGACGCTCGCCGAACGCAGGGCGAGGCGAAGACCGGCTCAGGCTTCGAGGTGACGACGCACGGTGGGCGCCGCGGCACCGGCACCGACGCCGTCGAATGGGCCGCACGTGCCGCAGAGCTCGGGGCGGGCGAGATCCTCCTGAACTCGATGGACGCCGACGGCACGATGGCCGGCTTCGACCTCGAGCTCATCTCAGCCGTGCGAGGCGTCGTCTCGGTTCCGGTCATCGCGAGCGGCGGCGCCGGCACGGCCACCGACTTCGCGCCGGCCGTCGAAGCCGGCGCCGACGCGGTGCTGGCGGCGTCCGTCTTTCACTTCGGCACGCTGCGCATCGGCGACGTCAAGAGCGCGCTGCGCGACGCCGGGCACCCGGTGCGCTAGTCGGTGCGCTAGTCGGCGGGCCCGGCGACCGGCTCGGCGACGCGCTTCGGAGCGGGAGCTCCCGACGGCCGGGGGAGCAGCTTTTCCCGGCGCACCCGTAGGACTCCGAGCGATTCGAGTGCTCGGCACACCACGTAGCCGAAGTCGGCTTCCCACCAGCGATAGGAGAACCGCGGGGATCCCGGGTAGGCGTGGTGGTTGTTCTGCAGGCCCTCGCCCCAGACGAGCCAGGCCACCACGTGGTTGTTGCGCGAGTTGTCGGGCGTGTCGAAGTTGCGTGACCCGACCGCGTGGCCGAAGGAGTTGACCAGCCAGCCCTGCACCGGGTGGCTCATCATCCCGACGAAGTAGGCGACGCCGAGCAGCCAGATGCCGGTGGTCAGCGACAGGGTCACGCCGATCGCGACGTGCAGCAGGTAGGGCAGGTACCAGACCTTCTTCCGGTTCAGCCAGCTCACCTCGAAGTCGAGGTCGGGAACCACTGCCATCACCTCGGGCTCGTGGCGGGCGAGCTGCACGAGGATCCGCTCGTAGGAGCGCAACTGCTCCATCGCGACCCCGATGATCCCGACGTTGGACGGGCTGTGCGGGTCGTCGGCGCTATCGGCCTCGGCGTGGTGAATGCGGTGCATGCAGGTCCAGGCCTTCGGGTCGAGGCCGGTCACCCAGTTGCCCGTCTTCGCGACCAGCGACCGGACGGCCGGCTTCAGCACCAGGCCGCCGTGCGTGAGCGCGCGGTGATAGAAAACCGTGATGTATAGGAGGTTCAGCGAGTAACCTCCCAAAAAGACCAACAGGCAGATCAGGTAGTCCTTGCCGTTCACGGGGTTGCTCCTCGGGCGGGATTCGAAATCAGTCGGTCAGAAGCGGGGGGTTCGGGCTCGCGGTGTGGCCGTCGCCAAGGCTCGCGGTCAGTGCCTCGCCCGCTGCAGCGGTTCGGGCGGTCAACGGCATCAGCCCGCCGAGCAGCCGGAACGCCTTGTTCAGCCCGCCGGTCACGTGCACCGGGCGCCGGCCGAGCGCGTTAAGTGACGAATCCGCGACGTCGGTCGGGGCGAGCGCCCACGGCGGCAAGTCGGTGTGCTGCTTGTCGTGGAACGCTGTGGCTGTCGTGCCCGGCAAAAGTGTCTGGAAGACCACGCCACGGTCGCGGTTCTCGTACCAGATGGCGGTCGCGTAAGTGAGCAGGAACGTCTTCGTCGCCGAATACACGGCGCTGCGGGGCATCGGCGCGAGCGCGTTCACCGACGCCACGTGGATCACGGCACCGCGACCCCGCGCCACCATCGCGGGTAGCAACGCTCGGGTGAACAGCAGCGGCGCGAGCAAGTTCACCGCGACCAGGCTCGAATACTCGTCGGGATCCCCGTCGACGAACCGGCCCTTGAGTCCGACGCCCGCGTTGTTGACGAGCACCTCGACGCGGCGCTCGCCGATCCACGACACCGCCTTGTCGACATCCTCGCGTTTGGCGAGATCGACGGTCAGCGCTTCGGCCCGCACGCCGTACTCCGACCGCAGGCCGTCGGCTACCGAGTGCACCGCGTCGTCGTCCGCGAGCAACAGCAGGCCCGCGCCGCGGGCGGCCAGCCGGTTCGCATAGGCGAGCCCGATGCCGGAGGACGCCCCCGTCACCACCGCCCAGCCGTCCGGAAGCGCCGCGCCGGCGAGCGCTGCGGCCGCCCGATCGGGGCCGGTGCGCGCGAACCGCGCCGTCATGCCGCGTGCGATCTCCCCGCCCGCCACGGCCAAGCCACGAAGTGGCACGGCGAGCGCGTGCCGCGACTGGCCCCTGCCTCTGACGCCGGTCACGGCCGACGCGCCCGACTCGCGCGGCTCGTCTGGCTCCGTGTCGAGCACCGGCTCCAACGCCTCGTCGATCGCCACGTCATGGCGGCGTCCTCCCTTGAGCTTGTACAACGTCATGCGGCGCAAGGCCGGCCATCGATGCGCGACCGGGCTGTGAAAGATCCAGCCGTGCCGCTGCCTGCCGTCGACCGTGACCGGTCCGGAATAGAGAACACGCGGATGGCCGAGCAAATACATCTGATAAAGCCCGCGACTTTCGGTACCGAACAGCACCGAACGCGCGCCGCGTCGTCCGGTTTCAAGAAAAAGGCCATACCAGAACAAGGCGGACGCCGGACCGGATCGCAGCGCCGGATCGAGCCAAACGCAAACCAGCTCGATGGTGTTCGACGGATCGATCGCTGCGGCGACCTTCGTCCGATAGGGCTCGGGAATCCGTTGCAGGGTGCGAAATGGCGACTGCCCGGAGATCACGACGCCGCCGAGCAATCGGCCATTGCGGACAAATCCGAAGACGAGGCTCCGGTGCAGGTAATCGACAGGCACCCGGTAGCCGGATGCCCGTTCGTATTTCTCCGCATATTCGTCGATTTGGGCGGACGTCGTCAGCTGGCGTAGCACTTTCACGGCCTGGACTTTAGCGGTCACGACTCATCAGAGGCGTCCGCCTCCGGGTTGATACGTCTACGTCTGGAGGCTGAATTTCCGCCGGCGCGACCTCGACGATGACGACCCGAAAGGGCTCGCAGTGGCGCGGCTCGCGATCTACTCTGAGATCAGCCGCACCTGGGCTAGGGCAGTGCTTCTCACGGGGAGGCAGACATGGTGGTCCTGCGCGCCGCCCGCGCGGTGATCGGTGCGTTCCAGGCGTGGTGTACCGCGCGATACAACCGCGCTATCCAGCTTCCGGTGATCCCATCGCAGGCCGATCTTTGGAAAGAGCGGTACCTGCTGCGCCGATAGCCGGTTGCGGTAGTCGTTTTGTCACTAGCGCAACTAGACTCGCAGCATGACCACGATCACCGATCGCGTGCCCGACCTTGCGGGCCTGCTCGATTCACTGTCCGCCGACGAGCGCCGCGAGATCGAAGCGGCCTACATCCGAGTGATCGCCACAGCTCCGCGGCGCCGCCCGCGCAGCCTGCACACCGCCGTCCAAACCCATAAGCCCGAGGTCGCTGCCGCGGCCGTCGCCCGCGGTCTCGCCCGCGAGCAAGCGACCCGCGATCAGCTGGTCGCCGAGTCCCTCTCGACCGCCGAGGTCGCGCGGTTGCTCGGCGTCAGCGCCGCCGCCGTCACCAAGCGCCGTGGCAAGGGGGGCCTGATCGCGTTCAAGCACAAGGAGGACTGGCGGTATCCGCGCTGGCAGTTTGCGGGTTCAACCGTGCTGCCAGGTGCGATCGCGGTCTGGAAGGTGCTGCCCGACCGGCACGACGTCGCCGGCCTCGTGCGCTGGTTCACCCTGCCGTCGCGCCAGCTCGGCGAGCGCACGCCTGTGGAGGCGATCCTCGCCGGTGAGGTCGACGCCGCCGTCGAGGCCGCGTCGTACGTCGGCAGCCGTTGACTTCTTCGCGGACGACGCCGGGCAAGCCGGAGCGCGTCGCCCTGCCCGCGCACACCCCGCTGGTGCGCATCTACGACTCGCACTTCTATCGAGACGGCGCGAGCTTCCGGTTCCTCGGACCGCACATCCGCGGTCGCTGGGATCACCAGGTACCCGATCCGGTGACCGGCGCGCCGGTCGCGAACAGCGATCGCGGGGTGCTCTACGCAACGCTGAACCTGCGCTGCGCGGTCGCCGAGGTGTTCGGCGACGACCGCCGGGTCTCCCCGTCGTCCACCCAACGGCTTGCCGTTCTCGAGGTCGGGCGGCCCCTCGACCTGGTTGACACCTGTGGGCTGGCGGCGGTGCCGCTCGGCGTCCCGGCCGGGGCGCTGCGGGCCCGCGACCGCGCGCTCACGCAGCGCATGGCGCGCCAGTTGTATGACGAGACCGACGCCGACGGCCTGCTCTACGAGGGCTGGCAGACGGGCGAGACCTGCGTGTGCCTGTGGGAGCGGGTCGCGGCTGAGGTCGACGTCCTCGACGACCGCGGGCTGATCGACGACCCCGACGTCGCGCTCGACCTCGCCGTGATCGCCGACGAGTTGCTCTACGACTTTCCGGGGGTAGGCCACCCTTCCCGCTGACAAATCCGGGCGAAGAGTTCCTGCCGGCTGATGCACACTGGACGGCGGCCCACTCGGGCGACGGGCCAGCCTTGCGAACACAGAACGAAAGATCAGGTTTCTCATGCTTGCGCCGGACGTCGAGGACCGTCTCGACGCACCGGCGACCGAATCGGTGCTGCGCCGTGGCTTTCGCCTTCTCGCCCAAGGCATCCGCGAACAACGCAAGGTGTTCCTGCTGGCCGTTCTGTCGAGCGGCACCTACGGCCTAATGACGGTCGCCAGCTCGTGGGTCCTCGGCCGGGTGACCAGCCAGGTGATCCTCCCGTCGATCAAGAATGGGCACACGACCGCCGGCGCGCTCGCCGCCGGCTGCGCGGCGATCGCCGCGGTCGCGATCGTGAAGGCCGCCGGGATCGTCGGGCGCCGGGTCGGCGCGAGCGTCATGCAGTACAACCTCCAGGCGTCGTACCGGCGGCGGGTCACCCGCAGTTACCTGCGGCTGCCGATGGAGTGGCATCAACGCCACCCGACCGGTGAGTTGCTCTCGAACGCCAACGCGGACGTCGAGAGCATGTGGGACTTCATCTCGCCGCTGCCGTTCTCGGTCGGCGTCCTCGTCATGGTCGTGGTGTCGGCCGTCGCGATGCTGGCCGTCGACCCGGTGATCGCGCTCGTCGGCCTGCTCGTCTTTCCGGCAGTGGCGCTGCTGAACTACGTCTACCAGCGGATGATGGGCCGGCCGGCCACCCGCGCTCAGCAGTTGCGCGCTGACGTCAGCCGGGTCGCGCACGAGAGCTTCGACGGCGCCCTCGTGGTCAAGACGCTCGGTCGCGAGGACGACGAGACCCGCCGGTTCGCCGCAATCGCGCACGACCTACGCGACGCAAACATCGAAGTCGGACGGCGACGCGGCATGTTCGACCCCGTGGTCGAAGCCCTGCCCAACCTCGGACTCTTGGTCGTACTCGTGGTCGGCGCGAATCGCGTCGTCGACGGCGCGATCAGCACCGGCCAGCTCGTGCAGGTGGCCTACCTGTTCACCCTGCTGGCGTTCCCCATCCGCGCGATCGGTTGGGTGCTCGGCGGCATGGCCGAGAGCGTGGTCGGCGGCGAACGGGTGTCGCGCGTGCTCGGCGCGAAGGGCAGCCTCGAGTACGGGGCAGGCCGGCTGTCGGGCGACGGCCCGGCGCAGATCGAGCTGCGCTCGGTCGACTTCGCCTACGGCGACTCGCAGGTCCTGTCCGACGTCACCTTCCCGGTGACAGCTGGGCGCACGGTCGCGGTCGTCGGGCCGACCGGGTCGGGCAAGTCCACGCTCACCATGCTGCTCGTGCGGCTCGTCGATCCGGCGTCCGGCCGGGTGTTTCTCGATGGCGTCGACATGCGCGAGACCGAACGCGGCCAAGTCGCCGCCTCGGTCGCGATCGTGCCGCAGCAGACGTTCCTTTTCGAGGAGAGCGTGCGCGGCAACGTGACGCTCGGCGCCGAGATCGACGACACCGACGTTTGGGCCGCGCTCCAACTCGCGCAGGCCGACCGGTTCGTTCGCGCCTTGCCCGAGGCGCTCGACACGGTGGTGGGCGAGCGCGGCGTGACACTTTCCGGCGGGCAGCGACAGCGGGTGGCCCTCGCGCGGGCGCTGGTCCGCCGTCCGCGGCTGCTGATTCTCGACGACGCGACGAGCAGCGTCGACCCCCGCATCGAGGCCCGCATCCTGGCCGGGCTGCGCGACGCCGCTCTGCCGTCGACCGTCGTCGTGGTCGCCCACCGCAGCGCGACGATCCGCCTCGCGGACGAGGTCGTGTACGTCGAGCAGGGGTCGGTGGTCGACCGCGGTCCGCACGCCGAGCTTCTCGTGCGGTGCGAGGGCTATCGCGCGCTCGTAACTGCCTACGAACTCGAAGAAACCGACGAGCAGGCCGACGAGCAATCCGACGACGAGCTCGAGCCGACGAACGAGCCGGTGACGCCGCGATGAGCGACGTCACCATCGAACAGCCGGCCGGCGCGTGGCAGACGTTCGTGCGCGGCGTGCGCACGTCACCCGAGTTCCTGCAGGGCTTTTGGGTAACTCTTGCGCTCGCTCTCGTCGCCACGGCCGGCCAGGTCGTCGTCCCGATCGCGGTTCAGCAGACGATCGACGGCGGATTGCTGAAGGCTGGGGGCCCCGACGTCCGCTACATCGAATGGGTCGCAGCGCTCACCGCCGTAGCGGTCGTCGTGACCGCGCTGTGCTCCTACCTGATGAACGTGCGGTTGTACCGATCCACCGAGGGCGGCCTGGCGACCCTGCGCATCAAGGCGTTCCGGCACGTGCACAACCTCTCGATGCTGCACCAGCAGACCCATTCGCGCGGGTCGCTCGTCTCTCGGGTGACCAGCGACGTCGACCAGATCAGCACGTTCATGCAGTGGGGCGGCGTGATCGTGATCGTGAGCGGCGGCCAGATGCTGGTGGCCACCGCGCTGATGCTTGTCTGGTCGTGGCAGCTGACGCTCGTCGTCTACGTCTGTTTCCTGCCGCTGTTCTTGTCGATTCGGCGGTTCCAGCGCTGGATCTCGGCGGCGTACGACGTGGTACGGGTTCGCGTCGGTGACATGCTCGGCGCGGTCGCCGAGACCGTGGTCGGCGCTTCGGTGATCCGGGCCTACGGCGTCGAGCAACGCACCGCCGACCGCATCGACCGCACGGTGAAGCTGCACCGTGATTCGGCCGTGCGCGCGCAACGGATTGTGGCGGTCACGTTCAGCACCGGCGAGATCGCGGCCGGCCTGGCGACCGCGGGCTGTGTCGCGCTCGGCGTGGTGCTCGGCGTCGACGGCAATCTCACTGCGGGCAAGGTCGTCGGCTTCCTGTTCGTCGTCACGCTGTTCGTGCAGCCGGTGCAGACCGCGGCGGAAATGCTCGGCGAAGCCCAGAACGCGGTGGCCGGCTGGCGGCGGGTGCTCGGCGTGCTCGATCTGCCCGCCGATGTGAAAGACCCGGGTGACGCCGGCCTTGCGCTACCCGCCGGGCCCATCGGCGTCCGCTTCGATCATGTGTCTTTCGCGTATCTCGACGAGCGTCCAGTGCTGCACGACATCGACCTCGAGATTCCCCCGAGGTCGCGGGTGGCGATCGTGGGGGAGACCGGCTCGGGCAAGACCACGTTCGCCAAACTGCTCACCAGGCTGATGGACCCAGTTGACGGCTCCGTCACGCTGAACGGCGTCGATCTGCGGGGCGTGCGATTCGACGTCCTTCGCCGCCGGGTCGTCATGGTGCCGCAGGACGGCTTCCTGTTCGACGCTTCCGTGGCCGACAACATCCGGTTCGGTGCGCCGGGCGGCTCGATGTCCGAGCGCGAGATCGAAGCCGCGATGGTCGAACTCGGGCTGGCCGACTGGCTCGAGACGTTGCCCGACGGCCTCGCGACACCGGTGGGCGAGCGTGGCGGTTCCCTCTCGGCAGGGGAGCGGCAGCTCGTCGCGCTGGCCCGGGCGTTCGTCGCCGAACCAGACCTTCTCGTGCTCGACGAAGCGACGTCAGCCGTAGACCCGGCGACCGACGTCCGCCTGCAGCGCGCCCTCGACGGCGTGACCCGTGGCCGCACGTCGGTGACGATCGCGCACCGCCTGTCGACGGCCGAATCGGCCGACGACGTGCTGGTCTTCGACGCGGGCAGGGTCGTCGAGCGGGGGCGGCATGCCGACCTGCTCGCGCTCGGCGGCGTCTACGCGCGCCTGCATGAGTCGTGGCGCGGCTCGGTGCGCTAGCGGTTGCCGATCGGTCACCGATTGGTCGGACGCCGGAAGACCTCGACGATCTCTTCGCCGTTCGACAGCTCACGCCGCAGCCTTCGCAACATGACTTGACGGCGCACCCGCTTGCGGATCTCGCGCTTGGCGGTCTGCAGCGCGGTGACTGTCATGGGGTTCGTCACTGCATCCCTCCTTGCTCGCGGGCCGGCTGGCGGATCTCACGCGAC
>Ga0157370_10004280_pt1 | contig 16440 bp, 13 predicted proteins | sample C35metaG_FD_113463 | JGI IMG/M metagenome (GOLD analysis project Ga0157370, IMG submission 113463) | Corn rhizosphere microbial communities from Kellogg Biological Station, Michigan, USA - C3-5 metaG | ecosystem: Host-associated > Plants > Roots > Rhizosphere > Soil | place: USA: Michigan...
ATGGCTACCTGCCGGACGAGGACTACGCTGCCCTGGTACGCGCCACCACCTACTACGTGAATACCTCGCTGTGCGAGGGCCTGTGCCTGCCGCTGGTGGAATTTCTCAGCGAAGGCGTTCCGGCCATCGCGCCGGACAATACCGCCATGGCCGATTACATTCGCGACGAGTTCGCCTTCGTGGTGGCGAGCTATCCGGGCATTCCCACGGTCTGGCCGCATGGCGACAGCGAAGTGAACCGCACGTCGTATCACCAGTTGGACTGGGAGTCGCTGAGCGACGCCTTTCGACACAGTTACGAGATCGCCCACCACGACCCCGCTCGCTACCGCGCCATGTCGCGGCATGCCTGCGAAGCCATGCAGGCGTATTGCGGGCCCGCGACCGTGAAGTCGCAGCTGCACGCGTTCCTGTGCCCCTGGCTGCCGATCCGCGACCAGGAAAATGACTTGCCCGCGCCCGAAGCGGATTGGCCAGGGCGGGCGGCCTCATGCGGCTGATCGTCCATACCAATACGGCAGCGACCCGGATCGCCCAGCAACTGGGCCGGCCGGAGTACAGCTACCGCTTCGTGCTGGACGAGTTCCGGCCCTTGCTGGACGAGCTGGGCAGCGTGATCGAGGTCGACGATCCGGAGCGCGAGGTGGACATGATCCACGCACGCTGCCGCCGCGAAGGCGAACCCTGTGTATTCCTGTCCTTCATGCCGCCGAACAAGACGCCGATCGGGCTGGCCTGCCCCACCATCCCGGTGTTCGCCTGGGAATACGAAACGCTGCCCACCGAGGAGTTCGGCGGCAAACCGCGCAACGACTGGACGCGCGTGCTGGCCAAGCTGGGTCACGCGATCACTCATTCCAGTTTCGCGGTCGAGCGCACCCGCGCCGCGCTGGGCGACGATTTCCCCATCGCCTGCGTGCCAGCCCCGTTGTGGGAACGCATGCAGGAACTGCGCGGACCACGCCCTGCCCCGACCCGGCTGCACATCGACGGCCTGGTGATCGACAGCCAGCGCGTCGACCTGTCGGCGTATCGCAAGAGCCTGTTGCTGGCCGCCGAACCCGAGATCCTGCCACTGCCGCAGGTCCACGCGGCGGAGCGTGGCGTGCTCGACCTCGATGGCGTGGTCTACACCGCCATCTTCAATCCCCACGACGCCCGCAAGAACTGGATGGAGATGATCAGCGGCTTCTGCGACGCCCTGCGTTACCAGCCCGACGCCACGTTGCTGATCAAGCTGACCCATCACGATCCTGCCGACATCATCCCCACCTATCTGGAGCAGCTCTACAAGATGGGCCGCATGTCGTGCCGGGTGCTGCTGGTACACGCCTACCTGCAACGACCCGACTACAACGCGTTGTTGCGCGCCACCACGTACGCTGTCAACACCTCGCATGGCGAGGGCCAGTGCCTGCCACTGATGGAATACATGTCGGCCGGCAAGCCGGCGCTGGCCCCGCGGCATACCTCGATGCGCGATTACGTGAACGAAGACGGCGCGTTCGTGATCGATTCCAGCGCCGAGCCGGGCACCTGGCCCCACGACCAGCGTCAGGTGTTCCGTACCTTGCGCCAGCGCATCCACTATCAGTCGGTGGTACAGGCCTATCGACGCAGCTATCACGTGGCCCGCCACGAACCGCAGGTCTATGCGGCCATGGGCGATGCCGCCGCCGCGTCACTGCGGCGTTACTGCTCGATCGAGGTGGTGCGGCCACGGCTGCACCGCTTCATCCATGATCGACTCCAGGCCGCCTCGCCCATGGATACGACGCATGCCAACCCGGCCTGAGCCACGACACCGCCGCACGGCACGCAACCGGGGCATCGAGTGCCTGCTGCTGGCGTGTCTGGCTTCGGGCGAGCTGCAACCCTGGCGTTTCCGCATCAACGCCATCGCCGCGGTTGCCGCCATCCTGGTGTGGCTCGCGTCATACGACGACGACTATCTTCTGCCCGAGGGTTATTTCAAGCGCGTGCTGGTATGGGTTGGCGCTCGCTCGTATGCGATCTGCCTGATCCACATCCCGGTGTACTTCCTGCTGCGTGAGCTGGGCTTCCGGCTTGGTACCCTTGCACCCCTGCCGGCGTGGCTGCTGGCCGCGCTGGCGATCGGGCTGATCGTGCTGCAGGCCGACCTGAACTATCGTCACCTCGAGCAGCCGCTACGCGAGCGTGGCCGGCGTTGGGCCGGTGGTTTCGAGCGGCGCTGGAAGGACCGGTGGCTACCTGCCGATACGCCGGCCTTGCTACCCTCGCCCGGCCCGGCCTGCGAGGGGCCGTAAACGTGCCGCGCAGCCGCGCATCATGACCACCGGGCAGAGGACAATCTCTCCCCGGCAACCCGTTACCGAGATTCCGCATGTCACCTTCCAACCACGCTCCCGCCGAAGCGCAGTCCGCTGCAGCTGCCCGCGATCCATCGACAGCGGCACGGCCCGATGTCGAAATGAGACCCGGCAGCGGCTATGGCCTGGGCCTCAAGGACGCCGTGCTCAGCGGATGGTTCCAGAACGATGCCGATGAATTGTTCCGTGGCATCCATGTCGGACCGGGCGATGTGGTCGTCGATGTGGGCTGTGGCGACAGTGGCAACGGTTTCTACTGCGCACAACGCGGCGCGCATGTCATCGCCGTCGATATCGACCCGAAGGTACTGGCCGTGGTGAAAGCCAGGATCGCGCAGATCGACCCGGAGCTGTGCACGACCCATCTCAGCGACGCCAACCCGCTGCCGCTGGCGGACGCAACGGCGACGCGGGTGATCTGCACCGAGGTGCTGGAGCACGTGGAGGAACCGGACGAACTGCTCGCCGAACTGTTTCGCATCGGCAAACCCGGCGCCCGCTACCTGCTGAGCGTGCCGGGTTCGCTCAGCGAAAACATGCAGCGGCATGTGGCGCCGCCCCAGTACTTCAAACGGCCGAACCACATCCGCATCATCGACCGGCAGCAGTTTGCGCAAATGGTCACCCGCAGCGGCCTGATCATCGAGGAACAGACCCAGCACGGGTTCTTCTGGTCGGTCTGGTGGGCCCTGTACTGGGCATGCGAAGTGGACCTCTCCAATCCCAGCCATCCGGTGCTGGACCACTGGACGGAGGCATGGGAAGGCGTTCTCAAGCTGCCCCGCGGGCGTGAGCTGAAGCAGCAGCTGGATGCTTTCATGCCGAAGAGCCAGATCATCATCGCGAGCAAGCCGTGATGCCGGAATGCCTGCTCCGCAGCGCACGACCATCGTGTCACCAGGTCATGGGGAAAGTCATCGCATGAGCATCGGCATTGCCCGCGCCCTGTGGAGCTACCGCGGATTCATCCTTGGCAGCGTCAAGCGCGAATTCCAGTCCCGCTATCGCAATTCGCTGCTGGGCGCGGCCTGGACCGTGCTGCAGCCGCTGGCGATGATCACGGTCTACACCGTGGTGTTCTCCGAACTGATGCGCATGCGTCTTGCCGGCATGGACGGGCCTTACGCGTACAGCATCTACCTGTGTGCGGGCCTGCTGACCTGGGGCCTGTTCGGCGAGATTCTCCAACGCGGTCAGACGGTGTTTCTCGACAACGGAAACATGATCAAGAAGCTGAACTTCCCACGCATCTGCCTGCCGGCCATCACCGTGATCAACGCGCTGGTGAACTTCTCGATCACGTTCTCGATCTTCATCGCCTTTCTGCTGGTCACGCACAGCTTTCCCGGCTGGGTGGTGCTGTACGCGCTGCCGCTGCTGGCGATACAGGTCGCATTCGCGACCGGCCTGGGGATCATCGCCGGCGTGCTGAACGTGTTCTTTCGCGACGTCGGGCAGTTCGTGAATGTCCTGCTGCAGTTCTGGTTCTGGTTCACCCCGATCGTCTACTCGATGGAGACCTTGCCGAAATCGGTCCGATCCTGGATCAGGCTCAACCCGATGACGCCGCTGGCGCATGCCTACCAGCAGATTTTTGCCTACCGCCTGCCACCGGACTGGCAGTCGATCTGGCCAGTGGCCGTACTCAGCGTTGGCCTGTGCCTGGCTGCGTTCCTGCTGTTCCGCCGACGCGCGGGCGAAATCGTGGACGAACTCTGATGGGCGATATTCGGGTCAACGGCCTGGGCAAGGCTTACAAGCAGTACCCCAGTCAATGGTCGCGTCTGGCCGAATGGATCATGCCGACGGCAAAGCCGCGCCATGTCGAACACTGGGTACTCAGGGACGTGGGTTTCCACCTCAAGGAAGGCGAAGCGGTCGGCATCGTGGGAGCCAACGGTGCCGGCAAGAGCACCTTGCTGAAAATCCTCGCCGGCACGGTGCGGCCCAGCTGCGGCGAAATCGCCGTGCATGGCCGGATCGCGGCGATGCTGGAACTGGGCATGGGCTTTCATGCCGACTTCACGGGTCGGCAGAACGCGGTGATGGGCGGGCAACTGCTCGGCCTCTCGGTCGAGGAAATCCTGCAGCTGATGCCGGAGATCGAAGCTTTCGCCGAGATCGGCGAGTACATCGACCGACCGGTGCGCACCTACTCCAGCGGCATGCAGATGCGGCTGGCCTTCAGCGTCGCCACCGCGCGACGGCCGGATGTACTGATCGTGGACGAGGCGCTTTCGGTTGGCGACTCCTACTTCCAGCACAAGAGCTTCGAACGCATCCGGACCTTCCGGCGCGAGGGCACCTCCTTGCTGATCGTGTCGCATGACCGCTACGCGATCCAGACCGTCTGCGACCGCGCGATCCTGATGGACGCCGGCCGCATCCGCATGCAGGGGCTGCCGGTCGAGGTGCTGGACTATTACAACGCGCTGATGGCCGAACGCGACCACCAGGCGATCCGGCAAACGGCGCTCCCCGACGGTCGCGTCGCCACCATCTCCGGCACCGGCGAGGCCTATGTCGTCGACGTGAAGCTGCTGGACGAGCAGGGCCGGCTCGCCGACAGCGTGGAAGTGGGCCAGCCGGTGCGGCTGATGGTCACCGTGAGAACCCGCACGTCGATACCGCGTCTGGTTCTTGGCTTCATGATCACCGACCGCCTCGGTCACTGCATTTACGGGATCAACACGCATCGGCTGGACCAGCCGCTGGAGCATCTCGATGCCGGCGAGGAGATCGAATACTGCTTCAGTTTCCCGGCCAGGCTGGGCAAGGGCAGTTATTCCGTGTCGCTGTCGCTGTCACGCGAGGACTCGCACATCGACAAGAACTACGAATGGCGCGACAACGCGCTGATGTTTCACGTGGTGAACGTCCGCCAGGAAAATTTCGTCGGCTGCAGCTGGCTCGATGCCAGGGCGGAGATCAGCCGCCACGGGCCGGTCACGCAGCCTGGTACATCCAGCGCAGCGTCTCCATGAGCGTGTACGGCGGCAGGGCACCGATGCGCGCCTGCAGTCGGGCGGGATCGCCGGTGAGGCGCCGCACCTCGTTTTCGCGCACGAAGGCCGGGTTGATGCCGACCTCGATCGCATAGCCGGCGATTTCCGCCATCATCGCCAGTACCTCGCGCAGCGAATGGCCATGGCCCGAACAGATGTTGAAGGTGTCGGCCTCGTCGCGGGTTTCGAGCAGCCGGCGATACACCCAGGCGACCGTGCGCACATCCATGAACTCGCGCCAGACATCGAGGTTGCCCAGCTCGATGCGCCGCTCGCGACGACGGAAGTGGGCGACGATCTTGGGGATCAGGAAGCGCTCGTCCTGGCCCACCCCGGTGTAATTGAACGGACGACTGAACACCAGGGGCAGGCGCCCGCTCCAGGTGCGAGCCATGTACTCCATCGCAAGTTTGCTGACCGCATAGTCATTGGCCGGCGCCAGCGGCATGCGTTCGTCCAGCGGACCGACCTGGCCGGCGGCATTGCCGTAGACATTGGCGCTGCTGGCCAGCACCACGCTCGCCGGCGGCTCCGGCAGATCGGCCAGCGCCGCAAGCAGGTGGCGCGTGCCGAGGATATTGGTCCGGTACAGCGCATCCACGTCGTCATGCGCAACGAAAGCGATCGCCGCCAGATGGATCACCGCCTGCGGGTGGATCCTCGCCACCGCCGCACGTGTCGCAGCCGCATCCAGCAGATCGACGTGCCCGCTTCCTGCTGCTTCATCCGCGTGGGACAAGCCGCATGCCTGGTAGCCGGCGCGTTCGAGTTCCGCCGCCACGTAACGGCCGGTGAAGCCATCGAGGCCGGTGACCAGCACCCGCCGCGGCGTGGGTTCAGAAGGAACTGCCATGCTCGTTCCTGCGCAGGTCCGCCTCGACCATCATCCGGCACAAGTCCTCCAGCGACGTCTCCACGTGCCAGCCGAGCTCGGCGCGCGCCTTGCTCGCGTCGCCAATCAGCAGATCGACTTCGGCGGGCCGGAAGAAGCGTGGATTGATGCGCACCAGGGTCTTGCCGCTGCGCTTGTCCACTGCATGCTCATCGGCTTCGGTACCATGCCAGGCGAGCTCGATATCCGCCGCCGCGAAGGCTTGCGCGGCGAAATTGCGCACGCTTTCCGTACGACCGGCGGCCAGCACATAGGTCTCCGCAACGTCCGCCTGCAGCATGCGCCACATGCCGTCGACGTATTCCCGGGCGAAGCCCCAGTCGCGCCTTGCATCCAGGTTCCCCAGTTCCAGCACATCCATCTTGCCAAGCTTGATCTTCGCCACTCCGTCGGTGATCTTGCGGGTGACGAACTCGCGCCCGCGCAGCGGCGACTCGTGGTTGAACAGGATGCCGCTGGCGCCGAACAGGCCATACGATTCGCGATAGTTCACCGTGATCCAGTGCGCGTACAGCTTCGCCACGCCATACGGGCTGCGCGGATGGAACGGCGTCTCTTCGTTTTGCGGCACTGTCTGCACCTTGCCGAACATCTCGGAGGTCGAGGCCTGGTAGAAACGGATCGAGGGATCCACCACGCGGATCGCCTCAAGCAGGTGCAAGGCGCCTACCCCGGTGATCTGCGCCGTCGTCACCGGCTGGTCGAACGACACGCCGACGAAACTCTGTGCAGCAAGGTTGTACACCTCGCCGACCTGGTATTTCTGCAGCAGGCGGATGGCCGCACCCATGTCGGTAAGGTCGAACTCGACCAGGTCGAGCTGCGGATGTTCGCGGATGCCGAGCTCCTCGATGCGCCAGAAGTTGGTCGAGCTGGTACGGCGATACGCGCCCACCACGCGGTATCCCTTGTGCAGCAGAAGCTCTGCCAGATAGGCACCGTCCTGTCCGGTGATGCCGGTGATCAAAGCTGCCTTCATGCGTCATCCTGCATACGGTTGGGTATGGACATGCTACGGGCAAGCGGCCCCCAGTCCAAGCAGCCGTTGGCGATCCCGTGAACCGCGTCATTCCGGAGCGGATTGGGCGTGCGGCTGCCAAGGCGGCAGCCATTGCGCGTGCGCCCCGTCGGACAGCATGTCCCACAGCCGACCGGTAGCGTCCTGCCAGCTGAGGATCGTGGCGGCGTCCGGCACCCGCCCGGCACGACCAATGGCCATCTGTTGACGCAAGGCCTCGACCAGACTGTCCTGGCGGCCTCCGTCGAAGTAACGGGCAAACCCCCCCGACACTTCGCGGAACACCGGAATGTCGCGCGCAATCACCGGCAGTCCGTGCCGTGCCGCCTCGACCAGCGGCAACCCGAAGCCTTCTGCCTCCGAAGCGGCCACCAGCGCATGGGCGATTCCGTAAATCTGTTCCAGGTACTCGTCGCTGGCCTGCTGCAGCCAGATCAGACGGATGCCGGCCTGCGCGTGCTTACGCATGCGCGCAACCAGCGTGTCGGACATCCAGCCCTGCCGGCCAACCACCACGAGGATGACGTCGATACCTTCGGCCCACAGCTGTTCGAACGCATCGAGTACGAGCACGTGACCCTTGCGCGGCTCCATCGTGCCGACCATCAGGAACGCCGGTGACGCGCGCATCTGGGCCAGCACCTTCGCCGCATCGGCAGGCAAGCCCGTGCTGGAGCGCGCCGCGGTTGGGTCGTTGCCCAGGTAGAAGTAACCCAGCGGCAACGCGCCGTGCCGCTGCGGCGGATGCTCATCGAACCATTGACGCACATCGTCGGCAACAGACCGCGATATGCATAGCAAGGCGTCCGCATGGGCACCGATGCACTGCAGCCAGCGCGCATGCATTGGCGCAATGTCATCCGTGAACCATTCCGGGTGGCGCACGGGCAACAAGTCGTAAACCACGAACAGCATCCGTACGCCACGCACGCGCCATGCATCGAGCAGGGCCATGTTCGTCGGGAGGGTGTCGGCAACCCAGTCCAGCCCGAGCAGGATATCCCCAGTCCGTGGCTGCACCACGGCCTCCGGCAGCGCGAGCGGCGGCAGTCCGCACAAATTCAAGGTGAAACGGGTAGCAAGCCGGTAGCTTTCGCCTTCCAGTCGTACCGGTTCGATACGGTATGCCGTCTGCGGATGTTGCATCAGCGCCGACAGTACGCCGTTCACGACCCGCTGGATGCCTGTATTCAGGTCATGCCGCGCAATTGCGGTGACGTCGACGTAAAGATGAGGGCGATCCAGCCGTGGCCGGCTCGCCGCCAGTGCCTGCCGCAGTGCCTCTCTGTCCGGGCCGTCTGTGGCAAAGGTCGGATCGCTGCGCTGCAGGCTTGCCCGCAGGCGCCATTGCTCAGCCGCGGGCGAGCGAAGGGCGAAGTGCTCGATAGCGTCACGGTAGTGCAGTGCCACCGCGGCCGGATGATGCTCCTGCGCGATCACTCGCACCGCATCGTCCGCAAGGCGGGCGCGCAAGGGGGCATCGTTGCGCAGACCTTCCATGGCCACCGTCAGCTCGAGATCGCTGAACTGGTCGGGGATCCTGAGCACGGCCGCTTCCGGCAATTCCGATGCCGTGCCGTGCGCATTCACGATCAGCGGCAGGCCGTGGGCCAGCGCATCGAAAATCGCAGCCGAGGTCTCGCCGCGCGAATCCGTGCGCAACTGCACCACGACATCGGCGGCAGCCAGATAATCGACATAGCTGTCGGCACTGACGAACCCGGTGACCTGGATACGTGAGCCACCTTCGGCGGCACTGATCGACGAAGCCAGCGCGTGACCGTAGTCGCCGCCATCGTTCTCACCGACAAAGACCAACCGGCAGCGGTTGTCCGCCGCCAGCGACGACTGCAGCCACGCCGCCAGCAGACGGTGGTTCAACTTGGTCGGCGCCAGCATGCCGAAACTGCAGACCACCAAATCGTCCGGCCCGATGCCCAGCAGGCGCCGCGCCAGCCGGCGATCGCCATACGTGCGCTGTTTGGGAAATGGCACCACGGTGAATTTGTCGGCAGCGGCAGAACCAAAATGCAGGCGCGCCTGCCGTACGGCATAGTGCGAATGCACAATCACACCCAGCGCCGAGTCGATCACATCCCGGCTGACCGGCCATGCATCGAGCGTCGAGGCCCGCGAGTGCCGCAGGTCGTGCAGCAAGGCAACATAACCATGGCTGTCGTACAGCACGGGCAGGAACGCGGCAGGGTCGCCAGCCTCACGCGCCATCCAGTTCCTCGCCGCCCCCAGCCACGAATCGTGCAATACCACCACGCCGAGGTGCCGCTGCAGCATGTCGAACATGTGCGCATGGAACGGCGAGTTGCCAAAGTGGTAGAGGACCCGCTCGTCTGGCCCGACATGCGCGGCAAACCATTGCAGCGAGCGGATCGGGAAGTTGGCCAATACCCACGGATCAGCCAGCTCGGGCTGGTCGATGACAACCTCGATCTCGTAATGGGTGGCGAGGTCGCGCAGCAAACGGGCACTGTAGTCCGCGATACCCGAGCGCACCGGTGGCAGCGGCGACACATGGAACAGGCGCGGTCGCGGGCGCAGCGGGCGCCGGTCCCCCAGCTCACGCCGCGCATGGTTCTCGATCGCCGCCAACGCCTTGCGCGCACTGACCGGCCAGCTGAACTGCCGGGTTTGAACACCGGCATGCGCACGCAGATCCGCGAGAAAACCCGTGTCCGTCAGCACCGCCTGCAGCTTGGCCGCGATCGAACTGCGACTGCGTGGATCGAATAGCGCATCCTTGCGACCGATCACCTCCGGCAGGCTGGAGGTGTTCGAGCCGATTACCGCCGCGCCGCAGGCCATCGCCTCCAACGGCGGCAGGCCCAGGCCCTCGTGCAACGATGGCGCAACGAACAGGGTGCAGCCGGAATACAGTCGTGCCAGCTCCTCGTCGACCAGCGTGCCGGTGAAAAGCAGACGATCGGCGGCCAGCCGATGCTTGCGCGCGAGCATGTGCAATTGCCTGGTGGTCACCTCGTCGCAACGACCCGCAAGTACCAGCTGAGGTTGCGGCGACAAGCTGGCCGGAAGCTCCGCAAAAGCGGCGATCAAGGCTTCGACATTCTTGTGCGCGTCGTAACCGCCGGCGTACAGCACAAAGCCGGGCTGCAGACGCCAGTCATGCTGCCAGCGAGCCCAGCAGGCGGCATCCGGCGGCAGCGGTCGGAACACCGGATCGGCGGCGCCGAACACCACCGCCACGTCGTCCGCCGGAATCTGCAGTGCGTCGAGCGCTTCGCGGCGGGAGGATTCCGAGATCGCGAGCAGCAAGCCGCACCGCTTCAGCAGGCCCAGCCGTTGGTAATACCAGCGGCGGTACGCCGCGTCATGCAGATGTCGTGCGGGATTCAGCAGCGGAATCAGGTCATACAGGGTGGCGACATGCCGACGGTCGTCGGCACCGGTGCCCAGGGCCGCCGTCGAATCATCGCCCCAACCCTCGAACAGGCTGCTGTGCCAGATGCAGTCGGCCTGCAGACCGGCAAGGAAACCGGCCTCGGCGGCGACCGCCATCTGCATGCGCCGATGGTTGCCCGGCTGGCAGCCCGCGATGTCTGGCGGCAGCTCGTTGACCAGCATCCGCCCGCGTGGAATCAGGCCGGAAAACTGCTCGATCAGGCTGCCCGAGCTCTCATCCTGGCGCCCGTTCAGCGCCAGCCAGAGTTCGTGGTGGCCAGCCTCCGCGGCGAAGGCCTTGGCCATCGACAACGTATAGCGCCCAATGCCACGGAAGCGACTGTGCGATTGCGCACCCTGGAGATCCAGCACGATCTTCATCAGGATTCCCTGGACAGCTTCCAGGGAGGGTTCGGCGCGTCACCGCCCGACGACCTCACCGAACGTCCTCATGACTGGTTGGATCAGCCTGCGGGTACAGCTTGCTCCGCATCCGCCGGTGCAACCCCGGCATCCGCCGCACCAGCAACCCGGCGCACCGCCGCACCAGCGAAATCCGCAGCAACGCGCGCACCACGTTGCGCACGCCGCCATGATCGATGATCGACCAGCTGGAAATCGCCCGCAACGGTCGCGTCAGGCGCCACGAGCGGCTGTTCACGAAGTCGGCGTGCATCTGCCGGAAGGCGGCGTGCGCCCGTTCGCTTTCCCGCGTCATTTCGGCCAGGCGACGTTCAAGCTGCAGGCGCTGCCGATCCAGCCCGGCAACGTGTTGCAGCTGCTCCTCGCGCGCCACCAGCAGATGGCGGTAGTCCACCTGCAGCAGCGCCAGGCGATCCTGCATGACACTGCGATCGTGTTCGAGTTCGACCAGCCACGTCAGCCGCTGGTCCGCCAGCGTGCGCCAGTCAAGACCAGTCGGCCCGGTCGCTATGGGTGAAGCTTCGTCGACGCGCACCGACGACGCACGATAAGGTTCGTTCATCGCTCAATCACACCTGTTCGCGAGGTCGAAATCAAGCCGTGGCCTGATTGGCATCCGCTTGGGCCGTACACCATGTGCAGGAATCATCGAACCCAGCCACCGTCCCGGAACCGTCACAGAGACCACTTGAATAAGCTCAGCCAATACCTGCACGCATGACGTGACGCATGGTCTGGCTGATCCTGCATGAACCCTTGCTGCCGTATACAGCGCCACACCCGACACGCCATGTTCGCCCTGTGACAGAATACTTTGGATCAATCTGGAGTTATACCGTGAAGACACTGCTAGTCACCGGCGGAGCCGGCTTCATCGGCGCCAATTTCGTCCTGCAATCCATAGCCGACGGCCTGCGTGTGGTGAACCTGGACAAGCTGACCTACGCCGGCAACCCGGATACGCTGTCCTCGCTGAGCGGCAACGACCGCCATCATTTCGTTCACGGCGACATCGGCGACCGCGCGCTGGTGGCGAGGCTGCTGGCCAAACACCGCCCGGATGCCATCGTCAATTTCGCCGCCGAGTCGCACGTGGACCGCTCGATCGACGGCCCGGCCGAGTTCGTGCAGACCAACGTGGTCGGCACCCTTGGGCTACTCGAATGCGCACGCGACTACTGGCGCGGCCTGGAAGGGGCGGCCCGCGACGGCTTCCGTTTCCTGCATGTGTCGACCGACGAGGTCTACGGTTCGCTGGGCGCCGAGGGCAAGTTCACCGAGACCACGCCGTACGCGCCGAACTCGCCATACTCCGCCTCGAAAGCCGCCTCCGACCACCTGGTGCGTGCGTTCCACCACACCTACGGCCTGCCGGTGCTGACCACCAACTGCTCGAACAACTACGGCCCGTACCAGTTCCCGGAAAAGCTCATCCCGCTGGTGATCCAGAAGGCGCTGGCCGGCGAGTCGCTGCCGGTCTATGGTGACGGCAGGAACATCCGCGACTGGCTGTTCGTCGGCGACCACTGCAGCGCGATCCGCCGCGTGCTGGAGGCTGGCCGGGTGGGTGAGACCTACAATGTGGGCGGCAATGCGGAGCGCGAGAACATCGTGGTGGTGAAGACGATCTGCGCGCTGCTCGATGCACGCCAGCCGCTGGCGAGCGGCAAGCCGCGCGAGTCGCTGATCAGCTACGTGAAGGATCGCCCCGGCCATGATCGGCGCTATGCGATCGATTCCAGCAAGCTGCAGGATGAGCTGGGCTGGCGGCCAACCCATACCTTCGAGACAGGGATCGCGCAAACGGTCGACTGGTATCTCGCCAACCAGCCGTGGAGCCAGCGCGTGCTCGACGGCAGCTATCGCATGGAGCGTCTCGGATCATGAGCAGCACCCAGAAAGGCATCATCCTCGCCGGCGGTTCCGGCACCCGGCTGCATCCGATCACCCGCGCGATCAGCAAGCAGTTGCTGCCGGTGTACGACAAGCCGATGGTCTACTACCCGCTGGCCACGCTGATGCTGGCCGGCATCCGCGAGGTATTGCTGATCAACACCCCGCACGAGCAGGACATGTTCCGGCGCCTGCTCGGCGACGGTTCGCAGTGGGGCATCGACATCCGCTATGCAGTGCAGCCTTCGCCGGACGGCCTCGCCCAGGCCTTCACCATCGGCCGCGATTTCGTCGACGGCAAGCCCAGCTGCCTGGTGCTGGGGGACAACATCTATTACGGCCACGGCTTCACCGAGCGGCTCAAGCGCGCCGCCGCGCGCGAGCATGGCGCAACGGTGTTCGGCTACTGGGTGAAGGATCCCGAGCGCTACGGCGTGGCCGAGTTCGACGCCAGCGGCAAGGTCGTCGGGCTGGAGGAAAAGCCGGCGCGCCCAAAGTCGCACTATGCCGTCACCGGCCTGTATTTCTACGATGCCCGTGTGTGCGATTACGCCGCGGCACTGAAGCCCTCGCCGCGTGGCGAACTGGAAATCACCGATCTCAACCGCTGCTATCTCGACGATGGATCGTTGCACCTGGAGCAACTGGGCCGCGGCTTCGCCTGGCTCGACACCGGCACGCACGAATCGCTGATGGAAGCGGGCAACTACATCCAGACGATCGAGAATCGCCAAGGCCTCAAGGTGTGCTGCCCGGAAGAGATCGCCCACCTCAATGGCTGGATCAACGACGAGCAACTGTTGAACCTGGCTGCGCCGCTGGCCAAGACCGGCTACGGCCAGTACCTGCAGAGCCTGGTGCGCGAGGGACACGCCCGATGAAGGTGATCGAGACCGCCTTGCCCGGCGCGCTGATCCTGGAGCCGCAGGTGTTCGGTGACAGCCGCGGCTTTTTCTACGAAAGCTACAACGAGGCGAAGTACCGCGAGGCCGGCGTCGACCACCGCTTCGTGCAGTCGAACGTGTCGCGCTCGGCGCGCGGCGTGCTGCGCGGCCTGCACTACCAGTGGCCGAATCCGCAAGGCAAGCTGGTCAGCGTGCTCGAGGGCGAGGTCTACGACGTGGCGGTGGACATCCGCCGCGGCTCGCCCACGTTCGGGCGGTCCATCGGCGTGATGCTCACCGCCGACAACCATCGCCATTTCTGGGTGCCGGAAGGCTTTGCGCACGGCTTCTGCGTGGTCTCCGACTTCGCCACCTTCAGCTACCAGTGCCCCGCGCTGTACGACCCGAAAGCCGACGCCGGCATCCGCTGGAACGACGCCGCGCTGGGCATCGACTGGCCGGTCAGTGCGCCGCTGCTGTCGGACAAGGACGGCAGGACGCCGCTGCTCGAGGACGTGCCGCCCGAGCGCCTGCCGGCCTACGCAGGGTGAAAATCCTGCTGCTCGGCGCCAACGGCCAGCTCGGCCGCAGCTTCCTCGACCATGGCGGCCTCGCCGCGCGTGGCGAGCTGATCGCCGCCAGCCGCGATGGCGTGTTGGTCGCCGGCGGCCACGGCGAAGCCGCCGATCTGTCGGTTCCCGAATCGCTGCCCGCCCTGCTCGATCGCGTGCGGCCGGACGTGATCGTCAACGCCGCCGCGTATACCGCGGTCGATCGCGCCGAGCAGGAAGAGGCGCTGGCCACCCGCGTCAACGGCGTGGCGGTCGGCGTGCTCGGCCGCTGGGCAGCGGCGCACGGCGCGCTGGTGATGCACTATTCCACCGACTACGTGTTCGACGGCAGGCAGTCGCAGCCGTATGCCGTCGGCGCACCGACCGGCCCGCTCGGCGCCTACGGCCGCAGCAAGCTGGCCGGCGAGCAGGCGTTGCGCGACAACGGTGCCGACCAGCTGACGTTCCGCACGGCGTGGGTCTATGCCGCGCACGGCCACAACTTCCTGCGCACCATGCTGCGGCTCGGCGCCGAGCGCGACGAATTGCGCGTGGTCGCCGACCAGCACGGCGCACCGACCGACACCGGCCTGATCGTCGACACCAGCGTTGCCGCGCTCGATCGCTGGCTGCAGTCCGACGCTGTTCAACGGCAACAGCTCGCCGGCACCCACCATCTGGTCGCCAGCGGCGCCACCACCTGGCATGGCTTCGCCAGCGCCATCTTCGAGCAGGCCACGGCCATCGGCCTGCTCGCGCGGGCACCACGGGTGATCCCGATCACCAGCGCCGAATTCCCCACGCCGGCGGCGCGCCCGGAATGGTCGTTGCTGGATAATGGCGGCTTCCAGCAGCACTTTGGTTTCACCCTGCCGGACTGGCAGCAGGGCTTGCACCAGGTCATGCGCCAGCTCGCCACCTGAAGGATTCCGAGACATGTTGATCCCCCTCATCCTCAGTGGCGGCAGCGGCACCCGGCTGTGGCCCGTCTCGCGCAAGAACCTGCCGAAGCAGTTCCTGGCGCTGGCCGGCAAGGGCACGCTGTTCCAGCAGACCATTGCACGCACCCGTGCACTGCCCGATGTTGCCGCGCCGATCGTGGTGGCCAGCGAAGACCATCGCTTTCTCGCCGCCGACCAGTTGCTGGAGTCGGGCATCGAGGACGCGAACATCGTGCTGGAGCCGCTGGCCCGCAACACCGCGCCGGCGATCGCGCTGGGCGCGTTGCAGGCGCTGCAGCGCGATCCCGAAGCGATCCTGCTGGTGCTGCCGGCCGACCATCTGATCGGCGATACGGCGGCATTCGTCGACGCCGTCCAGCTGGCCTTGCCGCTGACCGCGCAGGACTGGCTGGTGACCTTCGGCATCCGCCCCGATCGTGCGGAAACCGGCTTCGGTTACATCCGCCGCGCCGAAGCCATCGACGGTCACGGCTTCCGGGTCGAACAATTCGTCGAGAAGCCGAACTTGTCCACCGCCGAATCCTACCTCGCCGACGGCGGCTACGACTGGAACTCCGGCATGTTCCTGTTCAAGGCCTCGCGTTACCTGGAGGAACTGGCGGCCCACGCGCCGACCATGCTGCAAGCCGTGCGCGACGCATGGGCCGCGGCCACGGTCGACCTGGACTTCGTGCGCATCGATCGCGACGCGTTCGCCAAGGTGCCGGACGACTCGATCGACTACGCGGTGATGGAGAAGACCCAGCGCGCCGCGGTGATCCCGGTCAGCTGCGCGTGGAGCGACATCGGTTCGTGGGCCGCCTTGTGGCTCACCGGCGACAGGGACGCCGACGGCAACCTGCGCGAAGGCGACACCATGGCGGTGGACACCCGCAACTCGCTGCTGCGCTCGCACGATCGCCACCTGCTCGCCACCGTCGGCGTCGACGACCTGATCGTGGTGACCACGCCGGACGCCACCCTGGTGGCGCACCGCGACGCCGCGCAGGACGTGAAGAAGATCGTCGAACAGCTCAAGGCCGCCGGCCGCAGCGAACATTCGCTGCA
>Ga0157370_10004281_pt1 | contig 16435 bp, 19 predicted proteins | sample C35metaG_FD_113463 | JGI IMG/M metagenome (GOLD analysis project Ga0157370, IMG submission 113463) | Corn rhizosphere microbial communities from Kellogg Biological Station, Michigan, USA - C3-5 metaG | ecosystem: Host-associated > Plants > Roots > Rhizosphere > Soil | place: USA: Michigan...
CCAGATCGGCGATGTGCTCCTGTCATGGGAAAACGAGGCTTATCTGATCGAAAAAGAATTCCCTGGCACAACTGAGGTGGTTTACCCCTCCCTCAGCATTCTCGCTGAGCCACCAGTGGCTGTTGTAGAAGCAAATGCCAAGAAGCACGGCACCACGCAAGTGGCTACCGAGTACCTGAAATTCCTCTACACGGATGAAGCCCAGGAAATCGCAGGTAAAAACTTCTACCGCCCACGCAATCCAGCCATCGCTGCCAAATTCGTGGACAAACTGCCGCAACTTCCGCTAGTCACTGTGGACAAGGACTTCGGCGGCTGGAGTAAAGCTCAGAAGGCCCACTTCGAAGACGGTGGAACCTTCGATCAAATCTACAGCCCGCATTAATACACACAACTGACTGCATGTTAAAACGTCGCGTCATCCCCGGCTTTGGCCTCTCGCTGGGGTTCTCCATTACTTATTTAAGTATCATCATTCTCATTCCTCTGGCGGCCTTGTTCATCAAGGCCGCTGGCCTGGGCTTGGGTGAATGGTGGACTCTGCTCACCTCTCCCCGCGTTATCGCCGCAGCCAAGCTCACCTTTGGAGCCAGTGCTGCAGCAGCGGCGGTCAGTGTGGTGCTGGGGTTGCTCGTGACGTGGGTGCTGGTCCGTTATGATTTCCCCGGGCGTCGCATTCTGGACGCCATGGTGGATCTTCCCTTTGCCCTACCTACTGCGGTGGCGGGTATCACGCTCACTCAAATCTATGCCCCCAACGGCTGGATCGGTGAGTGGTTGGGAAAATTCGGCATCAAGGCCGCTTACAATCCGGTGGGCGTATTCATTGCCCTCACCTTCATTGGGTTCCCTTTCGTCGTCCGCACCCTTCAGCCGGTGCTGGAAGATCTGGGCGTGGACATTGAAGAAGCTGCCGCCACCTTGGGAGCCAAACGCTGGACCGTTTTCCGGCGGGTGGTTCTGCCATTGCTGGTTCCGGCACTGATCACCGGGTTCACGCTGGCCTTTGCCCGTGCCATCGGTGAATACGGCTCGGTCATTTTCATCTCGGGCAATCTGCCGATGAAAACAGAGATCCTGCCGCTGCTCATCGTCGCCCAACTGGAGCAGTATCACTACGGGGCGGCTGCTGTCATCGCTTCCGGCATGCTGATCATCTCATTTGCGTTGCTATTCCTCATCAATCTTCTGCAGCGCCATCTCGACTGGCAAAACCGCTGATCCCCTATGGCTCACAAACCTGTCACCACCGAGTCCGCGCCCGTTCGGCTGCTTCTCATCTTTCTTGCACTGGGCGTTCTCAGCCTGTTTCTGTTGCTGCCGCTGTTCGCCGTTTTTGCAGAAGCCCTGCGCCGTGGATGGGAAGTCTTCCTGGCCTCCCTACATGAGGAAACCGCACTTTCTGCGATCAATCTCACGCTTCTCGCGGCCTTCGTCTGCGTTCCCCTGAATACTCTCTTCGGCGTAGCGGTGGCATGGCTGGTGACGAAATTTCGTTTCAAAGGTAGGGCCTTCCTGCTTTCCCTGATCGATCTTCCATTCGCTGTTTCTCCCGTCATCGCCGGCTTGGTCTGGGTGATGATGTTCGGATCCCACGGATGGTTCCCGCAGCACCAAATGGCGGAGTTTCTAAAACCGCTGGCTGATCTGGCAGCACAAGCCGCTGAGAGTGAAAACTTCGGCGGGCTTTTCGAAGGGCTGGCAGAATGGCTGGCCAATCCCAAGATCATCTTCGCCACACCAGGCATCATCATCGCCACGATTTTCGTCACCTTTCCCTTCGTCGCGCGCGAGTTGATTCCGCTGATGGAAACCCAGGGCAGTGACCAGGAGGAAGCCGCCGTCACCTTGGGTGCCCGCGGCTGGCACATTTTCTTCCGGGTAACACTTCCCAATATCAAGTGGGGCCTTTTCTATGGCGTCTTGCTCTGCAATGCCCGTGCCATGGGCGAATTTGGAGCCGTATCCGTCGTATCCGGTCACATCCGCGGAAAAACCAATACCCTGCCGCTCCACATCGAGGTTCTCTACAATGAATATCAATTCAGTGCAGCGTTCGCCTGCGCTACCCTGCTCGCCTTCCTTGCTCTGGTCACCTTGGGACTGAAGAGCGTCGTCGAGCACTTCTCCGGCCACAGCGGCAGCGGAAAGCACTAAAAGCCTCTTTTTCCATTTTTTCTTCCCATGTCCATTTCGATTAAATCCATCAGTAAAACCTTCGGGACCTATTCGGCACTTCAGGATGTTTGCCTGGAAGTTCCAGATGGCTCACTGACCGCTCTCCTGGGGCCATCCGGGTCCGGGAAAACGACGCTGCTGCGCATCGTAGCGGGTCTGGAATTTGCCGACGATGGACCGGGCCAGATCAAATTCCACGGCCAGGATGTAAGCAACATTCCGGCAGGGGAGCGCGGTGTGGGCTTTGTGTTCCAACACTACGCTCTCTTCAAGCACATGACCGTGGCGGATAACATCGCCTTTGGCCTCAGCGTGCTGCCCCGATCCAAGCGTCCGCCCAAGGCGGAAGTGCGTGACCGGGTGAGCGAACTGCTGCGCCTGGTAAAACTGGAAGGCCTCGATAAACGCCGCCCGCATGAACTCTCCGGTGGCCAACGCCAGCGGGTGGCCCTTGCACGCGCACTCGCCATCCGCCCGAAAGTTCTGCTGCTGGATGAGCCATTCGGCGCCCTGGATGCCCAAGTCCGCAAGGACCTCCGCCGTTGGTTGCGCCAGTTTCACGATGAAATCGGCCTCACCACTCTCTTCGTAACTCACGATCAGGAAGAAGCTCTCGAACTTGCCGATCAGGTCGTGGTCATGCGGAATGCCCGCGTGGAACAAGTGGGTAAGCCACAATCCATCTACGATCATCCGAAGAGTCCATTCGTGTATGAGTTCCTTGGAAACGTGAACAAGTTGGCGGGCTCGCAGAGTGGATTCGACTACATCCGCCCCCACGAAGTGGAAGTTCTCTTCGCCGCTGAGTTCAATGCGGAAACGGATCGTCTCGGCCGCGTGACCCACGTCTTCTCAGCAGGCCCGGTGGCCACACTTACCGCACGTCTGGCAGACGGCCAATTCCTGGATGTGGAACTGTCCCGCAAGCAATTCGACGAGTTGGGCCTCGGCGTGGGTGACGAAATTTCCATCCGTATCCCGCAAAAAGATGACGCCGCAAACGGTTGATCACTCTTCCTTGAGGAATTCTGGCAGACGGCATGCTGGTAGACGTTGTCGGGAAGGTGAAGCACTCGCCTAACTCGTTGATTTCACCTGCCATTCCTTTCTCATGCTACTGTTTTGCCTTGTTCTTTTATCCTTAGGCCTCCTTTTTGCGTCCTTTCTGTGTTCCATCACGGAAGTGACCCTGCTCAGCCTGAATCCTCTGGATCTCAAACTGAAGCATTCCCGCGGAGCAGCCAGTGCCGGACGGTGGCTGGCACTTAAAGGCAAAATTGAACGGCCGATCGCTGCCATTCTGGTTTTCAACACGTTGTTCAATACCGGACTCGCCCCGCTGACGGGCGCCCTCTTCGTGGAGCAATTTGGCAGCAAATGGTTGTGGCTGTATTCCGTTGTCCTAACCGTAGCCATCATCTTTTTGGGCGAACTGGCTCCAAAAATCCTGGGAGTGCACCACACCCACCGCCTGGCTGGTCCTCTTCTGGGGCCATTGGAATGGATGATCCGCCTCACCCATCCCCTGCTTGCGCTGATGGATCGTTTCTGTGAATTGCTGAAGCCCCGGAAGGTGGTAAAAAAGAAGTCCAATGATCACATCATGGACATCATCACACTGGTAGAGGCTGCCAGGGCGGAGCAATCCATCCATAGCCGCGAGGAGATCATCATCATCCACGCCGCCACCCTCTCTGCGCGCCGGGTGCACACCGTGATGGTCCCATCTGCCGCCATTGTGCTTTTCGATCAACGCAAAAGCCTGATCGATAATGTCCGCGATGCCGGACCCAAGCTGCACCGCAGCTATCCGGTCAGCTCGGACGGCAGCCTGCAAGGCATCACCGGCTACATCCGGGTGCGGGATGCCTTCGTGAATCATCTGCTGCATTCGGAAACGAGTGATTGGCAGGACAAGGTGCGGCCCCTGCTCTCGATTTCCGACAAGGCATCCATCACCCAACTGCTCGCCTCATTTCTGGAGAATTGCGAAATCGCCGCCGTGGTCCACAATGCCGAGGGAAGCACCATCGGCTGGATCACCATGGATGATGTGACGGAGACGCTGATGGGGTCACGATATTGAGAGGATATCACTCCGCCGCTTTGACAAGCCACCCATCTGCGGACTATCTCAGCGCATGCGATTGCTCATCAAGCATGTCCTCAAGCGGGAAGAAGCCACGGATGATCTGAAGGTGGCCGGATGGATCCGCACACGCCGGGATTCCAAGGCATTTTCCTTTATCGAACTGAACGACGGCACCTGCCTGGGAAATCTCCAGATCGTGGCGGATGCAGGCATTCCAGGCTACGAGGATATCGCAAAACTGAGCACCGGTGCCTCGGTCGAAATCCGTGGCAGGCTGATCCCCTCGCCTGCAGCCGGACAGAAATGGGAAATGCAGGCAGCTTCCCTGAAACTGCTGGGTGAAGCTCCAGACGATTATCCGCTTCAGAAAAAAGGTCATTCTACGGAATTCCTCCGCAGCATCGCCCACCTGCGACCGCGGACCAATCTCTACGGCGCGGTTTTCCGTATGCGGAGTCGAATGGCCTTTGCCATCCACAAGTTTTTCCAGGAGAGGGATTTCATCTATGTCCACACGCCCATCATCACCGCCAGCGATTGTGAAGGAGCGGGTGAAATGTTCCACGTCACCACGCTTCCCGATGGAGCCACCGGAAAAGATGCCGAGGATTTCTTCGGCAAGCGGGCTTTCCTCACCGTAAGTGGACAGTTGGAGGGAGAAACCTTCGCCTGCGCCCTATCCAACATCTACACCTTTGGCCCCACCTTCCGTGCGGAAAACTCCAATACTTCCCGCCACGCGGCAGAATTCTGGATGATCGAGCCGGAAGTGGCATTCTGTGACCTGGAAGGCGACATGGATCTGGCGGAAGCTCTGGTGAAATACCTGGTGACCGAGGCACTCGAAAACAGTGAGGGTGACTTGGCCATTTTTGAAAAATTCGTCGATAAAGGGCTGCGTGAACGACTGGAGTTCGTCGCCAGCCGCCCCTTCGAGAGAATCTCTTATACGGATGCCGTTGGATTGCTGAAGGCCAGCGGCAAGGAATTCCAATATCCCGTGGAATACGGACTGAATCTTCAATCCGAGCACGAGCGCTGGCTCACCGAAGAGCATTTCAAAAAACCGACCACCGTTTTCAACTATCCGAAGGAGATCAAACCCTTCTACATGCGCCTGAATGATGACGGGAAGACCGTCACTGCCATGGATGTGCTGGTCCCCGGCATCGGGGAAATCATCGGCGGCAGCCAGCGGGAGGAACGTCTGGATGTGCTGATGGAGAATTTTAAAAAGCACAATCTCGATCCAGAGGCTTACGGCTGGTATGCAGATCTCCGGAAATACGGCAGCGTGCCGCATGCAGGCTTCGGCCTCGGCTTCGAACGCATCCTCATGTTTGTGACCGGCATGGCAAACATCCGGGACGTGATCCCCTTCGCCCGCACACCTGGCCATTGCGAGTTTTGATGTTATTGGCTTGCCCGTGGCGAGGCTCTGGCTTACGCCCGCCACGCCTTGGCAGGCATCGTGCTTGCTGAAGCTACCAAATCTTCAATTCACCAAAACCATGGCAGTTCTCGTTGGCAAATCCGCTCCATCGTTCAGCGCTAAAGCCGTCAAAGGCGAAACCATTCTCGAGAATTTCTCCCTCGATCAGTATATCGGGAAGAAATACGTCGTTTTCTTCTTCTACCCGAAGGACTTCACCTTCGTATGCCCTACGGAGCTTCATCGCTTCCAGGAAGAGCTTCCTGAGTTTGAAAAGCGCGATGTCGCAGTCGTCGGCTGCTCCACCGATTCCGAATTCTCCCACTGGGCCTGGCTTCAGACTCCCAAGAATCGTGGCGGTATCGAAGGCGTGCAATACCCGCTCGTAGCGGACATCAACAAGACCATCTCAGAGGACTACGATGTCCTCGCTGGCGATTACGTGACAGATGAAGAAGGCAATGTCGTGGTGCAAGGTGAACTCGTCGCTTATCGCGGCCTGTTCCTGATCGATAAGAAAGGCATCGTCCGCCACCAAATCGTTAATGACATGCCACTCGGCCGCTCCATCCGTGAGTGCCTCCGCGTGGTGGATGCCCTTCAACACTTCGAGCAATTCGGCGAAGTTTGCCCAATGGACTGGGAAAAAGGTGATGACGCCATGGTGCCCGATCACAATGGCGTGAGCGGTTACCTTTCCAAGTAAGCGCTTTGATTTACCCTGAAAAGCGGATCGTACCACATGGTGCGATTCGCTTTTTTTTGTCAGGGTGCCGTGCTTCCTGCCTCTTCCAGCTCCGTCACGCTCATGCGGTCTCTTTTCTTCAGGAAAAAGAAGGCACCCAAGAGAGCCCACAACGTATTGCAGGCGAAGCCCGCCAGAGAGGCAGCCACAGCGATTTCCGCCGTAACACCGGCCAGATCCTTCATTAGAACCTGAAAGGTGCTCTCCCGAACGCCCACGCCCGCGACGGAAATGGGCATGGAGCTGACCGCATCAATCACGGGCATTGCCGAAAACACGGAGTCAAACGAAGCCGTGCCACCCACGGCGCGCAGCCCACACCAGAAGGATGCGAAGTAGGCGATGAGCAGAACGACAGAGAAAAAGACACCACCGAGCGTCAATTTCCATTCCCGGCGATAGGTATCATAGATCAGCGGGATCTGCTCCATAATAGGCCAACGGGCAAAGCGCTCGTTCGCATGGATCCGCCGGTGAATGGGAGGCGAGGCACAAAAGAAAATCAATGCAATCATCCCCAAGCCGCCAGCAAACCACACCCACGCAAAATGAATCAGTTCCTTGCCGATCCGGCTTTGACTGATGAGTGAATCAAACTGCGAAGCTGAAATAACAAAAAAGATCAGCGCAAGGGCGATCATGCCGGCCAGATGATCCACCATCACCGCCATGGCGATCACCAGCTTCCTACCGGGGTGGTCCCGGATCAGCAGAAGGATGCGCGCCGCATCCCCCCCGATGCCTCCGATAGAGGCGAGATTGAACAAATTCCCAATCATCGTCAGCTCCATCGCCCGGCCCAGACCGACGTTGAGCGACTGGGCACGCAGAAAAAACCACCAGCGGACAGCGCTGAGGAATACTCCCAAGCCCGCCGTCACCACCCCCACGGCCAACCAATCATAGTGAAGGGCTCCGGGCTGGGTGAAAATCGAGTGCGCCCAATCAATGTGAGAAAATGCCCACCAAAGGCTTAGCCCGGTGAGCACCAGCTTCAGAAGAAAAAGCAGTCCGGCTTTCAGCCGGGATGAATGGGAAACCTTGCTCACCTGGATTTTTCAATCTCCTGCGCAATGGACTCCACGCTTTCGAGGATCGCCTTGGCGGCATCGGAATTTCCCACTTTCAGCCCGAAGTGCTTCTCCAAGGCCACTACCAGTTGTAGTGCATCCACTGAATCCAAGCCAAGTCCATGGCCGCCAAAGATCGCGGTTTTGTTGCCGATTTCCTCTGGTGCATAATCGAGCATCAGCTCTTCCACCATCACTTCCTTGATCTTTTGCCGCAGTTCCTCGCCTTGCATGATTTAATTGATTAAGAGTAGTTTAGAAAATTCCGCCGTCAATTTTGAGTGACGCACCCGTAATATAAGCAGCCTCCTGGCCAGCGAGGAAAAAGACCGCAGCCGCCACTTCTTCCGGCTTGCCAAAGCGGCGCATGGGCACACCCATTTTCGCCTGCTTCTTCGCTTCCACATCCATGTCAGCCAGAGCTTCAGTCTCGATATAACCAGGGAGAATGGAATTCACAGTAATGCCGGAGCGTGCTGTCTCCTTGGCCATTGTGCGGCTGAAGGTGACCACACCGGCTTTGGCAGCAGCATAGTTCGTCTGGCCCAGTGGAGGCAGGATGGCACTGAGGGAGGCGATATTGATGATCCGGCCGAAACGTTGCCGCATCATCGGTCCCACGACCGCACGACAGCCATGATAGACGGAGTCGAGATTCGACGAAATCACCGAGTGCCATGCCTCGTCCTCCATCGTTGCCAGCAAGGCATCGCTATGCACACCGGCATTGTTCACCAACACGTCCAAGCGGCCGTCTTTTGCGAGAATGGTCTCTACCGCCTCTTTCCATGCGGCGGAATCGGTGACTTCCAGATTCAACAAATGGCAGCGCCCCTGAAAGGCGGATGTTAGTTCCTCCGCCCCGGCACGATTTTTTCTCACACCCAGCCAGACAGAAGCCTGTGGGTCTTTTTCCAGAAAGTAACGGGCGATGGCCAAACCAAGCCCGCCATTTCCTCCAGTGATGAGAATCGAGCGCACGGCGCACGCTTTACATTCAAAGCATCCGGGTCAAGCAACAGCATAAGGAGGCGGGACATTCTTATCCTGCTTCTTTCTTCATCATGCATGATGAAACGGCAGGGCAGGAATGCCAGCCCCCTATTGCACAATGCAAGCTACGGCTTCTTGAAGAATGCAGGCTCATTGCCCGGCTTCCATTTGATATTGCAGCCACTGGCTGGATAGACCTTTTCCGGTGGAGTTTCGCCGGAAAGCAGGCGATCGATTGCATCCTCCAGATCCTTGCCATGCGGTGCCTCGCCACTCTTGGGGCGGGTTTCGTCGAATTGCCCGGCATAGAATAATTTCCCTTCCCCATCGAAGAGGAAGAAATCCGGCGTGCAGGCCGCGCCATAGGCCTTGGCCACTTCCTGCGTTTCATCGATGAGATAAGGGAATTCCCACTTGTGTTTGGCGGCGAAGGTTTTCATCGGCTCCGGGCCGTCCTGTGAATATTTTTCCAGATCATTGGAATTGATCGCCACCAGGCCGATGCCCATCGGAAACAGCTGCTCGCCCAACTCCCCCAGCAAATCGGCGAGGTGGATGACATACGGGCAATGATTGCAGGCAAAAACGACGATCAACCCATTGGGTCCAGCTACATCGGAATAGGAACGGAGATGCCCATCCGCTGTAGGCAATGAAAAATCCGGAGCCTGCTGGCCCACTGAAAGTTGGAATGTGGAGAAAACTTCAGCCATGCGCCCAACGTAGGCATCCCCTCTCGTGCGGCAATCGCTTTTCCCCCTTGGCCATGCGGGATTTCCGCGCCATGGTCCCGCCGCCATGCACGAGGGTCTCACCAAGGCTGAATTGCTCCGCTATTCCCGCCACTTGATCATTCCAAATATCGGGATGGAAGGGCAGCTTCGTTTGAAAAATGCTGCTGTTCTACTCATCGGGACGGGCGCCCTGGGTTCCCCTTCCGCACTCTACCTTGCAGCCGCAGGCGTAGGCAGGATCGGGCTGGTGGATGCAGATGTGGTGGATGCCTCCAATCTCCAGCGTCAGATTCTCCACGGGGAATCCTGGGTGGGCAAACCTAAACTGGAAAGCGCGGCCGCCCGGCTGCTTGAAGTGAATCCGCATATCGAGGTCGTCCTCCACCCGGTGCGTTTCACGCCGGAGAATGCCATGGAGATCGCCAGCGGCTACGACATCATCGTCGATGGCTCTGATAATTTCCCCACGCGCTTCCTCACGAACGACACCGCCTTTCTCCAGAAAAAACCTCTCGTTTACGGAGCGATCCACCGCTTTGAGGGACAGAGCAGTGTTTTTGCACCCCATCTGGGTGGACCATGCTACCGCTGCCTGTTACCCGCCATGCCCGCCCCCGGCTCTGTTCCTTCTTGTCAGGAGGCAGGCGTGCTGGGTGTGCTGCCTGGCATCATCGGCTCCATGCAGGCCATGGAAACGATCAAGCTGATCCTCGGCATCGGCCAGGTGCCACTAGGAAAACTGACAATCTACGATGCGCTGAACACGACCTTCCGCAGTATCAAGCTGGCCCACGATCCGCACTGCCGTCTTTGTGGCGATCAGCCCGAAATCACCAGCGTTCACAATGCGGAAACCACCGCTAACGCAAACTGCGATATCCCCTCTACCGATATGGAAACCATCACCACCCAAGAACTTCGCCAGACTCTCGCCAATGGCTTCACCGGAGTACTCATCGACGTCCGCGAGCCAGAGGAATACGCCATCGCCAACATCGAAGGTGCACGTCTGATCCCTCTCGCCACACTACCCGGTGAAATCGACAGCCTGTCGAAGGACAAGGAAATCCTCGTTCACTGCAAGTCAGGCAAACGCTCAGCTCGCGCCGTGGAATTCCTGCTGGGTAACGGCTTCACCAATGTGAAGAATGTGACCGGTGGCATCGATGCCTGGCTCGCTGAAAACTGATCATTCTCCCAGCGCTTCCTGGATCATGCCAGCCACAGCGGGTGGCAGATCAAGCTGAAGCGCTGCCTGCTGACCAGCGGGGCTGAGTTTTCCCCAGCTCTTGCGAAGGATGTTCACGAATTTCTCACGCGGATAATCTGCGTGCTGGGCGACGAATGACATGATTTCGTTCTCCAGGAAAACGAGAATGGCAGCGTCCTCCAGGGCCTGGGTGCCTGAGTTGGTCTTCAGGCCTGATTTGGAAACCCATTGATAAGCCTCATCCGCCTCTTCTTCGGAAATGCCGGCCTGCAGCAGCAGCTCCTTCGTCCGCTCTGCCTGTTTTCCATAGAGGAACTTCCGCCACGTGAGGTAGCCTATCCGATCTGCGGAATAGGAAGTGCGTGGAACAGACCACCGCTCCAGATGCTGGCATCGTGCGGCCAGCAGCAGGATGGGCGCGGCATCCGGCACGAGTTTTTGCACCCACTGCTCCATTTTTTCCGCGTAGTCCAATTCAGCAGCACGGCCATCCGGCAGACGGGTAGGATCAGCCTCATGGGCTTGATCCACCAATTCACGGGCTAGATCGTATGGGGTCATGGCGGATTCTGAACCGATGAACCAGAGATGGCGATCCTCCTTTTATCTGTATGCTGCCAAAACAGTCCCAACTGTACCTACTCAAAAATCTGAAAATGCATCATGGTGTTCTTGTTCAGCCGGACACGATATCTTCACCCCCGGCAGACCACACACTATGATCGGTAAAATTGCCTTGGTCCTTTATCTCATCGGCTGGACCGCCGCTGGAGCTTATCTCCTTCTCAAATTCGGAGCGCTCTTCAAATCCGAAGAAGGCCCCGGCCACGATACCGCGGGATCCAAATCCCTAAGTGGTGCCCACTTTGGCTCCATCTGGTTCGGCGGCTTTGCTCTCGGCGCTTACTTCCTCTTTAAATAGAGAACCGCAGCTCTGCGGTCTCTTCATCAGAACGCAGGGCGATTCCGCGCTCCTTCCGGAATTCCCCCACCACCTCACAAGTGATCAGTGAGGTGGAAAAAACCTCTTTCACTCCTGCCAGCTTTTCCGGGGTGACAGCCAGCAGGTATCCATAGCTGGGAAAGGAAACCATCCAGCGTTCCCATGATACTCCCTCGGGCTTCGGCAGTTGGTTCAAATCCACGACCACTCCCACTTCCGAGCAATTGCAAAGCATTGCCAGAGTGCCAATGATGCCCCCATTGCTGATGTCCTTACCCGCATGACACAATTCATTTTCCGCCAACTCCGCCAATCGGGAAAGATCCGTGCGAATCCGATCCGGCGGGGCAAGAGTGCTGGCATTCCAGAAAGGTTTGTCGCCGCGATAGGCTCCATGCATATCGATGGCGATCACCAGGTGATCCCCCGGTTTTGCATCGAAGCTGGTGATGAGATGCTCTCCCGCGTGGCCAAGAATCGAAGCAGCCAACGTCGCTTTTCCGATTCCAAGATGAGTGGTATGTCCTCCGACGATCGGCACTCCATACGCTACCGAGGCCGCCCGCATCCCAGCCCAGATTTCTGCGGAAATTTCTTTCGATGGAGTCCACATGACATCGGTAATCGCAATTGGCCTGCCGCCCATTGCCGCTACGTCTGATAGATTCACCATCACAGCAGAGTATCCGGCGAACCACGGATCATCCTCCACAAAGGAATCCAGCATTCCCTCCGCAGCAAAAAGCAGATGTCCGCTGCCGGACGGATTACGGATGGCCGCGCAGTCGTCTCCGACGAGTACACCACCTGATAGATCAACAGCGGGGCCATACGCTGAATAAATCAGCGCCTTCTCCCTTACGGCAGGATGCGCCATCAGGAAAGCGGCCAAAGAGGAAAGCATGAGGTGTCGGCTGTTTTCAGGCCACCCGCGCTGCTGGCTGATAGTAGGAAAGATCCGCGCGCATCTTCACATGAACAATGCCGTGCAGCATCATTTCTTCCAGTGGTTCCCAGTGCAGGCGCTGAAAAAACCGAGCATTCTGGTGCTGCACAGTAGCGAGAAATTCATGGCACCCGATGGCATTCGCGGTGGATACTGCCTTGTAAATGAGCCCCGCGCCCAAGGCTCCCAATCCATGATAACAGGGCTGGAGGTTTCTCACCGCCACTCCCGGGCTGAAATGCCGGATGCGGCGGAAGTCCTGCGCCACCCCGAGACGTGATCCATACCACACACCCGGCTTTCGTTCATCAATCCGCACTACACCCGCGACGCTGTCTTCCATTCCAGCAATGATCGTCTTGCACACGATGGGGATCATCGATTCATCATACATGTCACGATCATCCGTAGTGAAGACACCCTGTTCTTCACAGAAGATATCCCGCCTCACCTGATAGAACCCATTCAGATCCTCCGGTGTGGTGGCGATCTTGAAAACGAAATCCTGCGGACTGTAGGCGGGATATTTTTCGAGGAACATAGCGTGATGGAGTTAGCGGTTTGAATGCCAGATGTAGTTTGAATTGTGACTGGGGCATCTTGCCCCAAGCCGTTGCCGGGATGTCTCGTCCCGATTTAGGATTAGAAAACGGGACAGGATGTCTCGGCAACGGCCTGGGACGGGACGTCCCAGCTACTTTGCACCACTGCATCCTTTGCCATGGCGGTAATATGGTCTGCGATATAAGCTGCATCCTCTGCGATGCCGGAAAAACGGGCCGATCCCCAGGTATTCTGCCACGGCAGACCGAGGAAATAGAGGCCGGGAATGGCGGTGACACCACGCTCGGTTTCCGGGAAACCGCGCATGTTGAATACCGGCAGCTTGATGAACTTGAAGTCCGGCACGAAACCGATGCACCAGATGATGCTGGTAATGTTCTGCTCCGCGAAGTTCAACTCCGCTGGCTCCACCTCCGGCTTCCATACTGGCTTGTAATGATTTCCTGGCGGGGCATCGATTCCATTCTCGGCAATGTATTCATCGATGCGCTTGCAGATGCCATTGTAGGAACGGTCCGCGCTATCCAGCTTTGCCTCGATATCCTGACGCACGGAAAATTTCTCCGCATCGATTTCATCCACGAAGCCATACAACTTCACGCCATCCAGTGCGAACTGGCGAAGATCGATCTCATGCCCACCATCCCTACCTGTTAGATAATGATTAGTGCCGGAAATCGCCTTTGCCTGATCCGGATGTTCCGCGAAGGTGGTTTTATAATACCCCATCTCCTCCAGCCACGTCACCGCATCCTTGCCGCGATAGCGACGTGGTGAACGCGGGGCATTGCCCAGGCACAAGTGCACCTTCCGTTGGTCAATGCACAGCTCCTCCATGATCTGCACTCCAGACTGGCCGGAGCCCACCACCACCGTTTCGCCCGGCGGAACCTGCGAGGGCCGCTTGTAATCGGCGGAATGGATTTGCTTGATATGGGCCGGGATCTTTTCAGCACCCTTCGGCAGAATCGGTTTGTGGAAACAACCGATGGCACAGATCACATCGTCCGCCAACCACTCGCCATGATTGGTGAAGACACGGAAATAGCCATCCTGTTTTCCCACGGAGGTGACCGTCACGCCTTCCATAATCGGTGGATTGAACTTCTTCGCGTAGCGCTCAATGTAGTCCACGATCTGATCCTTCACCATGAATCCCTCCGGATCATCGCCATCATAAGGATGTCCGGGCAGACGGCACTGGTGATTCGGCGTGACGAGTGAAAAGGTATCCCAGCGCTCGCTCCGCCATGCGTGGCCGAGCCGGTGCTTTTCAAAAATGATGTGATCGTGAATGCCCCGTTCCTTCAGGCAGTAGCTGGCCGAGAGCCCGGCCTGGCCGCCGCCGATGATGATCACGGAGACGTGTTGTGGATCGTCGAATGGCATAATGTTAGATTTTCTGAATGGTGAGAGGAGTCTCGGGAGGCAGTGCGCCTGCCCATTCCTCGATATCGGACAAGGACTCTGCCGCAGCGGAGCAGGAGAAACCGAACTTGGCCCGGACACGGTCCGAGGCCTCGGTGAGAGCAAGCCGTGAAGACTTGATGAACTCGGCCGCCGTAAGGGTGGTTCCGGTTTTGAAATAGTTTCTAACTACGGACGATGGCGAGTAGCAATACTGCAGGGAGCCATCGGGAAGTTGAACGATGAAAGGTGTTTCAGGCATGATCTTGGAATTACCAGTATTTGGGATAACGCGTGGGACGCGTCGCATTGTTGTAAATCAGGACCACTGCGGTAACGGCGATGGCACCGAACAGGGTGGGAAAGAGGAGAAACGTCCACGCGGGCTTCATCAGAAAAATGATCACTGGATTCGACCCGGCAGGCGGATGCACCGTGCGGGTGATCATCATGAGGGAGATGGCCGTCCCCACAGCAGCCGCCATGGCCCACCAGTGAGGACCGAAGACCGAGAGAAATAGCAAACCTACCAGCGAACTGAGGAAATGCCCCACAACGATATTACGTGGTTGGGAAAACGGCACGTCCGGATAGCCGAAGGCCAGCACACAGGTGGCACCGAAGGAACCAAGCACCAGCGCCTTTGATAGACCTTGCGTCAGCAGTGCCACCAATGCGATGGCTAGAGATCCACCCAACCAGGCGAGCAACACGGCTCTTATTGGGGGCTTCGGCGGCAGCGCGGCGCGGTCGCCTGCGAACTTGTTCAGTGAAAATTTCATGATGGAATCACGCAGCGGAACACGCGGAGGCGGATGGTTTTTCAAAGGAGGATAGGGAACTGCATGCACCGCACTTCGCGCAGCCCGCCTTCACGGTTTCGGAGGTCATTCCGGCTTCGCTCAACATGAGCCCCACGGGAGCAAGCACGGCTTTCATGAATTCCGCCGTGGGTGGCGCATGGCCGGCCAGCGGCGTGCCGGTGACGGGGACGAATGGCACGATGAACGGATAGACGCCTAGGGAAATGAGCTGCCGTGCAGCATCGATCAGGCCTTCCGCCGTATCACCCAATCCGGCGAGAAGATAGGTGCTGACCTGACCTTTTCCGAAAACCTTCACTGCAGAAGCAAAAGCCTCCATGTAGTAGGAAAGGGGCACCTCCGCCTTACCGGGCATGATCTTTTTTCTAACACCCTCATTCCAGGCTTCCAGGTGCATGCCCAGAGAGTCCACACCTGCGGCTCGTAGTTTTACGAACCACTGGAAATCATCCGGCGGCTCGCACTGTGCTTGAATCGGCAGGTTCGTCGCCTGCTTGATGGCATACGCGGCGGCGGCCAGCACGGCGGCACCACGATCCGAAGTAGGAGGTGTGCCGGTGGTCATCACCACATTGTCGATGCCATCCAGCCGCTTGGCGGCGAGGGCCACCTCTGCGAGTTGGGCGGGGGTTTTTTCCCGGATGGTGCGGCCAGCTTTCAGCGATTCACCGATGGCGCAAAACTGACACTTGGTACTGGAGTTCCCGTAGCGGATGCACGTTTGCAGGAGGGTGGTGGCCAGCACCCGGCTGGAGTGGAGCTGCGCGATTTTCCAGTAGGGAATCCCGTCCTCCGTCGCCAGTCCGTAGAACTTGGGCTCCGGCGGGTATTGGATCATTCCGATCTGTTCCTCATTCCGATAAAGCATCGCCTGGCCCTGCTCATCCACCGGGCCGGCAAAGAATGGCGAGGCTGCGGCGCCGCGAGTGTGGATGGGCACCATGATCGTCGTGCCCAAGATGGTCACCGCCTTGTGATCGGTGGGCCCCGCCCCACCACTCCGGGAGGGAGCAGTGGAGAGGGCCGATCCAATTCGTAACCCGGAAGATTGCAGCTCAGAGAGCAACCATTGCTTTTTCGATGACAGTGCTGTTGGAAAGTCGAGGGTCTTCATGGTTTTGATAGACTTCAGTTGAATCGGCAATGCTGTGAAGGGCAGGGCGTGGGGTCTTGTCCACACGGAGTTCGAAAAGATCCGGACGGCTGTAGTGGCCTACGGAATCCATCATCCGCTTCCGCTTGGTGATGAGGCTGAAATCGAGGTCCGCGATGGCCATTCCCTCCCCTTCCGTGATCG
>Ga0157370_10004282_pt1 | contig 16434 bp, 12 predicted proteins | sample C35metaG_FD_113463 | JGI IMG/M metagenome (GOLD analysis project Ga0157370, IMG submission 113463) | Corn rhizosphere microbial communities from Kellogg Biological Station, Michigan, USA - C3-5 metaG | ecosystem: Host-associated > Plants > Roots > Rhizosphere > Soil | place: USA: Michigan...
AGAAGAAGAGCGAATATTCCGTCGCTCTTGGCGAAAAGCAAAAGCTTCGTTTCCAATACGGTGTGCTCGAAAAGCAATTCCGTGGTTACTACGAAGAAGCTGCTCGCCGCCGCGGCGTTACCGGTGAAATCCTTCTCCAGCTTCTGGAAACCCGTCTCGATAACGCGGTTTACCGTGCTGGCTTCGGCAACACCCGCCAATCCGCCCGCCAGATCGTCAACCACGGCCACATCCTCGTGAACGGTCGCGTGGTGGACATCGCCAGCTTCCAAGTGAAGCCAGGTGACGTCATCAAGGTTGGTGGCAAGCCTTCTTCCCAACAACTGGTCGTCCGTATGACCGATCTGACCCAAGCAGCTCCTGCAGTTGATTGGCTCAATGTTGACAAGGACAAGCTCGAAGCCACGGTTTCCCGTGTGCCAGAGCGTTCCGACATCAATCCGATCGTCAACGTTCAGCTCATCGTCGAACTTTACTCCCGCTAATACCGGAGAAAGCCAGATACGATTTCGCAAATCCAAGAACGTCCGGACCACAAGTCCGGGCGTTTTTTGTGTTCGTGGCGGCGGATTTCATCCGCCATGCCTATTCTTATTAAATACATCTACCGCAAAGTCGCGGAGATCGCGAAGGGACGCAAAGTTTGAATAGATGGCGTGCGACCTGGCTTAACAGCCGTAGCCTTTCCAAAGATATGCCGTCCGGCTATCAGATACGACGGCATTGGCGCAACTCCATCCAGATTGTATTGGGAATATCTAACATTTAGTTAGGTTTGCTGGGGGGTCAAACAAGAGTATCCACTTTCCAAACCTTTGCGCTCCTTCGCGACCTTTGCGGTAAATCCCAAAGGGATCACAGATCGCCGATAGCCGTCATGATGCGCTTCGCCAGTTCATCGTAACCTTCCTTGCCGCTGGCTGCCTTCAACTCCTCAGGAGTCAGGTGGATCGGCTTGCCGACGCTGACGGTAATGCGGGCAAAGTGGATGCGGGCAGAGCCACGGGGCAGGGCCTCACGGGCACCACGGATGCGCACGGGCTGGATCACCGCACCAGACTTTGCCGCAATGAGGCCGATTCCTGGGGCGGCCTCGCCCAGGTTTCCATCCAGAGTGCGTGCGCCTTCCGGGAAAACGAGGACGCGGTGGCCTTCCTTCAGCTTCCGGATGATCGTTTTAAGGCTCGCCATATCCGGGCGATCCTGATCCACGGGAATGGCATTCCATTGTTTGTAGAGCCATTTGAAAACGCCTCTGAAAAGCGTTTTGCGGGCCAGGAATACCATCTCATCCTTGTAAAGATTTCCGATCAATGGGGGATCGAGAAAGCTTTGGTGGTTGGATGCGACAAGCACCGGACCCTCGGTGACAAGGTTTTCCTCCCCGATGACCCGCATGCCGAAAAGCGTGCGGAACGCGGAACCGAAGAGCATCCATCCAAACCAATAAATCCACCGCATAGTGAAGAGATAAGTGAAAGTTAGATAGGCAGTCCCTGATGTTTCAGGATTTCCAAGGCTGCCAGCACCCCACTCTCGATGGTGTGGTGCGTTGTGTCGAGGACGGTTGCTCCATCAGCAATCTTCAGGGGAGCTGTGAGACGGGCGCTGTCGGCAGCATCACGATCCGCGACGGAATCCACTTCACCGACCACTTCGCGCCGGGCTGCGCGGGTCTTTTCGCAAGCGGTGACGTAGATTTTATAGGGAGAATCAGGGAACACCACGGAACCGATATCCCGGCCTTCCATCACGATGCTGGTGCGGTGCAGGTAGTCCCGCTGCAGGGCTACCAGTTTTTCGCGCACTGCCGGGATGGCAGAGACGGCGGAAACGTTTGAGTTCACTGCTTCACTGCGCAGCTCATCCCCCGGGTCAATGCCGTCCACCGTGATGGTGGAAAGGATGCCGTCATCCCCACACTGCAGTGTGATGCTGTTCAAGAGGGCGATCACCTTGGCTTCATCCTCCACCGGGATGCCTTCCTTCAGAGCCTTCCATGTCACCGCGCGATACATCGCTCCGGAATTCACCATCACCAGCCCCAGGCGTTTCGCCAGTTCCCGGGCGAGCGTACTCTTCCCGGAGGCGGCTGGGCCATCAATGGCGATGGCGAATCGTTTTACAGGAGGGTTCACGCTTTGATGAGGGTGGGCAGGGTGAAATCAGAAGGAAGCGAGCGTTCGTGGCGGATGGCGTCCAGATGATGGGCGAAGCCTGGGTAGGAAGTATTCACACATTCCACATTGCGGATGACCGTTTCACCCTTGGCGAAAAGTCCGGCAATCGCGAAGGCCATGGCGATGCGGTGATCCCCGTGACTGTCCAGAGTGGCCCCGTGCAGAGGTTTCCCGCCTTGGATTTCCATGCCATCCTCGAATTCCTCCACCTCTGCGCCCATGGCGCGGAGATTGTTCACCACTGTGGTGATGCGGTCCGTCTCCTTCACGCGGAGTTCCGAGGCATTGCGGATGATCGTACGGCCATGGGCCAGAGCAGCTGCTACGGCGATGACGGGAATTTCGTCGATGAGGTTCGGCACTTCTTCCACCGTGATGGTGGTTCCCCGCAGCTCAGCACCGTGAATTTCGATGTTGCCGATCGGTTCCCCCTCGGAACGGTGAACGATTTCAGTCATGTGCGCGCCCATGCGGCTCAGGACTTTGAGAATGGCGGTGCGGGTGGGATTCAGACCCACATCCTTCAGCAGGAGGCGGGAGCCAGGCAGTGCAGCGGCAGCCACCAGCCAGAAAGCGGCGCTGGAAATGTCTCCTGGGACCACAAAGTCACAGGCCTCCGGAACTTGGCCTCCATAGATGGAAATGGTATTGCCTTCCGTGCGCGTGCTCACGCGGAAGGATGCCAGCATGCGCTCGGTATGATCACGCGTTTCGGCAGGCTGGGTGACGGTCGTCTTTCCTTCGGCGAACATGCCGGCCAGCAGGACACAGCTTTTCACCTGAGCACTGGCTACGGGCATGTCGTAGTCGATGGGGTTGAGCTTGGCAGGGTGGATGAAAAGCGGCGCGCAGCCGGGCTTGGCACCACGGGTCTCGATCTTGGCTCCCATCATTCCCAGAGGCACGGTCACGCGGCCCATGGGGCGGGAGGAAAGGGATGCATCTCCGAAAAGCTCGGAAGCAAAAGTCTGTCCGGCCAGTAGGCCCGCCAGCAAACGCATGCCGGTACCGGCATTTCCGCAGTCGATCGGTTCCGCAGGGGCGCTCAGTTTCATGGACTTACCATGCAGGCGGATCTTGGTGGCGCCGTAGCCTTCCAGTTCTTCCAACACCTCACACTGCACGCCCAGCGATTGCATGGCGCCCAAGGTGTTTAGACAGTCTTCACTGGCCAGGAAGTTGCTGATGGTGCAGACGCCATTGGAAAGACCTCCGAGAATGGCAGCGCGGTGGGACATGCTCTTGTCGCCGGGAACGCTGAACTCGGCATGAAGTTTTGAAATCGATTTAACGCGGAATTCCGACATGGGGATGGACTGAGGAAAAAGGTCTAGCGGGATGGGTGGAGAGTAGCGCGCAGGCGCTTGGCTGTTTCCAGCCAACGGAGGATGCCTTCTTGGTTGCCGCTCTCAAGGCAGGCAAGCATTTCGCTCAAATCACTGATGGTTTCCTTGATGGGGGTGATCAGTGCTTCGCGGTTTTCGGTGAGGATTTCCGCCCACATGGTTGGATTTCCTCCAGCCACCCGGGTGGTGTCCTTCAGTCCACCACCGCCGAAACGGCCTTCCGATGGATCCTTCAGGCAAACGCGGGCACCACTGGCAGCAATGATGTGGGGCAGGTGGCTGATGCGGGCGACCAGTTCATCATGCACACCAGCCGTCATCCACGCCGTGCGGCAGCCTACGGCTTGCCACAAGCGCTCGAGCGCTGCCGTCAATGGAGCAGGGGCGCGGTCGTCATTGGTCAGCAGACAGGCCGCGCTGTTGAAAAGATTCAGAGTCACGGCGGAAAGGCCATTCCGTTCGGAACCAGCCATCGGGTGGCTGCCGATAAAACGAAGGCCTTGAGGGGCCAATAATGGAGTGATCTGGTGGTGAGGCACCCGTTTCACACTGCCCACATCCGTGAAAAGGCAGTCTTCCGGGACACCGGCCGCCAGTGCTTTTTCCACCAGCTTCGCCATGGCTCCCACCGGTACGGCCAGCACGATGAGGCTGGCATCTTTCACTGCCTGCGCAAGATCCGTAGTGATATTCGTAATGCCCTGCTCGCGGGCTTCCTCCGCTGTTTCTTCACGGCGTGCCCACAACGTTACGGCTGGAGGTTCCGCCAGAGCCGAAAGGGCGAGATACAATGAGCCGCCCAGCAAGCCGCCACCGAGAATTGCAACAGTAGGAAAATCCGCCTTCATGAGATGCGATGCAAAAAAATGACCGGGTCCAATCTCAGGACCCGGCCGGTTTCCTTAAGGAAAAAAGTTACCGGGAGGTAATCCAGTTCAAGGAACGCGGAAGTATTTCTTTTGCTCAGCCGGGTAGGTGGGGTCTTGGACCAGAGTGCCGGATGGGATGTCACGCACGTCCACCACCTTGTTGTTGTAAGGGCTGAAGACCATACCTGGCTTGCCTGGCACCGGCGCGGCGAATTGATATTCCGCACGCTTGGTCTCGGCGGGCTTTGGCGTTTCGGAAGGTGTGGTCTGGCCTTGTGGGCCGGGAGGCAGGGAATCTGGATTCTGTGCCTGTTGTTCCTTCTGCTTCAGCTTGTCACGTTGCTCTTGGAGCTTTTGCTGCTCGGCGCTGCTCACGGAGCCATCCGGCTTTCTCTGCCCATGATGCGGATTGGGCTCAGGGTAAGGATAGCAGGACGCCATCAAGACACAGCCCACAGCGGCGATTCCGGTGATCAGAGAGGTTTTCATGTGATTGGAAGGAGGATGTTTACGAGATAGCGCGGAAATACAGAAGCAAATGATGAAGATTACCCGCTGCCAGTCAAGCAGGTCATTGCTTTGAGTTGGATTGGCTTTGCAAGTTTGCTGCCCGGCACTACGGATTTCCCGTGGCTGCGTGCTCAAATTTGCAAAATGACCTGCTCTCCTGGATTTCGGGAGGGGGGAGGGAAGGCGCATCGTTCAATGAAATGGCGCTGCGCGTTTTCCAGCATCAGATGGAGAACAATCGCTCCTACCAGCGGTATTGCGAAGCTCTGGGAAGAGACGAAGTTTCATCCTGGCGGGAAATCCCGGCCTTGCCCACGGATGCCTTCAAATTTCCATCTTATCCGCTACGATGCTTTCCGGCGGAGGAAACCGTGCGCTTTTTCCTGACCTCCGGCACCACCCGCGAGGTGCGCGGTTGCCATGAGTTCCGCAATCTCGATCTCTATGAGGCCTCCATCCGCCATGGCTGGAAGTCTCTGGAATTGCCGGAAATACTCAATCCTTGGTTCCTTTCTCAAATGCCGGAAGTGGCGCAGAATTCCTCGCTGGTTCACATGTTCCACGCGTTGGCGGATGTGCCATCGGAGCGCTGGTTGATCGATGCGGAGGGGCGGATGGATCTTTCCAGACTGGCCGATGAAACCCAGCCCGTGGCTTTTTTCTCCACTGCACTGGCTCTGTTGCGGATGATGGAGTCCCAATCTCCCGTAGCGTTGCCTGCCGATTCCTGGGTTTTTGAAACCGGCGGCTACAAGGGACTCACCGAGGCATTGGAACCGGAGGAATTCCGCCGCCGTGTGGGCGACTTTTTTCAAATCCCCGCTCACCGTATCCTGAACGAATACAGCATGACGGAGCTGTCCTCCCAGTTTTACCGTTGGCCGGGAGAGCCATGCCATCGTGGGCCGGAATGGACACGCATCCGGGTGATCAATCCCGAAACCGGGCTACCCGCTACCGATGGGGAGCCGGGCTACTTGGAAATCATCGACCTCGCGAACCTCGATTCCGTGATGGCCATTCGCACTCAGGATCTGGCCATCGCCCATGGGGACTCGGCCTTCCTTCTCTTGGGACGTGATCCCGGTGCCCTTCCCCGAGGATGTTCCCGTGCCTCCGATGATCTTTTAAGCACAGGCAGGGACCTCTCTCCGAGAGGTCCGGCAGTGGTGACTCCCGCGATGACCGTGCCGGAAGTGCTACCTGATAGGCGTGTGGAACCGCGCATCAATGCTCTACTTGATCAGGCAGAAAGTTTGCAACCGTGGGTGGGTAGCTACAACCGTGAGGCATTGCTGGAACTTCTCCGCCAGGAATTCGGCAGTGAACGTGCACTGGAGGGCTTTTTCAAAAGTGGCCGCATTTTTTCCAAGGCCATCCCGCTGTCCCCGGTGCTGCACATCGTGAGCGGCAATACTCCGCACGCTGCGTTTCAATCCCTGTTCCGTGGTCTGCTCGTCGGCGCGCACAACCGCGTGAAACTTCCGTCTGCGGGGCTGCCGGAATTCGAGGCTTGGGTCGCCAGCCTGCCTCCCGTGCTTTCCAGTCTGATAGAGGTAAGTCATTCCCTGCCGGATCAGTGGCTGGACTGCCAGTCCGCTGTGATTTTCGGCGGAGCCGCCACCCTTGAGGCTTTCCGCAACATGCTGCCTGGTGGTACTCGCATCATTGAACACGGTCCGAAGCTGGGTATCGCTGTCATTTATGATCCATCGGAAGAAGCGGCGGCTCTGGTGGCGGAAGACATCCTCCGCCATGACCAGCGCGGCTGCCTTTCTGTCCAAGCCATCTACGTGGATGCACCGGAGCAGGAAATTTACAGCTTCCTCAACCGCCTCGCCGCCACTCTCCAGTTCTATCGGCAGGCCAACTTTCGCTCTGTCCCATCCCTTTCGGATTCCGGGGCCGTCGCCAACTTCCGCGAACTCGCCCGCTTCCGCGCGGCCAATGGAGAAAACGTCATCCTCCTCGAGAGTGAACGTTCCACGGACTGGACCATTATCTATGATGAAAATCCCCAACTGGCTCCTGGCCCGCTGAACGGCACCGTTACGGTTCATCCTCTGCCTCCGGAAATCTCGGCAATGACACTCGGTCCGGAAACCGCGCATCTCTCCACCGTGGTCCTGCATCCCTTCACCCCGGAGCATGCCGCCCGCTTGGATCGGCTTTCACCGCCCCGCATCTGTGCCCTCGGCCAAGCTCAGGAGCCCACCATTTTCTGGCATCATGATGGAGGCCAGCCCTTGGCCTCTCTGGTGCGATGGCGGGATCTGGGATGAAAAATTTGTAACCTTGTTCGCGCTGGGGATTTCGGTTGAAATTCCGGCCTCATTCCCATGCCAGACGCCACCATTCATGCCGCAGGAACGATTTTGGAAAATCTCAATCCCGTTCTTTTCCGCGTATCGCTGCCCAATGGCAAGGTAGTGCTGGCTCATTTGTCCAAGCCTCTCACCGATGCCAAGGCCACATTCGAAAATGGTCAGGTGGTGATTCTTGAGCTCACGGCATTTGATTTCGACAACGCCCGCATTCTGGGTGAGCTGACGGAATAGATTTCTTTCCTGCTTTATCCCAACAGGATTGCAGGACAGGAATGTCCCGCCCCCCTTATCATCATTTCAGGCGATTGAATTTCACACCCTTCACCTGTGCGGAGTTCGGTCCCACCATGGCTTCGAATTCGCCGGGTTCCACCATCGGATTGAAATCAGGACCAGGAAATGACAGCAGTGAATCATCGATCGCAAAGCGGACGTTTTTTTCCTCACCCGGCTGGAGTGTCACCCGCTGATAGCCGCGCAGTTCCTTGAGGGGACGGGTGACGAAGCTTACTACATCACGCAGATAGAGCTGGAGTGTTTCCGTGGCTGCCTTGTCCGAAGTGTTTTTGATCTCTGCGGAGACGGTGACTTTCCCTCCCGGCTGCATGGTGGGGGAGTCCACATTTACAGCGCCATATTCAAAGCTGCCGTAGGTCAGACCATGCCCGAATGGATAGAGCGGTTCATTCGGCACATCGATGTATTTCGAGGTGTAGCGGATCTTGTCATTCGCCGGGCGGCCGGTATTCTTGGCACGGTAGGTCATCGGCAACTGGCCCACGGCGCGGGGAAAACTCATCGTCAGTTTACCCACCGGAGCGAAGTCCCCGAAAAGCACATCCGCCAAGGCGTATCCACCTTCGGTGCCCAGGGCCCATGCTTCCACAATGGCGGGAAAACGGGCGGATTCCCAAGTGAGGTCGAGAGGGCGGCCGCTCATCACCACAAGGATGCATTTTTTTCCAGTGGCCAGCATGCGGCTGGCGAGGGCGCGCTGGCAGTCCGGCAGGCGGATGTCTGCGCGGCTGGCTGCCTCACCATTCATTTCCCAACTTTCGCCTAACACCAGCACGATGGTATCCGCCTTGGCGGCGATCTTGTCCGCCTCCACCAGCATTTCTTCGCTCCCGCGTGGATCGAGTTGTGGGAAAAAGCTGCCTCCCAGCCGGACGTGTTCGGAGTCATCCACATCGGAGCCACGCGCATGAAGGACGCTGGCGCCATCACCGAGGCTGCGCAATACACCATCCAGGGGGCTGGCCGCCAGATTGTCATTCCCTGCTGCCGCCCAGCAGCCTAACATGTCCCGCTTACTGGCAGCCAGTGGGCCGATCAGTGCGATGGTGCCGGGAGATTTCTTCAAAGGCAGCGTGGCTCCATCATTTTTCAGGAGCACGATGGATTCCCGCGCCGCCTGAAGGGCGAGGGCACGGTGGGCATCACTGAATAATTCCTTCTTCGCCCGTGCTTCATCGGAACGGGAGAAGGGGTCACGAAACAGCCCCAGATCGCGTTTCAGGATCAGCACCCGGCGGACGGCATGATCCAGCTCTTCCTCGGTCACCCGGCCAGTGGCTAACAGGTCTGGAAGGTATTTTAAAAACAACTCCGACACCATGTCCATGTCCACCCCGGCGTGGAGAGCCTGCTGGGCAGCCTGCTCACCATCTGCGGTAGTGCTGTGCTGGATCATTTCCTCGATGGCGGAGTAATCCGTGACAACCAGTCCCTTGAAGCCCCATTCATTCCGCAGGATGTCCGTGAGCAGCCAGCGATTGCCGGTGGCGGGCACCCCATCGATGTCATTGAAGGACGTCATCACCGTGCGCGCGCCGGCATTCACTGCTGCACGATAGGGAGGGAAATACGTTTCCTCCATGGAGCGTCGGCTCATGTCTACCGTGTTGTAGTCACGCCCGGCTGTCACCGCTCCATAGAGGGCGAAGTGCTTCACGCAAGCGGCTACCGAATCCACGGCTGATAGATCCTTGCCCTGATAGCCTTCCACCATGGACCGCGCGATCTGGGAGCCGAGCCATGGATCCTCACCAGCACCTTCCGCTACACGGCCCCAGCGGGCATCGTGGGAAATGTCCACCATGGGGGAATACGTCCAGTGCAGCCCATCCGCCGCTGCCTCCGTGGCTGCGACATGGGCGGTTTTCTGGATCAGCTCCGTATTCCACGAGGATGAAAGCCCCAGCGGAATCGGGAAAATCGTGCGGTGCCCGTGGATGACATCGTAACCGAAAAGCAGCGGGATTTTCAACCGGCTCTTCATCGCGATTTCCTGCAACTGGCGGGTGGCTTCCGGGGTGAATACGTTGAAAACGCCACCGCATTCACCGGCGCGGACCTTTGCTTCCATGCCTTCGGATGCCTTGCTCCCTGTCACGTCCATGGAGCCGGTCATCAGGTTCAACTGGCCTGCCTTTTCCTGCACCGTCATGGAGTGCAGAAGATTCTCGATCATGGGATCAGGCGTATCTTGGGCGTGTAGCATGGCCATACCAAACAGGGGAGTGAGAAAAAGTGCGGCGAGCCTGGATGGGCAGCAGCGAGTGTGAAGATGAAGGTTCATTCCCACGTTAGGAAGAAGGTTTATTTGCCGATGCAGAAGCTGCTGAAAATGACACCCAGAAGATCTTCCGTGTCCACGCGGCCTGGGATTTCCCCCAGCGCGTCCAGTGCTTCGCGAATATCGATGGAGGCCAGCTCGGTATCAATATCAGGTTGATCCAGCAGCTCGATGGTGGCGATGAGTGAACGGCGTGCGTGCTGCAGGCTGGCCTGGTGCCGGGCATTGATGGCCACAGCGTGTTCCCCCCAGTCCGCCGTATTGAAGTGCAGCGCATCCCGGATGGATTCCGATAGTTTTTCGAATCCTTCCCCCGTAGAGCAGGAGAGACGAACTGCCTGCACTCCCTGCCAGGAAGGATGCTCACCCAGATCTGCCTTATTCAGGATGAGCAAGCGATGCACACTGGTCTCCGGGAAGCTGGCCTCCGGGGCACGGGGTAGTGAGGCATCCACGATTTCCAAAAGAATATCCGCCGCTTCGATTTGTCGCACGGTGCGATGGATGCCCTCCGCTTCGATCCGGTCACCGGCCTCGCGCACCCCTGCTGTATCGACAAGACGCAGGGGCAGCCCATGGAGATTGATCACTTCCTCGATGGTATCGCGGGTGGTTCCCGCCACATCGCTAACAATCGCACGCTCGAAGCCGAGCAGGCGGTTGAGGAGGCTGGATTTTCCAACATTCGGCTCACCAAATAAAACGGTTCTAACACCCTCCCGTAAGACGCGCCCTTGATCTGCAGTGGAGAGCAGGGATTCCACCGTTGATAGAACATGGTTTACCCGTTGGCGGAGCAGGATGCCGGTTTGGGGATCGATGTCTTCCTCCGGGAAGTCGATCCAGGCTTCCAGATGAGCCAGTGTTTCCAGCAGTTCATCCCGTGCTGCGGTGGTTTTCTTGCCCAGGTGGCCTTCCAGTTGGCTGCGGGCAGCCCGCATGGAGAGGCGGGTTTGCGCGGAAATGAGATCCATGACACCCTCTGCCTGCGTGAGGTCCAGCTTTCCGTGAATGAATGCCCGCTGGGTGAATTCACCAGGAGAAGCGGAAGTGGCCCCACATGCCAGAAAACGGGAGAGCACTTCACGCGTCACCAGCATGCCACCGTGTCCGGTGAATTCCACACTGTCCTCACCGGTGTAGCTGTGCGGCCCTTTGAAGTAAGTCAGCAGTCCGTCATCAATGATCTCTCCATCGGCATCATGAATGTGGCAATAGTGGGAAAAGCGCGCCGCATCTCCAGAGATTTCCTTTCCCGTGGCGAGATGTGCGATTTTCAACGAATCCGGCCCGGAAAGGCGGATCAAGGAAACCGCTCCCACTCCGATGGGGGAAGCAATGGCGGCGATGGTGCTGCGGGGGGCTTCCATCACTTGGGCGCGACCGCAGTCGCTGTTGATTCACCACCCAGGCCGAGGAATTCCCAACAGATGAAACGGCTGAGTTCCAATTGAGGATTGTTGGCGCTGCCGGTCCAAGCCAGTTCGACAGTGGCCGTCTTGGTGTTCGGGCGGGTTTCCTGGGTGCCGCGCCAGTTGAGCGGCGAAAGTGTGCGGCCGATATCGGAGTCCACCTTCACATCCACGCGTTGGGTATCACTCTTGTTGGCGGGATCAATCAGGCGGTAGGTGCGAGTACCTTTTTCACCATGCCCTTGTTCAGGCACGTCTTCCAGAATCAGCACGCGGAAAACGCTTTTCAAGCCTGGCTCTGGAAGTCCCACGAAGGTTTCAAAAGTGCGGTATTTCGTCTGAACGAAAGTTTCCCAATCCAGCTTCATGCCGCTGGGTGTCCGCTTGAAAAAGGCATGCACGCGCAGGGGTTCCATGGCGAAGTTTTCCACCAGGGCGACGGTGCTGAGCAGCAGATCTGCTTCTCTCAAGCCATACTGCACCTCCAGAGGAGCCAGAGGACGGAAGAATTCCTTCATGGCGAACTGCGGGGGCTGATCATAAGACATCATGAAAATGCCACGCTTCTTATCCTCATCGCTCAGTTCAAAAGCGGAAAAGGCTTCTGCCGGAGTATCCGAATCATTGATGCGGGTGCCGCCATAAAATGCATCCACCTTTTGGGCCAGTTGGTCACCGTTGATGATAAAGGGAAGCTTTTCGACAGCTGTTTGAGCTGACATGAATTTTTGCAATGTCTCGCTCGCATCTTTCTGCCAGCCAATGCGCAGGTATTGGGCCTCGGTGACCGGAGATTGAGGCTGCGCGTTGGATTTCGGAGATTGGGCCTGTACTTTGAGGCTTGGAGCTGGAATGGGCTGTTTACTTTGTTCTTTGAGGACGAGGTAAAAAATGGCTGCTCCGATAGCTATCAACAGCAGCAGAATGGTGATCAGCGGCACCAGGATGCTCATCTTGTTAGGAGGAGGGTTTTCGCTTCTAACATTTGTTTCTCTCGCTGGTGCGCCCTTCGTTTCCTGAGGGAGGGGCAAGGCTCCCTGGGCACGCAGAGGAATGGCTGGAGGCTCGTCGGGAAGGCCAGGTTGGGCACGCTGCGTGGCTGGTTCCGCACTAACAGGTGTGACGGGTGGTGCTTCCCTCGGCGCAGGCTGTGGCGCGGAGCGGGGCGCCGGGATGCGGGAAACGGGCGGTGTCTGATTTTCCACCGGAGGGGATGCCGCTGGCAGCGGGATGGTGGCTGGTGGTGCCACCGGAACCGGGGATGGCATGGATACCGGTAGTGGGGCAGGCCGCACCGGTGGCTCCACAACCCCAGCCACGGGCATGGGGAATGCCGGTGCGGGAGGCAGTGTCGATTGGAGGGCAGGGGAGGTGATGATGCCTCCGCAGTGGGGACAGGGGCCTGTAGTAGGCGGCAGATCCCAGGGGATCATGATTTTTCCGTTGCAGTGACTGCAGCGGAAATCCCGTTGGTTGGCTGGCTTCGATGGATCGGACATTGGTTTCCCCGTTTGGATGGATGCTCAGGTTTTTCTAACTATTTGTCAAACATCCGCCGCGCGGATCATGCCACAGCCGTCGTCAATACAGCATCCAGTACTTCCAGGCAGCGGGTGTTTTGTTCCGGTGTGCCGATGGAAATACGGACCCATTCCGGCAGCTTATAGCCGCGCATCGCTCTCACGATCACACCCTGCTGAAGCATTTCCTTGAAGACGCGATCACCGTCTCCAACCTTCACGAGGATGAAGTTGGCAAAGCTGGGCACATACTCCAGGCCGCGCTCGGCGAAGGCAGCTTCATAAAAACGCAGCCCCTGCTTGTTGACGGCACGTGTTTTTTCGATGTGCTCGCTATCGGAGAGGGCGGCCAGTGCGCCGGCTTGGGCCACGGAGTTCACGTTGAAAGGCTGGCGCGCCTTTTGCAGTAGATTCGCCACACCTTTGGAGGCGATGCCATAGCCCACACGCAGGGCGGCCAGACCGTGGATCTTCGAGCAGGTGCGGAGAATGCAGACGTTTTTGCCTTCCCGTGCATACTTCAGCGTGTCCGGTGGAGTATCGAGGAACTCGAAGTAGGCTTCATCGAAGGCCACCACCACATGATCCGGTACGCGGGCCATGAAGCGGTCAATGGCTTCCTGATCCACGAGAGTGCCGGTCGGGTTGTTGGGGTTGGCGATGAAAACGAGACGTGTCTTGTCGGTGATCGCATCTGCCATGGCATCCAGATCATGAACAAAGCCAGGGTCCGGCACTTCCACATATTTGGCTCCGAAGAGGGTGGCCATCAGCTTGTAAACCACGAAGGCATGCTCAGCGGCGATCAACTCGGCATCCTTGTTGAGAAACGTGTGGCACAACAGCTCAATGATCTCATTGGAGCCATTGCCGATGATGACATTCTCACGGTCCACTTCCAGCATTTCAGCGATCGCGGAACGCAGGCGGTAGCCGCCGCCATCCGGATAAATGTGGGAATCATCCAAAGCCCTGATCATGGCCTCCTTCGCCTTTGGTGAGGGGCCGAGAGGATTTTCATTCGATGCCACTTTCACGATCATCGAAGGATCAAGACCCAACTCACGGGCCGTCTCGTCGATCGGTTTTCCCGGCTCGTAAGCCACGAGATCACACACGAAGTGGTTGGCGTATTGGTCAATCGTCATTTGCAGGAGAAGCTAGAAGGATGGGTGGGAATGGTCAAAACATTGGAAGGATTTTCAGCGACTGGCATCCAGCAGCTTTTTGAAACGGCCCAGAGCCTCCGTGTAGGTTTCCGCCACTGCGGTATCCGGCAGCAGGGATGAACCGGGGGCCGTCTGGCAGAAGTCTGCTTCCAGTTGCTGGAGATTTTCACCTGCCGCGCTGGCAGCGATCAGTGCGGCGCCGAGTGCTGCGGAGTTCGAGACATCCAGGCGTTCTACAGGTGCTTGGAAAACATTGGCCACAATTTGGGCGATGCCGTTGTTTCGTGAGGCTCCTCCGGTGAGGCGGATGCGGTCCACCTTTACGCCCATCCATTCGGAATGGAGGCGCATGTTGAGGAATTGTCCCTCCAGCAGGGCACGCACTTGCAGGGAGGCATCGGCACCGTTTTCGAATGCAGCGGAGCCTTGGCGGACAGGACCGGTAAAATCGTGGCGCGGAGTGATTTCCGGGCCGAAAAATGGCAGCATGAGATTTTTCCCGGCTTCGGATGCAGAGGCGGCCAGAGCCTCGCTGTCGAAGGCGGACCAATCCACGCCCAGTTGATCGCGCAGGGCTTCACGGGCCAGGGAGCCATTCAGGAAGCAGATCAGGGACATATAACCTCCCGCTGGATTTCCGAAGACGTGGCCGAAGCCGTTTGGATCCGTCTTCGCTCCGGACATGGAGGCGAAAAACGTATCGCTGGTGCCGAGTGAAATCACGATGCTGCCTGGCTGGGTCGCGCCCATGCCCACCAGCGAGGCGGGGTTGTCACCTGTGAAAAGAGCGGTGCGGCAGTCGCTGGAAAATCCATATTTTTCCACGAAGTAACGGGAAATCGCTCCTTGCACCGTAGTGGTGATGGCGGGTGGCAGGAGTTTTTCCTCCAGATCGGGAGCGGTGGCAGCCAGCAGTTCCTTATCCCATGTGAGGCTGTCGAGGTTGAGCAGGTTCATGCCCGCCCCGTCGCCAAAGTCCGGTGAAACAGATTTTCCCGCCAGCACGGAGGCGAGAAAAGATCCCACCAGATGGATGCGCGTTGTCCGGGCATAAGCTTCAGGCTCGGTTTTGTAAAAACGGCGGATCTGCGGTCCGGTGAAACGCTCGATGGCATTGGAACCACTCCGTGCGCATACTTCCACATTGCCTCCCACTGCGGCGGCGATTTCCGCACACTCGGCACCGGTGGAGGTATCCATCCAGATCGGAGAAGTGGTGCGCGTGAGGGCAGGGGAAAGCTGGTCTGCGAGAGAACTGGATGCGTTCAGGTCTGCGAGGCGCGTATCGAATGTGCTGTCCAGGTAAACCGAGCCATGCTGCTGGCCTGAACCTGCCACCATTGTGATTTTTGATAGATCGGTTTGTTTTGCCAGCTTGGAAAAAAGCAGGTCCATCGCATCCAGCCACATGCAGGGATTGGCATGGACCACGCCCTCCGCTCCTCCCGGGATGAATCCGCTGGGAGACTTGTATTGGGGAAGATCCGCTCCGAAATTAACGGAAAGCTGGAAGGTGATTTTTTGGGTCGCGGGATCAATGATGACCGCTGTCAGTGATTGGGTGGAGGAATCAAGACCGAGAAACATGCACGGACTGTTCGCCGTCCATTCCTTAATTCCAAGCCGGAATCAAGGTGGCAGGCACAAAAAAGAGCGGCTGCTTGCGCAACCGCTCTTCAAATATGCTAAGTCAAATGACTCAGAGTCAGCTTAGAAGCTGGCGCTGATCATTGCACCGCCAACAAGCTCGTTCTTGGCGTTGTCGGTGATTGCACCGTATTGATAGGCATTGCCGTGGCCACCGCTGAGGTCCAGGGAGCCTGCAACGTATGGGGAGAACTTGGCGTGTTCTGCAAATGCATAGTCAAGGGAAACCTTGGTCGTGAGGTGGGCCAGGTGGCCTTCTTCAACGAGGTAACCGAGGGTGCTGCCGACGTTGAGAGTCAGGCACTGGTTGAGTTCGAAGCTCTTGGACACGTCGAGGGTGCTGTAACCATCGTTGTCACCATCTGCAACGTCGCCTTGAACATCCCAGTAATAGGTAAGAGCCGCAGTAGCGAAACCGAAGTCACGGGACACAGAGAAGTAAACTTCCTGGGAGTCACCTACGAGGTTGTTGAGGATGTAGCCTTGTTGATCGTAATAGATGTAACCGACGGACGCGGTCAGAAAGCCGAAATCCTTTGCTACTTCTGCATACAGATCCAGTTCGTGTGCGCTGTAAACGTCATAGCCCTGCACGGAGTCACCAAGACCGCCGTTGGAGATATCATAGTCACCATACCATGCGCCACCGGAGAGAGTGAGACCGGCCACGTCTGCGGACACGTCAACACCAGCCTCTACGAGGTCGTCTCCGAGGTTTGCACCACGGAAGAGGTAGCTGGTGGAATAACCAGCGTGAAGATCGTATTCAACTTCAGCTTGGGCATTGCCAGCCACGAGAGCGGACATTGCGGCCATAGCGCCAATGATTTTGCAGTAGTTTTGCATTTGATGTATTTGTTCGGTTGCTGCTTGCCT
>Ga0157370_10004283_pt1 | contig 16433 bp, 10 predicted proteins | sample C35metaG_FD_113463 | JGI IMG/M metagenome (GOLD analysis project Ga0157370, IMG submission 113463) | Corn rhizosphere microbial communities from Kellogg Biological Station, Michigan, USA - C3-5 metaG | ecosystem: Host-associated > Plants > Roots > Rhizosphere > Soil | place: USA: Michigan...
TGAGTGGCGATATCGCTTTCGACAAGAAGTTCAAACGCACCATTTGTGTAGATGTACGTTATGTGTTATGGTGTATCGATGTCTTGGGTGGTGCTAAAAACATCATCAACGAACTGGACATCAGAAAAGATAGGCCTAAAGCAGCAGTAAAAGCTTCAGGCAAGAAAAAATAATCAGATCATAAACACATAAAAAACAGGCTGTTCAATTGAACAGCCTGTTTTTTTATTTTTAAATTTTTTTCCCGGCTATCATCATATGCGGACTCATGGATAGGATAGAAGGGTCACGTTCGGTCATCTTCAACAAGCCCATTATAGCTTCCTTTTTAGCAGGTGTGGACCGCGTTTCAAAATACTTACTGTCCAGCCAGATCATTCCTTCCACCGCTATAATGTCAAGTGCTGTGAAGCCACCCGTTTCAAATTCATCCTTCAGTTCTTCCGGTTTATGGAAATACGCCTCAGGCAATAAACCTGGCCAGTTCTGTGGCGGATTGTGAATGCCCGTCTGTAATTCCTTTTTGCACATTTCATAAAAACTGGCCTCATGGATCATGCCATTAAGTAATCCAGCGATGGTGGAGGCGGTATAATTAATGGCAAAACCAAGTACCGTACCGCCAGGTTTTAAGACCCTTAAAGCTTCTTTTACAGAAGTAATCCGATCCTGTTTAGATTGTAAATGGTATAAAGGACCATGTAAGATCACTACATCAGCAGTACCTGAAGGAATGTTCAGGCTTCTGGATTCTCCAAGCAAACACTGAAAAGGTTTTTTTAATTTGGAAGCCCTTAGCTTAGCTTGTTTAATATGCTTGGCTACCGGATCTATCAAATACACCATATGGCCCAACTGGGCAAGCCATTCTGCGTAAATTCCAGGGCCACCGCCAACGTCTATAACAGTATCCTTTCCGGATGTATTCAAATAACGTCCAATCAGTTCTGTATTTCTTTCGTATTCCAATGGGCCTAAACCCAGACTTAACCGGTTCTCTTCAGAAGTTTTGGAATAAAACTGATCAATATCTTTACTGATCAAATCGGATGATGCCATATTCAGACGAATTTTTAATTGCCCTGCTTAGCGGCCTCTTTGGCTTTCTTCTTGAAGAATCCCCTAAACAAGAAATTACTCTGTAAAGCTTCGAGATCTTCATCCAGTTTTTTACTGCTGGTTTCCAGGTTCAGCATAATTGATTTTACCTGGTCAGCTGTTTTAGGATCGTTCAGCAATAAACCAACAGCATTGTCTTTCTGGTTCAATTTACCAGATGCTGTATTGAGGTTTTCTGTCATCACCGCAGCAAATTTTGCTGTTTTTTGTAACTCATTTACGGATGCCTGTATTTTAGCAAATACCGCTGTATCGGTGAGTAATTTATCTGCAAGACCCCCTTTTGTATTCATTTTTTTAGAAAACTGATCCAGTTGTGCCGACATCCGGTGTGCAGATTCAGTAGTGGTTTTCAGGTTCTCCACAATAGCTTTAAAATTCGCAGCGATCTGCTGATCTGTTAATAAAGCACCTGCGGTACCTTTTCCTTCCACCAGTCCTTTAGATAGTTCTTTAAAATTGCTGGTGATCTCTACCAGGTTCTTATTATTAACCTGGAAAGTTTTCATAATATCATCTGTAGAAAGGGTTGTATTTACCCTTAACTTATCTCCATCCTCTACAAAAGGAAATTTTGGACTGCCACCGGTAATCACAATGATCTTATTTCCAATTAATCCATCCGAACCGATACTCGCAGCTGCGTCTTTATGGATATATTTATGTGCTTCTTCTTCAATATTCACAAACACCTGTACCTGAGAAGTACCATAAAACTGGATCTTTTTAATGGTACCAATTTTTACTCCTGAGAACCATACATTGTTTCCTGTTTTAAGCCCCTGTATATCATCAAAAACCACATTTAGGGTAATGCTCTTGATAAAAGCCTTTTTTTGACTGCCCAGTGTAAAAACTCCGACAATAAAGATCAGTAATCCGATGATCAGGAAAAGCCCAACTGTTATTTGTCGCCGATTGTCCGTTAATTGCATATGTTTTATTGTATAAAATTATATTCATAAAAAGGTTTTACCCTTTCATCGTTTGTATTAAACACTTCCTCGAAAGTTCCCTGACGTTCAAATTTTCCATCCAGAAGCATAGCTACCCGGTTTCCTACTGTCTTTGCACAGGTCAGGTCATGGGTGATAACAATCGAACTGGTATGAAACCGTTCCTGTACCTCATTGATCAGCTTATTGATCTCAATACAGGTAATCGGATCCAGTCCTGCTGTAGGCTCATCGTAAAGCATAATCTCGGGCTGCAGGATCAGTGTTCTTGCAATGCCAATTCTTTTGCGCTGTCCACCGGAAAGTTCAGATGGCATTTGGTTAATGGTCTGAAGTAAACCTACCGCATCCAATACACTTTCCACAGATTTATTGATCTCGGCCTTGCCCAGATTTTTCCTGTTTCTTACCAATGGAAATTCCAGATTTTGGCGTACTGTCATACTGTCGTAAAGCGCACTGTTTTGAAAAGAAAAACCTACTTTTAAACGTAGTGATAAAAGTTCTTTATAGGAAATCTCATCTACTATATTGTTCAATACACTTACCTGTCCGGCGTCCGGGGTGAGTAATCCAATGATTATTTTGATCAAAACGGATTTTCCTGTACCTGATTTTCCAAGTACCACAAGATTTTCTCTTTTATATAAATCGAGATCCACACCTTTAAGCACGTGGAAGTTACCAAAGGACTTATTTAATCCCCTGATCTCAATTACTTTTTCCTGCTCGAAGTTTGTAGAGGGTTTCTGCTCCATAAAATGATCAGGTTCTAAATAAACTAAAAAATTGTACCGAAACCACTTCTTCTATAAAAATCAGGAACATGGCAATGACCACGGCAGAATTTGCAGCCTTACCCACACCTTCAGTTCCTTTTGAAGAATTATAACCCTGGTAACAGCCAACCATGCCAATCGTAAAGCCAAAAAGTACTGCTTTTATGGTTGAAGCGGTAATATCCAGAAAGGTAATCTGCTCTAAAGAAGCTTGAAAAAAGGCTTTAGCACTGGTACCCTCACTCATAGAAACATTGAGCAGAGCGCCCAGCATACCTACAAGGGCCGTATAAAAAGTGAGGATAGGAATAGTGATTGTTGCGGCCAGGACACGTGTGGAGACCAGGAATTTAAAAGGATTGGTTGCTGAAACTTCCATCGCATCAATCTGTTCTGTAACCCGCATAGAACCCAGCTCTGCACCAATACTCGAACCCACTTTACCCGCGGCAATCAGACCGGTCAGCAGGGGAGCCAGTGTTCTGAGTAAGGCTATCCCAACCAGCGAAGGGAGCCAGGAAGTCGCGCCAAATTCGGATAGAGAAGGCCTGGATTGCTTGGTAAATACCACACCAGTGATAAAACCAGTGGTAGAGATCAATAGCGCGGAGCGGTATCCGATCTCATAGCATTGTCTCAGCAGTTCTTTCCCTTCATAAGGAGGTAGAAAACCTTCCTTGAAAAAACGCATGATAAACCTGTTTACTTCATATACGGTCAGGAACATCCTGGCAAATTTGCCGGGTGTTTTAACCTCTTCATTCAGCGCGGGGGAATTTTCAGTGCTCTCCATTAAGAGAAATAGTAAATTTTGTTAGTACGATATAAGCCAATTGTTGTTATCAAACCTTGAGCCAAAGTTAATAATAGCTGTGAAGTTCTCACTAAATAATTGAATTTACTGCAAAACAGTAAAAGATGTTATAGCTTCCTAAATCGTTTGCGCTAAATTATTTCATTTTTAAACTAAAATATCATTAGTTTTAATCCTGAATGATCAGTAACCATCTGAAATTTTGAGACCTATGCCAGGACATCAAAGCCTTAATGATGAAGAATTAGTGGTACTCCTGAAAGATGGTAATGAGGCCGCATATACACTAATATTTGATCGTTATTATGGTTTACTCTTTGCGCATGCAATAAAAATGTTGCAAAATGAAGATGAAGCCAAAGATGTGGTTCAGGAACTTTTTGAGGTGTTATGGACTAAACGACAGGATTTGATTCTAAAGGGAAGTTTGTCCTCTTATTTATATGCTTCCATAAGAAACAGGATTTTAAACTGTATTTCTCATAAAAAAGTAGAGTGTAAATACCTGGAATCCCTTGGTATGTTCATCGGGCAGGAAAATGAACACACAGATTATTACGTAAGGGAACGTGAACTCAGGCGTATCATAGAGGCTGAAATTGACGCATTGCCGTTGAAAATGCAGCAAATATTTAAACTGAGCCGAAGGGAGTATCTCTCCCATAAGGAAATTGCATCCAGATTACAGATTTCTGAGCTCACCGTAAAAACTCAAGTGAAAAGAGCTTTGAAGATCCTTAAACCCAGACTTGGATTTATCCTGTTTTTTCTGAGTTTGCTCAAATGGTGAGCAATTCTGAGGTCAATAACATTTTTTTTTATCTCTTGTACCCCCAGTACCCCCACTTCACTGTCTTATAGCCAAATCCTCTTTTTAGAGGGTAAACCAAATATTAAATCTATGCAACAGGATCCTAAGCTATTGTTGAAAAAATATATGGATGGGGAATGTTCGGAAGAAGAGAAAGCTCTGGTTGAAAGCTGGTATCAGGAACTGAACAACATCAATGCGCATCATAGCTTGAGTAACCATCCGAACAAGAATTTGGTTGAGCAGACTAAAAAGGAGGTTTGGAGTGCACTCTCTATACATAAAAACAAAAATAACAATGGAACCTTTTTATGGTTAAAAGTAACCAGTGCTGCAATAGTCCTGATTGCGTTCTCCGTTTATCTTTTTCTTTATCGTCCACTTCAAAAGGCCAGCCCGACCCGGCAAGTCGCTAAGGTCAGTGATATTGCACCAGGTGGTAATAAAGCTTTCCTGACTCTGGCCAATGGAAAAAAAATATCGCTGACAGATGCGGCCAACGGAGAATTGGTTAAGGAGGCTGGCCTCGTGATTCAGAAAAAAGCAGACGGTCAACTTATTTATACTGCGGGAAATTCTGCCGGTTCTGCTTCGGGTAGCCAGTATAACATCATAGAGACCCCTAGAGGTGGCAAATATCAAATCAATTTACCCGATGGTACCAGGGTTTGGTTAAATTCAGGCTCTGCATTGAAATACCCGTTGAATTTCACGGGGTATTTTAGGAAAGTTGAGTTGAAAGGAGAGGGGTATTTCGAAGTTGCAAAAGATAAAACCAAACCTTTCTTAGTTAAAACTGCGCAACAGGAAGTAGAAGTTCTGGGTACGCATTTTAACATCAGCAGTTATACCGATGAGGCAGTTGTTAAAACAACCTTACTGGAGGGCTCTGTAAAAGTAAAAGCCAACACTGGAGATTCAAAGGTAAGCGCACAGGAGATCCTGAAGCCAGGAGAGCAAAGTCAGCTCAGATCAAATCAGATCAAAGTTGGGCCGGCTGACCTGGAGTCTGTGATGGCCTGGAAAAATGGAGATTTTGTTTTTGAAGGCGATGACCTGAAAAGCATTATGAGGCAATTGTCGAGATGGTATGATGTAGAAGTCATCTATCAGGGGAACTTCGAAAAGCTCCGTTTTGGAGGTTATGTATCCCGGTCCAAAAATATCTCTTCCGTACTGAACATTATGGCTTCTACTGGTAAAGTCCATTTTGAGATCATAGATAAGAAAATTATAGTAACCAACAATAAATAAGCATGAAAACGAGCATCCATATAAAAGCACCCTAGGCGAAGAAAAGCCAAGAAAAAACCGGAAGTGCTTCGAACCACCCCCGGCTAAGATCATTGGGCTTACCCTCCAACAGTTAATTTTTCGTTTAAACCCAACTAACCAAATGTATGAACTTTTACAAACAATCGGTATGTAAGCCACCAGGCTTTGTACACAAATTTCTGTTGATAATGAATTCTGCTTTTCGCAGAATCAACGAGACAGATAAAAATAAACTCATTATGCGAGTTAAATTCACCATAATTTTATTGACCACAGCCTTTTTGCAATTTGCACAGGCCGGCAAAGCCCAACGCATCACCATTTCGAAAAAAAATGCCAGCCTTGAGCAGGTGTTCAGGGAAATCCGGAAACAAAGCGGATATGATTTTTTTTACGATCTGGACGATATCAGAAAAGCAAAAAATGTTGATCTTTCTGTACATAATGAATCACTGGAAGAAGTTTTAAAGCACTGTTTCGAAAATCAGCCTTTCACTTTTACCATAAAGGACAAAGCAGTTATTATAAAGGAAAGTCCTCAGATCCAGGTGAAACCGAATCCTGCGCAGAAAGTAGAGCTGAAAGGCAGGGTTACAGATGAAAAAGGTGGCCCGTTGCCAGGAGTAAGTGTAAAACTGAAAGGCAGCAATATTGGAGCTATGACAGATACCAACGGGAATTATGCATTATCGCTGCCAGACGGAACCGGCGTACTGTTGTTCAGCTTTATTGGATATGTAGCACAAGAGGTTCCTGTGAACGGGAAAACTATTGTTAATGTTGTGCTGAAAGAAGAAAATAAGGCACTTACCGAAGTCGTTGTAGTAGGGTATGGTACTCAAAAGAAAGTAAATCTTACCGGTGCCGTTGCTTCTGTTACAGGTTCGGAACTTACCACGAGACAGGCACCCAATACCACCTCCTTATTACAGGGCAGAATGCCGGGGGTACAAGTGGTACAGAATTCAGGACAACCAGGCGCAGAAAATGCAGGCATACAGATTCGTGGTCAGGGAACTTTCAGTGGTGCGGGTAATGACCCACTGGTCCTGATCGACGGGGTAGAAGGAAATTTAAATAATGTAAACCCGAATCAAATTGAGAGCGTTTCTGTGCTTAAAGATGCAGCTTCGGCAGCCATCTATGGATCAAGGGCAGCCAATGGAGTAATTCTCGTAACCACTAAATCCGGTAAGGCAGGACGATTGAATATAGATTACAGTTATAACTTTGGCAGCCAGCGCGCAACTTCGGTTTATGACAGGATTACCAATTCTGTAGAATTTATGGAACTGCTCAATAAGGCTATCGCTTACACCGGGACCAATGCGAACCAAACCTATAGTCAGGCTCAGATTGATGCTTATCGTCAGGGTTCCATAAGTAATCCGGCACAATACCCAAGCTACGACTGGATGGATGCCATCTTTCGTACCGCACCTATGCAGCAGCATTTTCTAAGCGTAAATGGTGGAAAAGAAGGAACTACGTACAATTTTGGTGCAGGCTATCTGGATCAGGATGGTATCCTTATTGCCACAGGTTATAAAAGATATGATGCTCAGTTTAATTTTAAAACGAGCCTGAACAAGAAGGTAACCTTTGGAACTAATATTGCCTTTTCTAAAGGGAACAGGAACGAAACAGCTTTAAACAATAATTTCGATGGCAATTCTACTGAAGATCAGATATTAAGTGCACTGGCTGCCCACCCAACTTATGCTCCAACTTTACCTGATGGAAGTGGCCGGTATTCCGCGAAGGCCTATATATTTGAAGGTGGAAATAAAAATCCGGTAGCTACTGCAGAGCACGGGGGCCGTTATATCAATAACTATTACACACTGGCTTCTGCATTTCTGGATGTAGATATTCTTCCCGGACTAAAGGGAGAAATCAAAGGCGCGGTCAAATATAACGACAAGCAAACTAAGGTCCATGTGGTCGGTATACCAGGCTATATGTTTCTTCCGGATGATAAAGGCCAATATGCCTATAATACACAATGGAACGGGACAGTGGGCGAAAACAACCTTACAGTACGGAGTGAAAAAGATGTTCAGTATACCATTTTTGGAACCTTAAACTACACCAAGACCTTTGCGGAAAATCATAATTTTAATGCTTTATTAGGTGTAAGTCAGGAAACCTTCAGATATGACCGTTTACAGGGCTTTAAAAGAAATGCACCCTCAGATAACATTACGGAACTGGGTGCTTATTCTCCAGGTGGTCAGCTTACTGATGGCTTCGCTTATGAGTGGGCTTTACAATCTGTTTTTGGAAGGGTAAACTACAATTACAAGGAGAAATACCTGCTGGAAGGAAATTTTCGCTATGATGGTTCTTCACGTTTCCCGGATGGCAATAAATGGGGATTCTTTCCTTCGGCCTCAGCCGGATGGAGAATTTCACAGGAAGATTTTATGAAATCTGTGAAATGGGTAAACAGCTTGAAGGCCAGATTGTCCTGGGGGCAGGTGGGTAACCAGAATGTCAACCGTAACCTGAGCGGAGAGCAAATGCCTTATCCTTATCAGGAAGTGTTAAACCCGGTTTTATATAATATTGGAGGTTCTCTTCAGCAAGGTGTTACGCAGACCGATCTGATCAACAGGAACATTACCTGGGAAACAACCACAGTGACCGATTTTGGTATTGATTTCAGCTTGTTCAACTCCAAAATCTCCGGTTCCGTAGACTGGTATTCCAAATACACCAAAAACATTCTCAGAGCATTGCAGGTGCCAGATTTTATCGGGATTGCCGGACCAACAGTGAATATGGGTGAAATGAAGAACACAGGTTTGGAATTCTCTCTTGGTTATGAAAACAGAGACCATAACTTTCATTACAAAGTACAAGGGAATTTCGAGACCTATAAAAATAAAGTCATGAAATTCGGTGCCAGAGAGATTGACAGCAGTAACGGTTATATCCGTCAGGAAGGTCTGCCCTATAATTCTTACTATATGTACGTGTTTAACGGTATTTACCAGAACCAGTCGGAGATTGATAATGGGCCAACACCCCTGGTTAAACCAAAGCCGGGTGATATGAAATACAAAGATGTTAGCGGACCAAATGGTGTGCCTGATGGAAAGATCACAACGGATGACAGGGTCGTAGTAGACGGAGCCTTTCCAAAATTCAATTACGGTCTTACTTTTAATGCAGACTATAAGAACTTTGACCTGAGCTTTTTCTTTCAGGGTGTGCAGGGACGCAAGATCTATGTGAAGGAGTGGGGAATAGCGCCATTCAGACAGGCAGGTCCTCCTCCAACTTTCTGGAGAGATGCCTGGGACGGAGAAGGAACCTCTAATACGATCCCGCATATCTTTAATGAAAATTATGCCCCGGATACCCAGGTATCTGACTGGTGGCTACAGAATGCCTCTTATCTAAGATTGAAAAATCTGCAATTGGGCTATAATTTTCCTGCAAAGGTCCTGAATAAAGTCAAAATACAGGCCTTAAGACTGTACCTTTCAGGTGATAACTTGTTGACCTTTACCAGTTTCTTTAAAGGAAGCGATCCGGAACGTGCCGCAGCAAGCGGACGTGCGGCCATCTATCCACAAGCAAAAATTTATTCAGTAGGAGTGAAAGTAACGCTTTAACAAGATGATGACTTTCTTAAACCATAAAAAAAAGAATCCGATGAAGACCTATATAAAATTGATCTGTCTGCTGATGCTGGGTATCCTGGGCAGCTCCTGCAAGAAAACGCTGGACAAAGACCCGCTCGCCAATCCAGACTCGGCAAACTTCTGGAAAACAGAAGGCGAAGCCAATAAAGCATTGATCGCTTGTTATTTTAAGCTTAAGGAACCCATTTTTTCCAATGGTCCCGGTCAAAGCGGTAACTCGCTCTATTGGGAAGCGCTTTCCGATAATGCTTCCAACACTTCTAACTACGAGTCCTTTGATCTTGTGATGAGAGGAGAACACAATTCAGCGACCACTGGTATCGTTAGTAAAAGTTTTACATTTGGTTTCCAGGGGGTTGCCTATTGTAATTATTTTCTTGCCAATGTAGATCGGGTAAGTGTGATGGCCGAGAGTACCAGGAACAAGATGAAAGGAGAAGCACTTTTCTTACGTGCTTACTTTTATAACGATCTGACCCAACTCTATGGAGACCTTCCGTTAATTTTGAAACCTGCAACCCTTGACGGAGACTTTATGAAGACACCCAGATCACCCAAAGCAGACGTGGTTGCCCAGATCCTGAAAGACCTGGACTTAGCCATTTCTTACCTTCCTGCCACAGCTTATACGGATGGCCGCGCAGTAAAGGGGTCTGCAATCGCTTTAAAAACCAGGGTATTGCTGAATAATCAGCGCTATGCTGAGGCCGCAGAGACGGCCTGGAGTTTAATTGGCGACGCTTCGAATCCTTTTCGCTTGTCCGGCAACTATTCCGGGCTTTTTTTCGGAGATCAGATCAATAATAAAGAAATCATGTTCTCTGTACAATTTAAAGCTCCTGATGATTACCATTCCTTAGATCAGGTGATTGGGGGAAGAATGTCGGTATTTCCAACTGTAGAACTGCGAAATGCCTATGAGCCTGGAGACCCAAGGTTAAAAATGACCATTTTTGAAGCGGGAGATCCCTGGGCTTATAACCCTGGAGGGTTTAAACAAAGTGGCAGCACTGCTGAAGGTCAGATTCCCTATACCAATATGGCTTTTAAAAAATGGGTCAATACAGCAATCAATAATGCCTCCGGGGCAACTTTAAGCGATCAGCATATGGTCAAGATCCGCTATGCCGATGTACTGCTCATGTACGCTGAGGCGATGTTTGAAAGTGGTCAGGGTGGAGATATAAGAGCATTGAAAGCGTTGAACGATGTAAGGGCAAGGCCAGGAGTGAATATGCCACCAAAAGCCGCACTGACCCGTGATATCATCAGAAATGAACGAAGGGTAGAACTGGCCTTTGAAGGGCTTCGTTACAATGATCTGATCCGCTGGAAAATCGCAGACCAGGTTATCCCTTCGGTTGCCTATGATTCCAAAGGAACAAAGCGGAAATTCAAATCCTTTCTGTTCCCGATACCATTGGGCCAGATGGACATCATGAAAGGTGTCTGGACGCAAAATACAGGCTTCTAAATCCAATGTTATGACCCGGATCAAAATTATACTTTCGCTGTTGCTGCTGGTGACAGCGAAAGTTTGTTCAGCAGATCAGCCTACTGTGCAGAGTCCCGATCGGCTGATCCGTTTCAGACTTTTTGTTCAAAACAAGCAGCTGAGCTACAGTGTACTCTATAAAGATCAAGTGGTGATTGGCCCTTCTCCCATCCGGATGTCGGTAGATCAGACCCAGGTAACCAGAGAAGTCCAGATTGGCAAAATACAACCCTACCAGCGCAATGAGAATTATCCATGGTATGGTGTTCATTCCAATGTACAGAACCATTTTAACGCGGCGAAAATTGCGCTTTCTGCAGGCAAAGAAAAATATGCTGCAGATATCAGAGTATATAATGATGGGGTCGCCTTCCGCTTGATTATTCCTGGAAAAAGTGGTATAGAAAGGGTTGTCGGAGAGTCTACCGTATTTACGCTTCCAGCAGGAACAACAGCCTGGTACCACGACATCAATGCACATTATGAAGGTGTTTATGAAAAACGGAATATGGATACAGTGAAAAGGGGTGGCTGGGCAGCACCTCCGGCTACATTCCAGCTCCCAAAAAGTTCTTGTTATCTTTCCATCACAGAAGCGGATTTGAAGAATTACGGAGGAATGGCGCTTCAAACCGACGGAGCAAGAGGCCTGGTATTGAGGTTGCCTTCTGAGCAACCCGTTTCCTATCCGTATAAGCTGCGTTATAGTCCTGCGGATACATTGAGGCTTTCCAGACCTGCCCGTATACAAGGAACCATCACAACCCCATGGCGGGTGGTCATGATCGCAGAGAATCTGAATAATCTGGTCAACAACGATATGGTTCATAACCTCTGTCCGCCGCCAGATCCAAAAATATTTCCACAGGGTATCAAGACTTCCTGGATAAAACCAGGAGCAGCCGTTTGGAAATATCTGGACGGAGGAGGGCAAAGCACGTTGGAGGAGATGAAAGAATATTCCAGAATGGCTGCTGATTTGGGCTTTAAACACAATATTCTGGAAGGATTCTGGCATAAATGGACCGATGCCGAACTTCGAGAACTGGTGCAGTATTCCGCAGTTAAAGGCGTTGACATCTGGCTCTGGGAACATTCTAAGAATTTATGGGATGTGGGCAAAAGACACGCTTTGTTTCAGCATTGCCATGACCTGGGGATCAGAGGGCTGAAGATCGATTTTTTTGATCATGAAGCGAAAGACGTCATTGATTTATACCAGACCATTCTTAGGGAAACGGCAGTTCTGCAAATTATGGTTGATTTTCACGGGGCGAATAAACCGACCGGGCAGGAACGGACCTGGCCAAATGAATTGACACGAGAGGCTGTAAAGGGTATGGAAGCCAGTAAACTGGCCGACCGGGCAACACACGAAGTAACCCTTCCTTTTACCAGATTTATTGCTGGTCCGGCAGAATATACGCCTGTGCATTTTGGTGAACGCCGAAAAAATACAACCTGGGCACACCAGGTAGCAAGTGCAGCTATTTTAAGTGCCCCATTGCTCACCTATGCAGCCAGCCCTGAGCATCTGTTGCAAAATCCAGCTGTGGAAATGATCAAAAGTATCCCCTCCATATGGGATCAGACCATAGTTTTACCGGGTTCTGCTATAGGTGAAGCAGCCATATTTGCCAGAAGGAAAGGAAATACCTGGTTTCTTGCCGTAATGAATGGTGCCAAACCAAAAAATATAGATATTCCACTTGATTTTTTGGGCAACGGCAATTATAAAGTGTTGGAAATTAAGGATAAAACAGGACAATCTGATGCTGTTGAGCTGGTACGTCATAACTATAACAGAAACAGCCACATACAACTTGACCTGGAAGAAGGGGGAGGATACATCGCGAAATTTGAAAGATAATGCTCGTAAAAAAACAAACATCTCTGTTCTTTCTGTTCTTGCTTTTAGCAGGGTTCCCTGGCTATGCGCAAATAAAGGGCAGTCTCTGGGACACTAAGCCCATCTATAAAGTACCTGCCTGTAAAATTCTAAGTAAGGATTCTGTACAGGCCCTGGTTTACGATGGACTGCCCTACAAAGGACATCGCAATAAAGTATTTGCTTATTACTGCAGCCCCGGCATGCTCAGCGGTAAGTCAGCAGAAGACCGGAATTTACCTGCTGTAGTACTGGTGCACGGAGGGGGAGGAATGGCCTTTAAGCAATGGGCAATACTCTGGGCAAAGAAGGGTTATGCAGCAATTGCGATGGATTTGAGGGGAAATGATGGAAACAGGAAACATATAGAGGGTGGTTTTGAAGAACCAGATAACCTGACTCCATATTTTACCATAACCAACAACAGAGAAGAGCAATGGATGTACCAGGCGGTTGCAGATGTCATCCTTGCACATAACCTGATCCGAAGCTTTAAAGAAGTAGACAGTAGCCGCACCGCATTGACAGGGATCAGCTGGGGCGGAATCATCAGTAATGTCCTTGCAGGCGTAGACAACAGGTACAAAGCAGTAGTACCCGTGTATGGCTGTGGTTTTTTGTTCGAGAACAGCGCGATGCGGAAAGATCTGGACAAGCTGAATGACAGTGACAGGAGCACCTGGATCAGACAATACGATCCTTCGCAGTATATCGGAAGGGCATCGATGCCTGTTCTATTTATCAACGGGACAAACGATGGGAATTTTTTTCTGGATAGTTATGCTAAAACCTATGATAAAGTGAAAAATAAAAGCCTTTCCATCAAAATAGGCCTGAAACATAACCATGCACATGGTTGGGGAAACCAGGAAATTTATACCTTCATTAACCGTTACCTTAATGGAACCCCCGGTCTGGCCCGGCTGGCTGCACCCGAAATCACCAGTACAGGAATCAAGGCCAGGTTTACCTCGCAATTGCCAGTACAAAAAGCTTTTTTAAACTATACGAAGGATACCACATCCATACTGATGAACAGAAAATGGCAAAGTATAGCCGTTACCATCAGGAACAATGAGCTTGTTGTACCTGTATTACCTACAGGCCTTACCATCTGGTATCTTTCTTTAACCGACGAACGAGGTATGCAGGTTTCCGGTGAATTGCAGTGGTCATCTAAAAAGCCTGCTTCAATGGAAGCAGATGAGATTTACGCTGGAAGATATAAAGCTGTTTTTAATACATCCCCCATGCATACACCCAGTTCTAAAACCCCGGATGGCCCCCTGGCAGGAAACGGGGATATTGGGCTCACTCTTGGAGGAACCTCAGATAAGTTTCGGTTTTACATCGGTAAAAATGATTTCTGGCGGGCTTATCCGGTTTATCCGGGGGGCGGTATAGCCTCTCCAGGATTTCTGGAAATGAACATTAAAGATCTGGAAGGCGGAAACTACTATGCCGAAGAACTTCTGGACAGCGCACTCATCAAAGGGAGATTTAGTACATCCAAACTTGATTTTTCTTTGAATACCTGGGTAAGTGCAATGGCAAATACAATAGTCGTTGAACTCAACGCCAATCAGGCCACCACAGTTGCACTAAAATTGAAGGCTACAGCGGGAAATACTTCCATTTCTCATTATGGAAAAACCGGCGATGTGATCTGGGTAACACGTTCTTTTGAAAACAGCGCTTTGCTCAACTGGCCGGCGCATATCGCTATGGCCTTAAAAGTAACCGGGGGAACATTAGAACAAAATGGTACGTTGAGATTGAAAGCGGGTCAAAAAACATGGGTAAGCATCACCATATACACGAATCAGGACTGTCAAGATTGGAAAGAAAGATCTATACAGGAAGCGGGAGCAATGAATGAAAGTGCTGTACAACAATTGAAAAGTGCCCATCTGCAATGGTGGAGAGATTTCTGGAACCGTTCTCGGATCTCAATAGGAGATACCACACTTGAAAAATACTATTATGCCTCCCAGTATCTTTTTGCCTCTTCATCCCGTAAAGGGAAATTTTCACCAGGTATCTGGGGGCCTTTTGTAACCAGAGATTCCACTTCCTGGGGGGGAGATTATCACCTTAACTACAATTACCAGGCACCTTACTGGGCGGCTTATTCCTCCAATTATATAGACCTGACCGATAACTTTGATCAGCCCCTGCTTGATTATGTGGAGAAAGGAAAAAGACATGCTAAAGAACTGTTGGGCATCAGGGGAATTTACTACCCGGTAGGAATCGGACCTAAAGGACTGGTTACTACCCGCTGGCCATTAAGCCCGCAAGAGATGCTTAAAAGATATGGTACTACAGATAATACCATCGATGGAGGCTATAAATTCCTTGGCCAGAAGATCAATGCGGTGTTTAGTGCAGGCAATATGCTGATGCGGTTCTACAGTACTTATGACGAGGATTATGCCCGTAAAGTTTATCCCTATCTGCTGGAATGTGCCAATTTCTGGGAAGACTATCTGAAATATGAAAATGGCAAATATGTGATCTATATGGACCACTATGGCGAAGTAATGCCTAATCTGAGGAACAAAGGTATTTGGAAAGACCAGTTGGGTGATTTCAATTCAACGCTCTCTCTCGGACTGGTCAAAATGCTGTTCAAGGGAATAGCAGACATGAGTGCCTTTCTTCACAAGGATCAGCAGCGTCAAGCAAAATGGGTACAGATCCGAGACAATATCAGCCCTTTCCCTCTGGGAGAAAAAGAAGGTCGGATGAGTTTGAAAAGTGTAGAGAAAAGCCCAGCGAGCTGGCATCAGGGCGTAATGGGTTTGTCAAGAGTATCCATTCATGGTTTAATCCTGCCGGGCGGTGTTTGCGGGCCGGTTACCGATTCTGCATTTAACCAGATCCTGTTGCAGGATGTAGCGCATTGGAAAGACAAGTCAAAGGAAGCGGGAGATTGGGCAAATACACTGGGCAATGGCATAGAAACCTGTTTTCCGGCTGCAGTAAGAGTAGGCTATCCCTCAGATGAAATTATGGGTTATTTAAAGGAAAGGATTGCCAGACAATCTCTCCCCAACCTGTGGATCACGGCCGATGGCGGAGGTCTTGAAACACTGGCTGCGGTACCGCTCACAATAAATGAAATGCTCCTGCAAAGTTACGAGGGCGTGATCCGGATCTTTCCTAACTGGAATAGAAACAAATCAGCAAGTTTTCATAAACTCAGAGCCTATGGTGCATTCGTCATCAGCAGCAGTCTGGACAAAGGAAAAATAGAGGAGGTTCAGATTCGCAGTGAAAAAGGAAGAGACTGCATTCTGGAAAACCCATGGCCAGGCCAGCATTTTCAGGTCATCAGAAATGGAGTAAAAGGAGAACAAGTCTATGGTAAAAGAATTGTTCTCCCAACGGCTGCACAGGAGGAACTCCTGCTGAAACCCCTTCTTTAATAGAGTTCCTGCTGGTATTGTTCAACCATTCTGCCAGCGTCAAACTGCGGTACAATTTCCTTTGCCGCAGTTTTTAAAATGCCTGTCCATCTTGTCTGGTCTTTATAATACATAGGCACCACCACCTGTTCCAGTTTATCCATCAAAGCGGCAGCTTCCTGTTTGTCTTTATCTATATCGCTTAGTTCATCTGCAGCTGGCTGGATAACAAA
>Ga0157370_10004284_pt1 | contig 16431 bp, 12 predicted proteins | sample C35metaG_FD_113463 | JGI IMG/M metagenome (GOLD analysis project Ga0157370, IMG submission 113463) | Corn rhizosphere microbial communities from Kellogg Biological Station, Michigan, USA - C3-5 metaG | ecosystem: Host-associated > Plants > Roots > Rhizosphere > Soil | place: USA: Michigan...
AAGCATAGTAAGGCTGAAATTGCTTCTGGAAATCTGAAAAATGACACAAGAAAAGAAGTTGGTGTTACCCTGTACGACAAATCATTTAAAAAAGGAGATAAAATTAATCTTGGGTCTAATAGAGCAAGAGATTGGATTAACAGTTTTGAAGCGAATCAAAGGACGTTTGTAGGGATGCACCCCGTTGGACTTGTTAGAAAAGCCATGTATGCAATTCATGGTGTTAATAAAGGGGCTTATGACCCAAAATCTTATATGGAAGGTGGTATAGGAGGTGGTTCTCAGTTAAGCCCTGGAGTATATATTAGTAATAGAGATTTAGGTAATTATGCAGCTGGTGCTTTTGCAAGAATCAGTGGATATGAAAAACAAGATTATCTGGCTGAAACAGGCGCTTTTCAATTAAGTGGTAATAATTTATCAAGTTTTATTGAAAACCATAGTGATTTTATAAAGCAGGCCTACGAACATAAACCATCTGACGGGGCGTTTCAACGTACGTATGGAGAGGATGATAGATCAAATTATTTTATAAGACTGGGATATGAAGGAACAAGAACGTTAGGTCAGTTTAATAAGAACTTTACAAAAATATTTTATAGAGATTAATATGTGTAAGATAAAAGATTATATGAACAATAAAAAAATCATTTTATTGCTTTTGCTTTTGATGATGATTTCATGCGGTAAGGATAAGAAATGTTCAAGCAGCAGCGGAGATAAACTGATACAAGCTTATCAATCACCGCCTGTTAAAATTTCTTTATGGTATCTTAATCAAGGCAGTTTTGGTTCAATAGTTACATTGCGAATTTGCGATTCAAATGATAAATTAGTAGAATCAATCGATTTAAGAGGGGAAGATTATTTGCCTAAAATTGATAGTGTTGTTAATAAGAATATTTATCTTCATTATAACTTTCCTAGAGATTCAAAAAAAGTAATTAAAGAATCCATTGATTTTGAAAGTATTGTTTTGGGGGAAGCTTTACTAAACAAAAATAATTTAAAATATAATTATGTATTTAGTAATGTTAGCCAATAAAAGCAAAACTTCAAATTGTATTGCAGCATTTCAGATTAGATGCTTTTATACAATAATGATATAATAAACAAAAAAAGAATGCAGCTTGTATGCTTTTGATTTGAAGAGACGACTAATTGGTCGTCTCTTCTTTTTTTATAATTTTCAAAAGCTTTAAAATACTTTTTCAATATATATAACAATCTAATATGAATTCGAAAGTTTAATCTATCCTTTAAAATGTAGATTTATAAGCAAATAAGCCAGGTGTACCGCCTGTCATGATAAACAGTATTTTCGTTCCTTTTTTGTATCGGCCTAATTCTATATCCTTAAGCAGCCCGCCAAAAGCCTTTCCGCTGTATACCGGGTCTAGAAACAACCCTTCGGTACGGGCAAGAAGTCTCACGGCATTTTTCATTTCCTCTGTCGGTAAACCATATCCTTCACCAAGATAATTTCCGTCAATATCTACATCTTCTTTGGTTAAATAGATCGTATTGTCAATTAATTCTAAGGTACTTTTCGCTTTTTCAAAAGTTGTATTTACAGCATCTTCTAAGGCGGCTAAAACGGTATAAGATTTTATATGAACGTTTTCAACTTCGAGAGCTTTCATCCCTGCAAGTAATCCTGCGTGAGTTCCTCCGCTTCCATTTGGAACAATAATCTCATCGAAATGAATATCTAATTGATTAGATTGTTCTATAATTTCTTTAAAACAAGAAACATATCCTAAACAGCCAACAGGACTGGAGCTTCCAAGCGGAATAATATAAGGCTGTTTATTTTCTGTGATAAGTTCGCTCACACGCTTCTCTATAAAATCAGCAGCTTTTTCACCTTTCGCTAACATATGAGTTTTAACTCCTAGGATTTTTTCTAATAAAATATTACCATTTTCCAGATAGTCCGCATCAGTTTTAGAAACGGCCTGAGTTAAAACAATTTCGCAATCTATGCCATATTTTGCCGCAGCTGCAGCTGTTAATCTCGTATTATTAGACTGAACACCACCTGAGGCAATTAAAACATCGGCGCCTTTTTCTTTAGCATCGGCGATAAGGTATTCCAGTTTTCTTAATTTATTTCCTCCCAAACCTAAAGTTTGTATATCCTCTCTTTTTACATAAATTTCTACTCCATTCAATAACTTATTTAAATTATTTAATGGCTGAATAGAAGTAGGTTTTTCGAGAAGATCAATTTGGGGGAAAGAGTCTATTATTTGTAAATTATTGGAGTTCATAATGCATTATATATTTAGCGTAAATCTTAAGTGTTTTTAGTGTAGAAAATAGACATATATCGAATTCTCTTGTCGACCAAATCAGAAGACATGGGACTGTATGACATTGTCTCTTTTCCATTTTCAAGAACGATAATGGTAAAGGGCTGTTTAAGTATTTTAGTGAAATGGTATACCGTCAGGTATTCTGCAAGGTCTTCGTGTCTGCTGCTACTGCTGTATAACGATACAAAAGGAGTCATTTTTAAACCTTTATATAAATCGCAGGCTTCAGTTAATGAAAATATTTTGCCATCACGGCGAAAATGATTTTTAGCGAATAAGGAATCAGTTGGTAAAAAAGAAAAAGTTGTTCGGTCTTTCCATATACCATTTGTAAAATCAGCGGCAAAAGATTTGTAACCAATATTTTTATCTGAATCAGATTCAGCCAGCAGACCTAATGAACCATCTACGACATGTGTAGCTTCGTGAAGCAGTACATACACAATAGCATTTAGTTTTCCGGCTTCTATTTTTACAGATCTGGATTTATCCTTGTTATCAAAGCAGGTGCGTTCTTTTTCAGTAAGCCATTCCGAAACATTTTGTTTTAAAATTGCGGCTCTAAAAGTAATATGATATAGTCGGTTGGGAGTCTCTGAGCCAATTTTTGAGGTTAAAGCCGTATTGGGCATGTTGTCTAGAAAACTAATGCTTTTAAGGTGTTCTTTTAAAACACGCTGATGCAGTGGCGGCAGCATTTCAAAAGCTTCCTTAACCAGTTTGTTTTCTTCTTGGGTCATTACATGTTCATTTGGCGACATACCGGCCTCATGAAACATTTTCAGCACATCTTCAGGCGTAGGCTGAACACGTAAAAACAGAGCAGTAGAAGTGTCAAATTGTTCCGTATTTTTATTAGAAGAGTTTTGGTTGTCTTTATTTTGAGCAAGACAAATTGCTGAGGAGAATACTATACTTAAATAGAAGCTCAGCTTGGATAGATTACGGAAAATCATAGTAGAGAAAGCAATTAATTTTTCGATGTAAACTTAAACATTCGTAGATTTTTAAACAAGTTAATTGTTTTATCAAAATCTTTTATTTTGTTCTCTTTATACGCGGTTTGTTTTATAAGTTCCTTTTTTAAAATCTTAAACAAATTAATAAATTATTATAGTAAATGGATTGTTAATATTAATGTAAGGTAATTTTAAAAGTGGCATAACTTGAGTTTTAATAATACATCGTTTTTTTGACATAAAAATTTTTTTATGGAAAATAACAATGATTTAGGCAGAAGAAGGTTTCTTAGAAATTCTTTATTGGCAGCTGGAGGAGTTTTCATCGCTCCACTTATTGAAAGCTGCAGTGACGATGATAATAAATCGGATAACAGCGGTGCGCCAGATGGAATGAAAAATGAAGGGTTTGAGACAGGAGTAGCCAGTTTTGACCCAACTGAAACAGGAGTGATTATCTGGACAAGATATTCAGCAGGTTCAGATGCTGAAATCACCTGGGAGATCAGCAAGGATGCCAATTTTTCTCAAATAACAAGAAAAGGACAGGCAGGGGCATCATCTACAAATGATTTTACAATTGCGGTTGATGTTCAGAATATTTCTTCCAATACAAAATACTATTATAGATTTTATAATGCTAAAACCAAACAGGTAACGGTTACCGGAGAAACACGTACACTGCCATCAAAAACAGATAGTGTAAATGATGTAAAAATGGCTGTAGTTTCCTGTTCTAATTTTCCGGCGGGACTTTTTAATGTGTATGGTGCTATTGCTTCTTCAGATGTTGATGTGGTGGTACATCTTGGAGATTATATTTACGAATATGCACCGGGACAGTATGGAACAAATCCTTTTACCAATTCGCTTGGCAGAGAACATAAACCATCTAGGGAAATTGTAAGTCTAAGTGATTATAGAGAACGATACAGACAATATAGAGGAGATAAAAACCTGCAGCTTCTTCATCAGAAAAAACCTTTTATATGTGTATGGGATGACCATGAGTTTGCTAATGACACTTATAAATCCGGTGCAGAAAATCATCAGCCTGCCGAAGGAGATTTCCAAATGAGAAAAATGGCAGCTTTTCAGGCCTACAGCGAATATATTCCGCTTAAAACAGGAAAAGATCTTAGAATTTACAGAAGTTTCAATTTCGGTAATATTCTTTCGCTATATATGATGGATACCAGGGTTATTGCAAGAGATAAGCAGATGAGTTATTCAGATTATATTGATAATGGCGGTAATTTTGATCAGACAAAATTTAAAACAGATTTGTTAAGCCCAAGCAGAAAACTAATTGGAAGCGAACAAATGAATTGGCTGGGATCTCAGATCAATTCAGATACAGCTAAATGGAAGGTATTGGGACAGCAGATTCTAATGACAAAAATGCTGATTCCTGCAGAGCTTTTGCTGCTTTTAAACCAAATTTTGGCAGAAGTAGATCATTTTGGAAGTGCACAGCCGGCGACCATGCAGGCTCTTATTAATGCAATCTCACAACTTGTTGTTATTAAAATGAGACATAAACAAAGTGATCCTTCGTTAACGGCTCAGGAAATTGCAAGAATTACAACAACTCTGCCTTATAATCTGGATGCCTGGGATGGTTATTTTGCAGAAAGAGAACAATTGTATGCAATGCTTTCTGGAAAAAATGTTGTGGTATTGGCAGGAGATACTCATAATGCCTGGCTGGGTAAACTTACCGATATGCAGGGAAAATATATAGGAACTGAAATAGCCTGCAGTTCTGTTTCATCTCCAGGATTGGAAGCTTATCTTGGCATTACAGCAGATCCATCAAAAGCAGTAGAGTTAGCACAAGCATTTACAGTGCTTATAGACGATTTAGAATATGCAAATTTGTATAAGCGAGGATATACATATCTTAAATTTACATCATCTGGTTCTGAAGCTGAATGGCGATTTGTAGACAGTGTAACTACTGAAACCATTAATACTATAACAGAAAAAAAATATACTATAGCATAATAGGTTTATGTTTATATGGTATTGAATGAAATTTTTCTGGCAGTATAAAAAATAAGTAAATTAAATCGGGACAGGAGTAATCGTGTTCCGGTTTTTTTTATTCTGCAGCTTTGAATATTCCTATATTAAATATTGATGTTAATGAATGTAAGATAAAATCAGCGGAGATTTTTTACATGCATAAATAACAATATTAACAAATTATTAAATGACAAACCTGCAAAAAATACCAATAAATGTTTATTATACTTTTGTAAGGGTCTTCTTTAACAATTGAAATATTTATTATGAGTTCTAATTTGATTATAAGGTTACGTGCTGGTGATGATTCATGCTTTAAAGAAATATATGATTTATACCATTTTAAAGTATTTTGCTTTGTTAAGAAATATACTTCGCAATTGGCAGATTCAGAAGATGTAACGCAGAATGTTTTTATTCATCTTTGGAAATACCGCACCAAATTAGATCCCGAAGTAAGCTTGGAAGCCGTACTGTTTAAAAGTTCAAAGCAGGAAATCTCAAGGTGGTACAAGAAACAAAACCGGATTTTTTCGGTCGAGGACGATCAATTGATTAAAGAACTTGACAGCAAAACACAATCTGATGAAGAGGTGAGTCTGCAAATGGAAAAAATAGAATACCTTCTTGATAAAATTCCCGCTAAAAGAAGAAAAATATTCAGCCTGCATAAGTTTGAAGACCGCAGTTATAAAGAGATTGCCGAAGAAATGGACATGTCACCGGGTGCTGTTGCCAACCAAATTTCTAAAACCTTACAATTTCTTAAGAAAAACTCTGTAAACAATCATGAACTGTATTGGTTTGCCTTATTCTTTTTATATCAAACCGAATTAGTATCGTAGATAAAATTCAGCGAATATATAAGCTTACATCGCGTTTGTCTCTCAATTTTGGTTCTAAACTTTGGCTGCGAAATCTTTATTCACATTAAGAAAACGTTAATAGTATAAGTGACCCGTGATATTTGCCTAAATGGAAATCTAATGTAGTTGAATTGATATCTGTACGTAATTTTCAAATAGTAAATAGTAACTCTAATGAAGTCCAAAAGAATGAAAGAAGAATGGAATGCCATACCAAATCGAGGGATGCTTCCTGACGATACAAAAGACAGAATGTGGAATAATATACGCAGAGTTACTATTGATAAATATAAGAGGTTATATCACTGGACCGCCGCGGCCTGTGCCGTATTTATTATCTCAATTGGCAGTTATCAGTTTTTTAATCAGTATCAAAAGTCAAAAATTGAGATTACTTCAACAGTTACCTTTAAGAATGATATTCGCCTTATAACGCTGCCAGACGGAACAAGAGTATGGCTGAACCAAAATTCTCAAATTGAATATCCGGTGCATTTCTCAAATAACGAAAGAAATGTGACCTTAAAAGGTGAAGCTTTTTTTGAAGTAAAACGCGATACTTTACGACCATTTGTAATTAGCTCCGGAGCTATAAAAACAACTGTTTTAGGAACTTCATTCAACATCAAAGCCTATAATAACAAACAGCCTGAGGTAAATGTTAGAACAGGAAAAGTAAAAGTTGAGGGAGAAACCAATACCGTATTACTGGTAAGAGGAGATAAAGCGGTATATGCAGCAGCATCTTCTACAGTAAAAAAAGAAAAAACAAATATACTGGAGCCGGAATGGAAAAAGGCCCTTTTATATGTTGAAGGATTAACTCTGGAACAGGTTTTAGATAAATTAAAAGAAGAAAATGATTTTAAGGTAAATTATTTAGAAGATGATTTAAAGAACCTTACCATTCAAGGCACGCTTGACAGCAGGCAAGGGCTTTATGAGATGCTGCAAACTATTGCATTTGCCTTAGAAATAAAAATCAGATCTACTGGTAATAATACCTATTTAATCAGCAGGTAAACCAGCATACCCAATTTTAGTGCATTTTTTTGCCGCTTATAACTCTTAAAAAAAGTTTTTATAAGCAGCCAGGAATTTTCATGTCCGGATTTAAAATATTTACCAATTACATCATATTCAAAACAAATTCTAATAAACTAACAATTATCAATTATGAACAATGATTTTTCCAGGCAGTTTACTTTTGTCCTATGGATTTTATTTTTTGGAGTTTTTCTCGGAACAAATACTATTTATTCGCAAACCGGAACTGTATCAGTTGATTTTAAAAATTCTACGCCTCAAAAAATTATAGACAATTTAAAATCACGCACACCTTACCAATTTATTTATCAAAAAGACTTAGACCTAAGTTCTCCTCTTGTAACGCTAAAAAAAGACAATGTTTCGATTGATGAAATCTTAAGTGATTTGCAAAAAATGACCAACTTAAATTTTAGAAGAAATGAGAATAATATAGCGGTAAATAGTAAGGACGCAGACAAAAAAAAAAAGAAAGGAAAAATTACAGGTAAAGTTGTAGATACAAACGGACTTTCGCTTCCGGGAGTGAATATAAAAGTAGCGCAGTTAAACTATGGAGCACAGTCGGATATCGATGGTAATTACATTTTAGAATTAGAACCTGGAGAATATACGATTGAAATTAGTGCCATTTCTTTTCAAACACAGAAAATTACAGACGTAAAAGTAACCGAAGGAGGAGAAACTCCCTTGGTCGTTTCTTTAAAAGAAGATGCACAATCTCTTAAAGAGGTTGTTATTGTACAAAATTACAAACAAGCAACTGCATCGGTTCAGGGATTGTTATTACAGCAGAAAAAAGCAGCACAGTTCTCTGATGGAATTTCGGCAGAACAAATTGCGAGAACGCCGGATAGAGATGTGGCAAGTTCATTAAAACGTATTACCGGAGTAACTACAATCGATAATAAATACGTAGTAGTTCGTTCTATGGGAGAAAGATGGAATCAGGCCGTTATGGACGGAATTGTTCTTCCCAGCACCGATGCTTATCAGCAAAACTTTTCGTTTGATATTATTCCAACTTCAATGGTTGAAAGTATTGTAGTGAGTAAATCAGCGACTCCGGATATGAATGCCAATTTTGCCGGAGGATATGTTGAAATTAAAACAAAAGATATCCCGAAAGAAGACTTCACCAGTTTCTCGATAAGTTCTTCATACAACAGCCGAAGCGCTTTTAAAGAGAGATTAACTAAAGCAGAAGGAAAGTACGATTATTTAGGTTTTGATGATGGCAGACGCGATTATCCTAATATGCAGCCTATCGAAATTCCGCAAAATGCAGCTTCTTCCGGACCATTTATAGAACAGTCTAAAAAGTTTACCCAAGACAATTTTTCCACTTATAAAACCTATGGTGCACCCGGCACGACGCTTCAGTTTGCAATAGGAAGATCTTATAAATTAAAGGATAATAATAAATGGGGATTTGTTGGTTCTGTACTCTTTAAAAATACACAGGAAAAACTGGATATTGAACATACGGAAAGAGGAAGATTTTTAACCAATACAAGGTTTGCTCAAGAAGGGCAGGGCGGCAGAAAATATTCCATTTTTGAGAAATTTGGATTTACAAATTCAGGAGCCAATTATAATTTTAATTCTACTTTGGGCGGTATGTTTAATGCTGCAATTCAGCTTGGCGATCATAAAATTACAAGCCGTAATACCGTAGTGCATATTTACAACAATCAGCTAAATCAAATTACCGGATGGGATAAAGGAACAGATGTACCTGAAGTTTTAAACGGCAACAATCTTCCTTCGACTACCGAAACAAACTATCCGGTTTATCAAACATTTATTCAGAATAAAATAGAAGGAAATCATCGTTTCGGAAAACTGGAAATGAACTGGTACGGAAGTTACAGCAACATAACAAAAGATACAAAAGACGCTACTTTTCTGGAGACTTTTCGCAAAAATGTAGGTGATGATATGCTGGTTTATCATAGCGTTTATAACAGTGGCGGAAGATTTCCTTTCAGCCGGGACAATTATACCAATGATGAAACGGATTACAATTGGGCCATTAATTTTGATTATTCATTCGATTTGGGTGAAATCAGTAAAAACGATATTAAAGCAGGTTACTTCGGAACCTATAAAAAAGCATCAAACCAGCAGCGTTCTGCAAAAGTGGTTACGGTAGGGCAGGGCACAGACAGAGCTGATATATATGAACCTCTTTCTGAATTTCTAGACGGATCACAATATTATTATGGTGGTTTTGGATGGCTGGATTATGGTAAGTATGGCGATAAATACGAAGGAGATGTAAAGGTTCATTCTCCTTATTTAATGCTCGACAATAAAATTGGAAGCTTTCTTAGATTAGTTTGGGGAGCAAGAGCAGAAAGTTATGTTTATAATGAAATATCAAACCAATTTGAAGCTCCTGGAAATTTTCCTTTAACAAACGTAGACAAGAAATGGCAGTTTTTACCTTCTGCAAGTTTAACTATCAGCCCAACCAAAAAAACAAACCTTAGGCTGGGTTACAATAGATCAGTTTTGCGTCCTCAATTTGCAGAACGCGTAGGAACTCCATACTATGATCCTATTCGGTCAGCTAAAATTTTAAATTGGTCAGCAGGAATGATCTCAAGTGTATCAAATAATTATGATTTAAAATTAGAATGGTTTCCGTCTGGAGGCGAAGTTTTATCTTTTGGAGTGTATCATAAAGACATCAAAGATCCAATAGAATCTGTAGGTACAGTAAATGGTAATTCAGGAATTATTTATAATCTTAATTCTAACAATGCCAAATTGTGGGGATTAGAAATGGAATTTTATAAAAACCTTTCCTTTTTAGGAGATGGTATTATTTTAGAACAACTATTTGTTTCAGGAAACGCATCATTTAACGATACAAAAGTAACCTCTTATGTAAATGTTGACGGAACAGGAGGCCTTTACGAAGCTAATAGACCTTTGTACGGACAATCGCCGTATACCTATAATCTTGGTTTAGATTATGTAGGAGACAGATTAGGTTTTAGTGTGAGACATAATGCCATTGGCGACCAATATATTTTAGTGGGATTTGAATATTCCCGTGAAGAAATCAGAATGCCGTATTCTACAACAGATGCTCAGGTGAGCTACAAATTTTTTAAAGATAAAAATCTGGAATTAAAATGCAGTATGAAAAATATTTTCGATACTGGCATCCAAACCTACAACAATGCCAATAGCTATTCGCATCTCGAAGATGTTTCGTACGGTTCTAATCCAAGAGACCGCTATACATTGGGAGCCAATGCCACTAAAAAATACGATCAGGATATTGACCAGGTAATATTCAAAGCTTTCAGTGGCCGAACTATAAATGTATCGATCAGTTACTCGTTTTAAACTATTGTAAATCACTTTAAAATCCAAATATTAAGAAACCGTTAACAATAAAAAAAAGTGGTGATATTTTGTTTTTATAAAGTCTAATATAATTGTGTGAGATTATTTTTTAATGTTTTCAGCAGCATTATTTAAGGTCTATTGTTTTTTTTTTCAAATGCAATTCTGTATGGTCTTTTAAATAGTAAGTTATAAAAAGACCTGCAGCAATTGTATCAAAAGAAATAACAAAAGAATGGAAAGCAATCCTTTCATTGCGATGGAAACCCTAAGAATGAAAGATGGAGTTTAGGTATAAACCCCCGGCGGTAAAGCGGCAATAGTTTATTAAAAAGATCTTTACCAAAAACGAGAAAGACCTAAGGAAAGATATTTTGCTGCTCTCTCCAAAGGCCTAGTTTGAATAGCAGCAAATATAGCAATAATTAAATTATTATGAAAAAATTTTTTCTATTTGCAATGGTAGCTCTAGCTGTGAGCTCTTGCCAAAATGATGATTCTTCGGCAGATTCTTCTTTTTCAATGAAATCTTCAGGTGCTGATTATGTTCATCCGCCTACGGTTCAAACAGTAAGTGGTGCTATTACAACTAACACTACCTGGACAAATGACAGAGTTTGGGAAATTGATGGAGTAATCACTGTAAAAGATGGTGCTAAATTAACTATTCAGGCAGGAACATTTATTAAAGCTAAACCGCTTGCAACTGGTATTGCAACTGGAGTTTTGGTAATTACTAAAACAGGACAAATTGATGCGCAGGGAACTGCCGAATCTCCAATTATTTTTACAAGTTTTAATTTATTAGATGACAATGCTAATACTGTAGGAGTTCCGGGAGATTTTGGAGGAATTGTTCTTTTAGGAGACGCTGAGGTTAATACGGGTTCTACAACTAATATTGTTGAAGGATTAGACGATCAGCCTAATTTTGCTGAATTCTACTATGGAGGTTCAAACAATGCGCACAATGCAGGAATCTTAAGCTATGTACGTATCGAATATGCTGGACGTATTTTAGATACAGATGTAGAAATCAACGGTTTAACATTGGCTGGTGTTGGAAACGGAACTACAGTTAACCACATTCAGGTATCTTATGGAAAAGATGATTCATTTGAATTTTTCGGAGGTAAAGTAAACGCTACTCATTTAGTTTCTTTTGCACCAGATGATGATAACTTCGATTTCGATTTTGGTTACACAGGAAGCATTACAAAAGCTATTGCACTTGCTGACAGTAATTCAACTCACAGTTTAAGCGGTGGAAATCCAGATTCTAATGGTATCGAATTAGATAACAACGCAACAGGAGCAATTACTACAATTATTACACGTCCGGTTATTTCTCAATTGTCTATCATTGGTGTTAGTTCTACAACAGTAGCTGATTTGTATGAAAATGCAATTCACGTGCGTAGAGCAGGTAACATCAGCCTTACAGACGTTACTGTAACAGGATACAATACAGGAATTAGATGGGATTCTCCATCACTTCCAAGTGGTTCATCTTATTTAAGAGTTTCAATCCACGGATTTGATAATGTGGCGCTTCCAGCAGGAACAACTTTGTCAGGTCCTGGTACAACTACTTCTACAGTAAACCCAGCTACAAAATGGAGTCTTTCACAACCTTTCTTTAATGATGGTGCTCTTAATTTCACAGGAGCAACTGGAGCATTTAGAACAGAAGCTAACTGGACAAATACTTGGACAAAGTTTTCTAATTTCTAATTAGAACAACAGCTCACTTATTATAATACTGCATGGGCAGCGCAATCTGCCCATGTTTTAAAATTTAAAAAAATGAAAAAAACTTTACTTTTATTAGCCTTTACAATAATTACAACGGTATCATCTGCTCAATATACAATCTGGGAAGATGATTTTGATGATTCTGATGCTTCAGACTGGACTTTACTGGATAAAGATGGAAATGGCAGTAACTGGATTTCCCGAAAAAATATTCAGTTTGATGCCGGTACCGGAGCCATTATAGGAGGAACTCATGATGTTTTAGGAACTTATAATATAGATTTAAACAACGGAGGAAGTCAATTAGAAACAACCGAAAATAATCTTGCTATAAGTCCTGTTTTGGATATATCATTTTACTCAGGAAAAATTACCTTAATATTAAACGCGCAGCCAAGTGTTTATGATAGTAATGAGGATATTTTAATTTATGGTTCGACATCACCGGATCCTGCTTCATTTACACTTTTAAAAACAGTTACTTTAGAAAGAGTAACCGTAGAAGATGCAGAATTTAAAGACTATAAGGTAGATATCTCACAATTTGCAGGTAAAAATAAAGTATACATTGCTTTTGGAACTGTTTCTAATCCGTTTATTGGTTACGAAATTGATAAGATTTCTGTGATGGCCGAAGCTTTATTAGGAATAGGTGACAATGAATTACAATCATCATTATGTTATTTAAAACAAAATCCGGTTCAGGATTATCTGGAATTAGAAATACCGGAAGAATTTAAAAATGAAGAAACAAAGCTGAAAATCTATAATACCAGCGGTGTTTTAATAAAAGAGTCTTCTTATAAACCAGAAGGTATAACCGTTAATGATTTAGCTCAAGGCATTTATTTCCTTTCTGTAACAAATAACGGAGCTTCAAAAAAAATAAAATTCATTAAAAAATAAGCAATCCAAAAGATCTGATTTATAAAATCAAATTGCCTCTAACAAAAAACAAACATGAAGAATTTATTGCCAAAGTTATTCGTTTTTTCGATTTTTATTACTCTTGCACTTTCTTGCACCAATGATGAATTGGTGCCTTTTTACAGCGATGAAATCAATCAGCCGGGCAAAGTAACCATTACAGGTTACAGCGCCTTGAATGATTCGCTTCAGATAAGTGTTAACAATAAAATTATTGAAATCAATAAAGAGAAAAAAACGGCTTTTGTAAAAAAAATTGAAAAAGATTATGACTTTGTGTATTACGGCAGTCAGGAAAAAACGATTTCAATTATAAATAAAACGACTAAAGAAGTATTGCATACCTATCAGTTTAATGCAAAAAAGGTTAAGGATACGATTTCTTTTTTTGCAAAAGAAAACCTTTGGATTGATAATATTTCGCGCATAAAACTAGGCGTCTTAAGCAAGCCGGCTAACAGCGGTTATCGATTTATTTTTCCAAATCAGAATCTCTACTCTAAAAGCAGCTACACGGGTGATCTTGATGGAATCATTCGCAAAATTAACGGACAGGTTTTAGGCACCGTAGAAAATATAAATAAAGAAAAATTTAGTTCGTTTATTGAATTTCCATTCAGCTCGCCGCCCACTATTTTAATGGAATTGGTAAAACACGGTACGACAGAATCCTATATTCCGGGACAAAAAGTAATTGTTATTATGACCATGTCAGTAAATAAATCAAAACTAATAGTACTGGAAGAAAAACGAGATGCAAATGGAGTTTTTTCAGGAGTAGACGGTATTTTGAACCTTACAGACTATTTTGTGTTTAAATAAAAAAAGCGAATTCATTTTTAAGAATTTAAAAATGCGGCTAATAAACTAAAAACCAATAAATGAAATACGCACCTTTTTCTGTTTTATCGATATTTCTTTTTTTATCTGTTTTTATGATCTCATGTTCAGATAATGATGCTCCGGCACCGGTTTATGAAGCTGGCACAAATGAATATGTAAATGACTGGATGTACCAGCAGATGAAAAGATATTATCGCTGGAATACCACCATGCCGGAAGAAGGCCGTTTAGATCTTCCTCCTAAAGAATACTTTGCAGGTTTACTGCAAAAAGATGACAGATATTCGTATGCAGTACATCCTGAACTGCCCGAAACAGCAGATCAGAGTCTAAGACGTAAATTTGGGTTTGAAGTTTCTTTTTTTGAATTTGACGGAAAATATTATGGTGTTATCCTTTATGTTCTCGAAGATTCTCCTGCCAAAAGAAATGGGTTGAAGCGGGGACAGCTTATAACAAAAATAGAAGGAACAACGCCGGATCAAAGCAATTATACTGTATTATATTCTAAAATGACAGCAGTCAGTCAGCTGAATTTACAGACCGTTTCTTATACAGCACAAACGGGTTTTTCTAGCCCAAAAGAAATTTCAATGCTTCAGGGATATACATTCTCGCAGCCTATTAAGTATAGTATTATTGAAAGTAAGGATAAAAAAATTGGTTACGTCGAAATTTCTCATTTCGATGCCGGCCAGGCGCAGTCTTATCTGCAGACTTTTCAGGAATTAAAAAATAAATCAATTACAGAACTTGTTTTAGACCTGCGTTATAATGGAGGAGGAGACATCGCATCTGCTGCAGCATTAAGTATTATTCTGGCACCTAATATCCAGTCAAATAATCTTTTTATAAAATTTGAAGGAAATGCTAACGGCGGCAATGTAGATCAATCTTTCAAGCAGGCCTTAGAAAGCAACGAATCTAAAATAAGTTTTGAAGCACTTCGTAATGTACATCCATCTATAAATAGAGTGTATGTTTTATGCGGTAAATACACAGCATCTGCCTCAGAATTGATTATAAATAATTTAAAACCTTATATGGAAGTCATTACAATTGGAGACAAAACATTTGGTAAAGATGTTGCCGGTTTTCCAATTGCAGATGATAGGATATCAGGTAAGAAAGGCTGGATATTGTATCCTTCTATATATAAATTATTTAATTCCAGACATGAAGGAAACTATTCAAAAGGAATTGATCCTCTTATTTCGTTAAATGAAATACAGCAGCCAGAAGTTTTCCCTTTAGGGAATGCTTCAGAAACCTTATTAGCCAAAGCCTTAAGTGCGATTACAGGAAATACTGCTAAGACCATTTCACCAGTAGTAAGATCATTTCCTTTAGCTGCAAATAAAACCGATGCCGATTTTTTGATCATTCATTAATTCTAACAAATATTTCAACTTAATTATGCAGGGTATTGATAAAAGAGAACATCGAAGTATGGAAGAAGTTTTCAGAAAATATAAAAACACTTACCACGATTCTAAAATTAGTTTAGAAGATAATGCCAAAATATGCCAAAACATGGAAGAACTTGATGTTCTTTACCATAGTTTCATGATTTTGCTGACCGAGTTACAAAGATGTGCTAGAAATTACGAACAGAAAAAAACGGTCACAAGAAGTATACTTTATAAAAACCTAAGAAAATTAAATGCAGAAGCATGCAGGAATATATAAAAACGGCATTGTTTTTACTTTAATGTATGAATACTTTTTGGTGTAAGCTTGTTTTGATTCCAGCCCTGTCACTTCTTTTTTGGTGCTGTAAACTTCTCGTGTTATGATTCTGCCATAAAAATTAAAGTACTGTAAATATAAGTTAGTATTTACTGTAATCAGTATGAGATTTCTTTTGAAGGGCGTATTTAAAAATCCCGTATAATAATTTAGTTATTGTTCTTAATACCCTAAAAGGATTTACTTTTTGACGGTTTATTTTCTTTAATAAATACAAAACAAAGAAAAATCTTTCAAAAGAATAAAAAAGTTTAATCTCTAAATTTATTGTTATCAGAAAGTTAAGAAAAAATCATTAAATTTTTTTAAAAAAAGTGATGAAAAAGTATTGTAAATGCTGATAAACTCCCTACTTTTGCACCCGCTTTGAAACACAAGCGAAAAGTAAAAGAAGACACGTTCGTAGACATATTGAATTGACAGCCGTCTCGTCACAAGACGAGACAACAAAATAAGAGTAATAGAATCGTTAGATTCGGAAAAAGACCACTAGAATAAAGCATCGCAATATAATATAAAAAATATACGATGAAGAGTTTGATCCTGGCTCAGGATGAACGCTAGCGGCAGGCTTAA
>Ga0157370_10004286_pt1 | contig 16429 bp, 10 predicted proteins | sample C35metaG_FD_113463 | JGI IMG/M metagenome (GOLD analysis project Ga0157370, IMG submission 113463) | Corn rhizosphere microbial communities from Kellogg Biological Station, Michigan, USA - C3-5 metaG | ecosystem: Host-associated > Plants > Roots > Rhizosphere > Soil | place: USA: Michigan...
AGGGCGACGACACGCGCGCGACGCTCAACGATCTCGCCAAGCGCTTCACGCCTTACGACCAGGCGATCTCGTCGATCCTGACGTCGATGCAGAAACTGACGCTCGCCAAGCAGTCGGCGCGTACCGTCAACAGCGAATCCGAGGACCTGTTGCGGAAGACGACGACGCTCGCCGACACCTGGGAAGGTGGCGGACGCACGCATATCGCCACGCTGTGGGCGGCGATCGTGTTCGGCCTGCTGGCGCTCGCCGCGCTCGTCGCGCTCGGCATCGTCTTCCTCCGTGACGCACGTGCGCGCGCGAGCGAGAGCGAAGGCGAGAACAAGCGCAACCAGGAGGCGATCCTGCGGCTGCTCAATGAAATGGGCAACCTCGCCGACGGCGACCTGACGGTGCAGGCGTCGGTGACCGAGGACGTGACCGGCGCGATCGCCGACTCGATCAACTTCACGATCGAGGAATTGCGCACGCTGGTGCGCGGCATCAACTCGGCGACCGACCAGGTGACCAAGGCGACGCAGGAGACGCAGGCGATCTCGAACCGCCTGTACGAGGCCTCGCAACGCCAGAACCGCGAGATCCAGCAGGCGTCGGCGTCGGTGCTGCAGATGGCGCAGTCGATCAGCGAAGTGGCGCAGAGCGCGTCGCAGTCCGCCAAGGTGGCGCAGCTGCAGCTCTCCGCCGCCGAGAAGGGCGGCCAGGCGGTGCAGAACCAGATCGCCGGCATGAACGAGATCCGCACGCAGATCCAGGACACGTCCAAGCGAATCAAGCGCCTCGGCGAGTCGTCCCTCGAGATCGGCGAGATCGTCGAGCTCATCTCCGACATCACCGAGCAGACGAACGTCCTCGCGCTCAACGCCGCGATCCAGGCGGCCTCCGCGGGCGAAGCCGGGCGCGGCTTCACGGTCGTCGCCGAGGAAGTGCAGCGGCTCGCCGAGCGCTCGGGCGAGGCGACCAAGCAGATCGAGGCGATCGTCAAGACGATTCAGGCCGACACGCAGGACGCCGTCGCCGCCATGGAGAAGTCGACGGTCGGCGTGGTCGAAGGGACCAAGCTGTCCGACGCCGCGGGCCAGGCGCTGACCGAGATCCAGAAGGTGTCGCGCGATCTCGCCGACCTCATCTCGCGGATCTCGTCGCAGACGCAGATGCAGTCGAACTCGGTGACCGAGGTGACGCGCGGCATGCAGGGCATCCTCAAGATCACCGAGGAAACGACCGAGGGCACCAAGCAGACGAACGTGTCGATCGGCCAGTTGACGCGCCTCGCGGCCGAGCTGCGCTCGTCGGTCGCGGGCTTCAAGGTGTGACGGAAGGCGCGCCGTGCCGACCGATGCCGCTCCGGAATTCGACTTGGGCCCGCTGTCGTGGGTGCAGGGCGAGATCGACCAGTCGCTCGCCCGCGCGCTCGAGTCGCTGGCGACGTTCAAGGCCTCGCCCAAGGACGCGATCGCGCTGAAGCACGCGCGCACGCACGTCCACCAGGCGGCGGGCGCAATCCAGATGGTGGGGCTCGACGCGGTCGTCGCGTTCACCGACGAGATCGAGCGCGAGCTTCAGCGCCTCGAGGAGGTTACGGCGGCGGAGATGCTCGCGACGGTCGACGTCATCGACCGCGCGTGCCGCAAGCTGCGGATCTTCCTCGCCGAGCTCGTCAACGGCGTGCCGCCGGTGCCGCTCAAGCTCTATCCCGAATACGAGGCGATGCAGGCCGCGCGCGGCGTCAAGGCGACCGCGCCCACCGACCTCTTCTATCCCGACCTGTCGGTGCGCGCGCCCCGCGCGACGGCGCGCGAGGCGCTGCCCGCGTCGCGGATGGCCTCGCAGCTCGTCAAGCAGCGCCGCACCTACCAGCGCGGCCTCCTCGCGTGGCTGCGCGGTGACGCCGAAGGCGTCGCGCAGATGCGCGCGGCGATCGCCGGCATCGAGGAGGTGACGTCGCAGCCCAACCTGCGCGCGTTCTGGTGGACCGCGGGCGCGCTGTTCGATTCCCTCACCGCGCGCGGCCTCGATGCTTCGTTCGGCGTGAAGCAGCTCGCGGCGCGGATCGACCTACAGATCCGCCGCGTGGTCGGCGGCAGCGCCAAGGTCGCCGACCGGCTGCGCCGCGAGGTGCTCTACTTCGTCGCGATCAGCGCGCCCACCAGCCCGCAGGTGCAGGCGGTGCAGCAGGCGTTCCACCTCGCGGGCCTGATCCCGTCCGCCGAGGTCCTCAACGCCGACCTCGTACGCATCGAGCCGCTCCTGCGCGAGGCGAAGGAACAGCTCGCCGGCGCCAAGGACGCGTGGCTCAAGTTCGCATCGGGCCGCGCCGAAAACCTGCCCAAGTTGAAGCAGACGCTCACCTCGGTGCACACCAAGGCCGCCGAGATCCGCAACGGCGCGCTGCTGAAGCTCACCTCCGCGCTGGTCGAGCGCCTCGACAAGATGCCCGCCGGCGGCGTGTCCGAGCCGGTGGCGATGGAATACGCGACCGCGCTCCTGCTCGCCGAGAGCGCGTTCGAGAACTACACCAATCTCGCCGGCGATTTTCCGCAGCAGGTCGACGCGATGGTCGCGCGCCTCGACGCCGCGCGCGCGGGGCGCACCGCGGCGGTCGGCGCGCCGGCGCTCGACGAGATGTCGAAGCGCGCGCAGGAGCGGATGCTGCTTGCGCAGGTCGGCCGCGAGATCCAGGCGAACCTGCGCCACATGGAGCAGGTGCTCGACGCCTTCTTCCGCGACAACGCCAGGCGCGGCGAGCTGGCAGCGCTCGCCAAGGACAGCCAGCAGATCCGCGGCGCGCTCGCGATGCTCGGCCTCGACGATGCATCGCGGCTCCTCGCGTCGTGCGCGGAGCAGATCGCCTCGTACGCGACGAGCGACGCGCCGGTCGACAACGACGACCTCGAGATGCTCGCCGAATCGCTGTCGGGCCTGGGCTTCTACATCGAGGCGGTCGAGCAGCAGCGCCCCGACCGCGAGCGCCTCATCGCGCCGCTCATCGCCAAGCGCAGCGGCGAGGCGCCGGCGCCGGTGGCGCGCGACGAGGATTCTGTCGAGTCGGCGGTCGCCGAGCTGCGCGCGCAATTGCCCGCGCTCGTCGAGGCGGTGCACGCGGCACCCACGCCCGCGGCGCAACAGGCGCTCAAGGCCAAGCTCGAGGCGCTGCGCGACGATGCCGAGCTGATCGGCGACGAGACGCTGGTCGAGCAGGTGCAAGGCGCGATCGCCGATCTCGACGCCGGCGGCGCGGCGGCGCTCGCCAAGGCGGTCGATGCGATCGCGGAGGTCACGCCGGCGGCGCCCGAGATCTCCGACGAGACGAAGCGGCTGCTCGAGACCGACGCGACGCAATTCGACGCCGAGCTCCTCGACATCTACCTCGCCGAAGCGGCGGAGGTGCTCGACTCGATCGCCGCCAACCGTGTGCGGCTTGCCGCCAACCCGAGCGATCGCGACGCGCTCGCGACGACGCGCCGCGGCTTCCATACGCTCAAGGGCTCCGGTCGCATGGTGGGGCTCACCGACTTGGGCGAGATCGCCTGGTCGGTCGAGCGCACGCAGAACCGCCTCATCGAGGAGGACCGGCCGGTCACCGCCGCGGTCATCGCGATGATCGACGTCGCCGGGCGCGATTTCCGCGGCTGGATCGATGCGCTTGCGGGGACTCGCCGCGCGACGATCGATCCCTCGCGCGTCGACGCGGCGGTCGCCGCGGTGCTCGCCGAGCTGCCGTCGAGCGACGGCGCCAAGCCGCCGCCGCCGAAGCTCGTCGAGGTGCCCACCCCCCGTCGCGACGACGCCGTCGCGCCGCGCACGTCGCGCACCGACGCGTTCGCGCTCGAGATCGTCGAGATCCCGGAGCTCGGCGCGCCGCCCGCGGTCGCGCCGCACGTGGTCGTCCGCGATGCGGCGCCCGCCGCGGACACGCCGCGCGAGCCGGCATCCGTCAACGGCCATGGCCTCAAGCTCGTCGCCGACAACTCGCATCCGCTCGCGCCGGCGCCGCACGCGTTCGCCGACGGCGCGCCGCCGTTCGCCGAGGGCAGCGGCCTCGCGTCGGGCGACGCGCACCTCGATCCCGAAGCGACCGAGGACATCGAGGCGAGCCTCGAGCGCGACCTCGAGGCGCACCTCGTGCGCGACACCGGTGCGGACACTGCCGATACCGCGCAGACGCCCGTCGGTGGCGCGTTCGACATCGACGTGCCGGATGCCGGTCGCGACCTCGCCGCCAACGCGGGGTTCGCGGACGCGAAGGTGACGCCGATCTCGCGCGCCCGCGGCGCGCAGCCCGACACACCACCGCCGCCGGCGATCGATTTCACGTGGACGCCCGGCGAGGTCGCGGGCGAGGCCGATGACGACGGCGAGACGATCGCGTTCGACGATGCATCGGTCGAGGCATTCGACGCAGCCGTCGACGAGGACATCGTCTTCACGGAGCCGTCGCTCGAGGCGACGACCGACGCGCCCGGCGATGCCGTAGCGGAGGCCCCGCTCGATGCGCCGGCGGACCTGATCGGCGAGCCGCTTGCCGCGGCGGCGCCCGACGACGACGTCGTCGTCGGCGACGTCACGCTGTCGGCGACGCTGTACCGCATCCTCGTCGACGAGGCGCGCGAGCACGTCGCGACGCTCGAGCGCGAGCTCGCGCTGATGCGCGCCGACAATGCGCGCGTGCCGTCGGCGTCGATGGTGCGCGCGAGCCACACGCTGTGCGGCATCCACCGCACCGGCGGCTTCCCGGTCGTCGCGATGCTCGCGAAGTCGCTCGAGCAGGCGCTTATCGCGCTCGGCGAGCGCGAAGGCGCGATGCCGCCGGGCACCGAGCCCGTCGTCGCGCGCGCCGTCGCGGCGCTGACCGATCTCGTGTCGCGCGTCGCCGCTCGCGAGGGCTTCGCGCCCTCCGAAGCGCGCGAGGCCGCCGAGAGCGGTGCCGAGCTCGAGGCGCTGCGCCAGGAGGCCACACCCACCGAGCACGACGCCGAGACGCACGCGGCGCGCGATGCCGACCTCGACGACGAGGCGGCGGCGACGCCTGCGGCCACATCGCCGCCCGAGCCGCGAGCGGCGGGCGCGGCGGGGCCGGGCGGCGCCGCGGGCGCGAGCGTGCAGCCGATCAACGTGCGGCCGCTGCGCGCGCCCGACGCCGCGCCGCGGCGCGAGACGGCGCCCGAGACGTCGCTCGCCGACGTGCGCGACGTGATCGAGACCGACGTGCTGCCGATCTTCCTCGAGGAAGCCGCCGAGCTCTTCCCGCAGGCCGGCGAGGAGCTCCGCGCGTGGCGCCGCGATCCCGCGTCCGGCGGCGCGCACAAGATGCGCCGCACGCTGCACACGTTCAAGGGCAGCGCGCGGATGGCGGGCGCGATGCGCCTCGGCGAGCTCGCGCACCGGATGGAATCGCGCCTCTTCGAGGGCGAGACGCCGATCGAGGCGACGCCCCCGCTCTTCGAGGCGCTCGACACCGACCTCGACCACATCGCGTTCGTGCTCGACAAGCTCCGCGCAGGCGAGAGCAACACCGCGCTGCCGTGGCTCGGCGCCGAAGCCCCGTCTGCGGAGCCCGCGCCTGCGGCGGAGGTCGACACCGCCGCCGCCACGGCAGCCGCCGCCGCGGTACCTGCGGCGACGCGCGAGGCCGCCCCCGCGCCCGCCGCGCCCGCGCAGGAGCCCGAGGCCGGCGCGCGCGCGATGCTGCGCGTGCGCGCCGACACCATCGACCGCCTCGTCAACGAAGCGGGCGAGGTCGCGATCGCGCGTGCCCGCGTCGAAGGTGAATTGCGGGCGCTCAAGGCCAATCTCCTCGAGCTCACCGGCAGCGTCATTCGCCTGCGTGGCCAGGTGCGCGAGATCGAGATCCAGGCCGAGAGCCAGATCCAGTCGCGGATGGGCGCGATGCAGCAGACGCACGAGGGGTTCGATCCGCTCGAGTTCGACCGCTACACGCGCTTCCAGGAGCTGACGCGCTCGCTCGCCGAAGGCGTCAACGACGTGTCGACGGTGCAGCAGTCGCTGTTGCGCAACCTCGACGACGCCGACGCCGCGCTCGTCGCGCAGGCGCGCATGTCGCGCGAGGTCTCGCAGCAGCTCTTCGCGATCCGCACGGTGCCGTTCGGCAGCGTGTCGGAGCGGCTCTACCGGATCCTGCGGGCGACGGCGCGCGAGCTCGACAAGCGCGCCAACCTCGACATCCACGGCGCGCAGGTCGAGCTCGACCGCTCGGTACTCGAGAAGCTGATCGGCCCGCTCGAGCATCTGTTGCGCAACGCGCTCGACCACGGCCTCGAATCGCGCGACGCGCGGCTCGCCGCCGGCAAGAGCGCCACCGGCGAGCTCACGCTCACCGTGCGCCAGGTCGGCAACGAAGTGGTGCTGGAGCTCGCCGACGACGGCGCCGGCATCGACTTCGCGCGCGTGGCCGAGCGCGCCAAGTCGCTGCACCTCATCGCCGCCGACTCGCGGCCGAGCGACGCGCAGCTCGTCGAATGCATCTTCCGCCCTGGCTTCTCGACGGCGTCGCGGGTCACGCAGATCTCGGGGCGCGGCATCGGCATGGACGTCGTGCGCACCGAGATCACCGCGCTCGGCGGCCGCGTCGAGCTCGCCACCGAGCGCGGACGCGGCACGACGTTCACGATCGTGCTGCCGCTCACGCTGGCGGTCGCGCAAGCGGTGCTGGTGCGCGCGGGCGGCAGGCTCTGGGCGCTGCCGGCGCCGATGGTCGAGCAGGTCCAGCAGGTCAAGGCCGATGCGCTCGTCAACCTCTACGTCAAGCGCGAGGTCGCCTGGCAGGGCCGCACGTACCCGTTCCACTACTTGCCGCGGCTGCTCGGCGACGCGGCGCACAACCCTGAGTCGGTGCGTTACAACCCGGTGCTGCTCCTGAAGAGCGGACAGTCATATGCGGCGATCCACGTCGACGAGATGGTTGGCAACCAGGAAATCGTCGTCAAGAACATCGGGCCGCAGCTCGCGCGCGTCTCCGGGATCTCCGGCGCGACCGTGCTCGGCACGGGCGAGATCGTGCTCATCATCAATCCGGTTCAGCTCGCGCAGCGCGTCGACGTCGACATCGCGCTGCCGCCCGCGCCCGGCGGCCCGTCGCATCCCGCGGCCGGGACGCCGCGGACCGCCTTGCCGGCGAGCGCCCGCCCGCCGCTGGTGCTCGTCGTCGACGACTCGCTCACCGTGCGCAAGATCACGAGCCGGCTCCTCGCGCGAGAAGGCTTCGCCGTCGCGACCGCGAAGGATGGCATCGATGCGCTGCAGTCGATCGGCGAGGAGGCGCCCGACGTCATCCTGCTCGACATCGAGATGCCGCGGATGGACGGCTTCGAGTTCACCAAGACGTTGAAAGGCGAGCGCCGCCACGCCGGGATCCCCATCATCATGATCACGTCGCGCACCGCGGAGAAGCACCGCAATCGCGCGCAGGAGCTCGGCGTCGACGTCTACCTCGGAAAGCCGTTCCAGGAAGACGAGCTGTTGCGTCACATCCGCGCGTTCACCCGCGCCGCCGCGACGGCTGCCCGCTAGCCGCGGCAGCCGCGCCACGAGCGGCGCATGGACCCCTCGAGCCTCATCCTCGGCGTGCCATTCGGCGCGCTCGCGGGTCGCGCGCTCGCGGCGCTCCTGCCGCGCACGGCACCGCGTGCGCGTGCCGCATGGCTCGTCGGCGCGCTTGGTGGCGCGGTGGCGGCCACGCTCGCGGCGACACTGACCGCCGCGGCGCGCGGCGTGCCCATCACGCAGCAAAGCGCCGGCGTCGACCTCGCCGCGCTCATCGGCCACGCCGGCGCGGGCGCGTTCGGCGGGCTCGCCTTGGCGCTCGTCGCCGGTCTCATGACGCGGATCGCGCGCGCCCGCTAGCTGCCACGCGACTCATCGTCATTCCCGCGCATGCGGGAATCCAGTCTTGGCATCCCGGCAGGGCAATCGAGCGACCTGTCGCTGCGTCAAGACTGGATCCCCGCATACGCGGGGATGACGACTGCGAGCTCGCTTCCGTCCGTACATGCGCGAGACGCCTCGGCGCTCGCGCGCGATGCGCGACGTGCGCATCACGTTGATGCAGTGCAGCGCGGCGGGGGTGTTACAGTGTCCCGGACGCAGGGAATCGCGATCGGAGGAGCCGTCATGCCGCAGTTCGCCACTTCCAACATTCGCACGCTGGCGCTGGTCGGCCACGGCGCGTCGGGCAAGACGACGCTCGCCGAAGCGCTGCTTGCCGCCGCGGGCGCGATCCCCGCGGCGGGCAGCGTCGAGCGCGGCACGACGGTTTCCGACACCGATCCGCTCGAGAAGTCGTACCTGCACTCGCTGCGCGCGTCGATCCTGCATGCCGAGCACGCGGGCACGCGTATCCATCTCGTCGACACGCCCGGCTACCCCGATTTCATCGGCCAGGCGATCGGCGCGCTAGACGCCGTCGAGACCGCGGCGATCGTCGTCAGCGCCACCGCCGGCGTCGAGATGATCACGTCGCGGATGATGGAGTGGAGCGCGGACCGCAAGCTCTGCCGGCTTGTCATCATCAACAAGATCGACGCAGACAACGTCGACGCCGAGGCGGCGCTCGCCGCCGTGCAGGGCGCGTTCGGCAAGGAATGCCTGCCGATCAACCTGCCGGCGAACGGCGGCACGCGCGTCGTCGACTGCTTCTTCAACCCGGGCGGCGATGCCGATTTCTCGTCGGTCGCCGCCGCGCACCAGGCGCTGGTCGACCAGGTGATCGAGGTCGACGAAGAGCTGATGGCGAAGTATCTCGAGCAGGGCGAGGAGATCGCGCCCGCCGACTTGCACGCGCCGTTCGAGAAGGCGCTGCGCGAAGGCCACCTCGTGCCGGTGTGCTTCGTGTCGGCGAAGAGCGGCGCGGGCGTCAGGGAACTGCTCGACGTCATCGTCAAGCTGGCACCCAACCCGGCCGAGGGCAATCCGGCGCTGTTCACCAAGGGCGTCGGTGGCACCGCCGTCGAGTTTAACGCCGAGCCCGATCCCGTGAAGCACGTGCTCGCGCACGTCTTCAAGGTGGTGATCGACCCGTACGTCGGCAAGCTCGGCGTGTTCCGCGTGCACCAGGGCACGGTGACGCGCGACACGCAGCTTTTCATCGGCGACGGTCGCAAGGCATTCAAGGTCGGTCACCTGCTGCTGCTGCAGGGCGCGAAAAGCACCGAGATCGACGCCGCGGTGCCGGGCGACATCGCGGCGGTCGCCAAGGTCGACGACATCGAGTTCGACTGCGTGCTGCACGACTCGCACGACGAGGACGCGATCCGCATGGCGCCGCTCGAATTCCCGGTGCCGATGCACGGCGTCGCGATCGCGCCCAAGCGCCGCGGCGACGAGCAGCGCGTTTCCGACGTGCTGCACAAGCTCATCGCCGAGGATCCGACGCTCGCCGTCGAGCACGACGCGCAATTGAACGAAACGGTGCTGCGCGGGCTGGGCGACCTCCACATCCGCTCGACGCTCGAGCGCATGTCGACGCAGTTCAAGCTCGAGGTCGAGACGCGGCCGCCGCGCATCCCGTATCGCGAGACGATCACCGCGAAGGCCGAGGGCCATCATCGTCACAAGAAGCAGACCGGTGGCGCCGGGCAGTTCGGCGAGGTGTATTTGCGCATCGAGCCGTTGCCGCGCGGCGCGGGGTTCGAGTTCAAGGACGCGGTCAAGGGCGGCACGATCCCGACGCAGTTCATCCCGGCGGTGCAGAAGGGCGTCGAGCAGGTGCTGGCGGCGGGCCCGATCGCGGGCTTCCCGCTGCAGGACGTGCGCGTGATCGTCTACGACGGCAAGCACCATCCGGTGGACTCGAAGGAAGTGGCGTTCGTGTCCGCCGGCAAGAAGGCGTTCCTCGATGCGATCGAGAAGGCGCGGCCGATCGTGCTCGAGCCGGTCGTGCACGTCGAGGTGATGTGCCCCGGCGAGCACGTCGGCGACATCACCGGCGACCTTTCCGGCCGGCGCGGCCAGGTGACGGGCACGCGCACGCTGCAGGCGGGCTCGCTCGCGATCGAGGGCCAGGTGCCGCTGTCCGAGCTCGACGGCTACGCTGCGCGCTTGAAGAGCATGACGGCGGGACACGGCGCGTACTCGATGGCGCTGTCGCACTACGACACCGCGCCGCCCAATCTCACTCAACAGCTCGCGACCGAGTACGCGAAGCACCGCAAGCACGAGGAAGAATGACGGAGGCCGCGCGCGCGACGCGGCGCCGCCCGCGTCAGGGTAAAATGGCGGCCATGGGTGCGCACGTCGACCTCACCCACCATTTCCTCATCGCCATGCCGGCCATGGCCGACCCGCGCTTTGCGCATACACTGGCGTTCGTTTGCGAGCACAGCCCCGAGGGCACGATCGCGATCGTCGTCAACAAGCCGACCGACATGACCGTGTCGACGCTGATGAAGCAGATCGACGTCGGCGACGGCGGCCGGCATTTCGACGCGCCGGTGATGTCCGGCGGCCCCGTGCAGTCGAACCACGGCTTCGTGCTGCACCGGCCGCTCGGCAACTGGCAGTCGACGCTCGCCGTCAGCGACGACCTGGGCCTCACGACGTCGAAGGACGTGCTCGAGGCCGCGGCGCGCGGCGACGGGCCGGACGATTTCATCGTGTCGCTGGGCTACGCCGGCTGGGGTGCGGGCCAGCTCGAGCAGGAGCTCGCCGCCAACGCCTGGCTGACCGTCGCTGCCGATGCGGGCGTGCTGTTCGACCTGCCACCCGACCGGCGCCTGCCGGCGGCGATGCAGCTCCTCGGCATCGACTTCTCGCGCCTTTCCGAGGACGTCGGTCACGCGTGAGCGACGGTGCCGCCCGCCCCGCGACCCGCCGGCACGCTGCTCGGTTTCGATTTCGGCACGCGACGCATCGGCGTCGCGGTCGCCAACACGATCACCCGCCAAGCCTCGCCGCTGACGACGATCGAGATCGCCGACGAGCGCGCGCGCCTCGAGGCGATCGCCACGCTGGTGCGCGAGTGGTCGCCGTCGCAGATCGTCGTCGGCGTGCCGGTGCATGCCGACGGGGCCACGCACGCGATCACGGCGAAGGCGCGCGCGTTCGCGGCGACGCTGGCGCGGCGGTTCAAGCTGCCGGTGGCCGAGGTCGACGAGCGCTACACGACGGAAATCGCGCAGCAGGTGCTCGACGAGTCCGAGTTGCCGCGCCGTCGCCATCGCTCGGTGCGCGACCAGGTCGCCGCGCAGCTCATCCTGCAGGGCTTCCTCGATGACCCCGGGACTGCCTGACGCGGAAGGCACGCTCGCGGCGCTCGCCGAGCGCATGCGCGGCGGCGTCGCGCCCGACGCCGCGTTCGTCGGCATCTATTCAGGCGGCGCGTGGGTGGCCGACCGGCTCGCGACGATGCTCGGCGCCGGGCATCGAGTCGGCTACCTCGACGTGTCGTTCTACCGCGACGACTACGAGCGTGCCGGGTTGAAGCCCAACGCGCGGCGCAGCGCGCTCGACTTCGACGTCGCGGGCGCCACGATCGTGCTGGTCGACGACGTGCTGTACACGGGGCGCAGCGTGCGCGCGGCGATCAACGAGCTCTTCGACTACGGCCGCCCGGCGGCGATCGAGCTCGCGGTGCTCATCGATCGCGGCGGACGCGAGCTGCCGGTCGAGGCGACCTATGTCGGCGCGCGCCTCTCCGTCGCGCGCGACCTCGACATCGTGCTGTCGCGTGCCGCCGACGGGACGCTCGCGCTCGCCGCCGAGCCGCGCGTCGCGCGATGACCGGCTTGGCGCGCAACCCGCAGCTCGACGCCAACGGCGGCCTTCGTCACCTGCTGACGCTCGAGGGCCTGCCGGCCGCCGTCATCACGCGCATCCTCGACACCGCGGTGCCGTTCGCCGCGATCGGCGAGCGCGAGGTGAAGAAGGTGCCGCTGCTGCGCGGCAAGGCGGTGTTCAACCTCTTCTTCGAAAACTCGACCCGCACGCGCACCACGTTCGAGATCGCCGCCAAGCGCCTGTCGGCCGACGTGATCAACCTCAACATCGGCGCATCGTCGACGTCGAAGGGCGAGACGGTGCTCGACACGATCGACAACCTGACGGCGATGGACGCGGACATCTTCGTCGTCCGCCATTCGGAGTCGGGCGCGCCCCACCTCATCGCCGCGCACCTCAACGCAACCGGGCGCTCGCACGTGCACGTGGTCAACGCCGGCGACGGCCGCCACCAGCACCCGACGCAGGGCCTGCTCGACCTTTTCACGATCCGCCACTACAAGAAGGACTTCCGCGACCTGTCGGTGGCGATCGTCGGCGACGTTCTCCATTCGCGTGTCGCGCGCTCGCTCGTGTCGGGCCTCGCGACGCTCGGCACGCCGGACATCCGCGTCGTCGCGCCGCGCACGCTGGTGCCGACGCGCGTGGAAGCGACGGGCGTGCGCGTGTTCAACGAGATGCACAAGGGCGTCGCCGGCTGCGACGTGGTGGTGATGCTGCGGCTGCAGAACGAGCGGATGAAGGGCGCGCTGCTGCCGTCGACGGGCGAGTATTTCAAGGAATACGGGCTGACGCCCGAGAAGCTCGTGCTCGCCAAGCCGGATGCGATCGTCATGCACCCGGGCCCGATGAATCGCGGCGTCGAGATCGACTCCGCGGTCGCCGACGGCGAGCGCTCGGTGATCCTGCCGCAGGTGACGTTCGGCATCGCCGTGCGGATGGCGGTGATGAGCATCATCGCCGGCAACCCGGGGCCGCGCGAATGAGGATCACGATCGAAGGCGGTCGCGTCGTCGACCCCGTCGCGGGCCGCGAGCACGCTGCCGACGTGCACGTCGCCGACGGCCGGATCGCCGCGATCGGCGCCAAGCCGGCCGGCTTCGCCGCCAAGCGCACGCTCGATGCGCGCGGGCTCGTCGTCGCGCCGGGACTCGTCGATCTTGCCGCGCGCCTGCGCGAGCCGGGCTTCGAACACAAGGCGACACTCGAGTCGGAGCTGGAAGCGGCGTGCGCCGGCGGCGTGACGAGCCTCGCCTGCCCGCCCGACACCGATCCGCCGCTCGACGAGCCGGGCTTGGTCGAGATGCTGACGTGGCGGGCGCACGCGCGGCACCGTGTGCGCGTGCATCCGGTGGGCGCGCTGACGCGCAAGCTCGAGGGCGCCGAGATCACCGAGATGGCCGAGCTCGCGCAAGCGGGCTGCGTCGCGTTCTCGCAGGCCGACCGGCCGATCGCCGACACACAGGTGCTGATGCGCGCGATGCAGTACGCGGCGACGTTCGGCTATCGCGTCTGGCTGCGGCCGCAGGATGCCTGGCTCGGCCGCGGCGGCGTCGCACACGACGCCGAGGTCGCGACGCGGCTAGGCTTGGCCGGCGTGCCGGTGCTCGCCGAGACCGTGGCGCTCGCGACGCTGATCGCGCTCGCGCGCGTGACCGGCGTCGCCCTGCACGTGTGCAGGCTGTCGAGCGCAGAAGGCGTCGAGCTCGTGCGCGCCGCCAAGGCGGCCGGCGTCGCGCTGACCGCCGATGTCGCGCTGCATCACGTGCACCTGTGCGACGTCGACATCGGCTGGTTCGACCCGCTCGCGCGCTTCGAGCCGCCATTGCGCGGCACGCGCGACCGCGACGCGCTGCGCCGCGGCCTGGCCGACGGCACGATCGACGCGATCGCCTCCGACCATGCGCCGGTCGACGACGACGCGAAGCAGTTGCCGTTCGCCGAGGCCGAGCCGGGCGCGACGGCGCTCGAGCTGCTGCTGCCGCTGACGCTCAAGTGGGCCGACGAAGCGCGCGTTCCGCTGCCCCGCGCGCTCGCGACGATCACGTCGCGCGCCGGCGACATCCTCGGGCGTGCCAACGCCGGACGGATCGACGTCGGCGTGCCGGCGGACCTCTGCGTGTTCGACCCGCGCGCGGCGTGGCGCGTCGAGCGCGCGGCGCTGCGCAGCCAGGGCCGCAACACGCCGTTCCTCGGTCTCGAGGTGCAGGGGCGCGTGCGCGCGACCCTCGTCGACGGCGAGATCGTGTTCGAGCAATGACCGCGGCCCGCCGGCATTCGTGGCCCCGTTCAACCCCGGCCGCGCGATCGGCACGATGATCGCACCGGACATCGCCGCCGCGCGCCCGCGCGGCGGCCCGCAAGGAATTCGCCATGGTCGTTGACACGCTTCCGCCCGGAAACTCACCCGCGGCGGCATCGCCCGCCGCCAACGCCGTGTCGACGCCCGCCGACGGCCTCGTCGCCGGCGAGGTGCAGGTGCCGGTCCGCGAAGGCACGATTCCCGCGTACCGCGCGATGCCCGCGCAGGGCTCGGCGTTCCCGGTGATCGTCGTCGTGCAGGAGATCTTCGGCGTGCACGAGCACATCCGCGACGTGTGCCGGCGCTTCGCGAAGCTCGGCTATTTCGCGATCGCGCCGGAGCTCTTCGCGCGGCAGGGCGACGCGTCGAAGGTGGCCGACGTCAACACGCTGCTGGCGACGATCGTGCGCAAGGTGCCGGACACGCAGGTGATGTCGGACCTCGACGCGACGCTCGCCTACGCGCGCTCGACCGGCAGCGCCGACGCGTCGCGCGTCGGCATCACCGGCTTCTGCTGGGGCGGGCGCATCGTGCTGATGTACGCCGCGCACAACACGCAACTGCGCGCGGCGGTGGCGTGGTACGGCCCGACGGCGCGGTCATACCATCCGGGCGACAAGACCGCGATCGAGGTCGCGGGCGACATCAAGGCGGCGACGCTCGGCCTCTACGGCGGCGCCGACCAGGGCATCCCGGTGGAGAGCGTCGAGCGCGCGTTCGCGGCGATGAAGGCGGGCGGCAATCGCCACGCGTCCTTTCACGTCTATCCCGATGCGCCGCACGCGTTCTTCGCCGACTACCGGCCGCATTACACCAAGGATGCCGCTGAGGACGGTTGGCGGCGTGCGACGGACTGGTTCGGCGAGCATCTCGGGCGCGGTATCTGAGCGCGTCGACGCGCTCGTAGAGCGATCGCGAACCCGCGCAATCCGACCTCCGTCATTCCCGCGAAAGCGGGAATCCAGCCGTGACGTCGCGCCGATTCCGTCGCGAACCGAACCGCTTCAGCCGGCCGACCGCTTGTCGCGCGGCACGCGCCCCATCAGGAAGAACTCGTCGTTCGGCCGCATGCTGATGAGGTTCGCCATCCGGTTGGACAGCGCGAAGAACGCCGCGATCGCGCCGATGTCCCAGATGTCCTCGTCGGAGAAGCCGTGCGCGCGCAGCGCGGGGAAATCGTCGTCGACGATCGTCGCGGACGCGGTGGCCACCTTCATCGCGAACGCGAGCATCGCCTTCTGGCGGTGCGTGATGTCGGCCTTGCGGTAGTTGGCCGCGACCTGGTCGGCGACCAGCGGGTTCTTGGCGAAGATGCGCAGGATCGCGTCGTGCGCGACGATGCAATAGAGGCAATCGTTGGCGGCGGACGTCGCGACGACGATCATCTCGCGCTCGGCCTTGGTGAGGCCGCCTTCCTTCTCCATCAGCGCGTCGTGGTACGCGAAGAACGCGCGGAACTCGTCGGGACGATGCGCGAGCGTGAGGAACACGTTCGGCACGAAGCCGGCCTTTTCCTGAACGGCGAGGATGCGCGCGCGGATGTCGTCGTCGAGCGTGTCGAGCGCCGGGACCGGGTAGCGGCTGATGGCGGGTGCGTCCATGGATCTCCTTCGATGGCGAGGTCGCAGGATCCCTCGCCGCGTGCGGGTGTTACGTCAATGTCGCGTCGCCGTGGCGACGCAGGTCGAGCGCCGCGTCGCGTGCGATGCGCTCGACGATGTCGCCGGCGGGCTCGATCGCATCGACGAGCCCCGCCGCCTCGCCGAACCATACAGCGGCGTTGTCCGGGTCGCCGGCGGCGAACGCCTCGCGATAGCGCGGTCCTTCGACGGCGACACCGGCCTCGAGCTCGCGCTCGCGGCCATGCCAGCGCTCGGTGAACGCATTGCGCGCGATGCGCGCGGTGAACCCTTCGGGCCACGGCAGGCCGCGCACGATGTCGGGTACGCGCGTGCGCAACGTCGCGTCGCCGCCCGACGCCAGGATGACCGCATGGTGGCGCGCATGCACCAGCGCCTCGTGCGACGCCCACAGCCGCGTGCCGACCAGCACGCCGTCGGCGCCCAACACCAGCGCGGCGGCGAGGCCGCGTCCGTCGCCGATGCCGCCCGCGGCGAGCAGCACCGTCTGCGGGCGATGGCGACGCAGGAAATCCGCGACTTCGGGCACGAGCGACAGCGTGCCGCGCGACGCGCCGTGGCCGCCCGCTTCGGCGCCCTGCGCAACAACTACGTCGGCACGCGCATCAATCGCATCCTGCACATGCCGCAGCGTCTGGCATTGGCAGATGAGCGCGGCACCGGCGTCGTGAATCCCGTCGGCGACCGACCGCGGATCGCCGAACGACAGCATCACCGCGGCCGGCCGGTGCTTCAATGCGCGCGCGAGCAGCGACGG
>Ga0157370_10004287_pt1 | contig 16429 bp, 15 predicted proteins | sample C35metaG_FD_113463 | JGI IMG/M metagenome (GOLD analysis project Ga0157370, IMG submission 113463) | Corn rhizosphere microbial communities from Kellogg Biological Station, Michigan, USA - C3-5 metaG | ecosystem: Host-associated > Plants > Roots > Rhizosphere > Soil | place: USA: Michigan...
CCGGTGCGCAGCACGTTCGTCGCGCCGATATTGCCAGAACCGATCGCGCGAACGTCGCCGAGGCCCGCGAAGCTCGTGAGGATCAGGCCGAACGGGATCGAGCCGAAGAGATAGCCGATCAGAAGCGCGGTCAGGTCGGAAACGACTGTGCTTTCCATACGGCGATTTACCTTCTTCTCGTAAGGAGAGGGTAGAATCGCGTTTGCGCGAAGACAATGCCGTCAGGAAGTTGCGCGTTTTTGCTGCGACTGCTTCGGATGATAGCCGGCGGCAATCGCGTCTTCCGCAGTTGCGAAAGCGACGAGATCCTTGAAGGCGGGGTCGGCCGGGCGGGAAAGCAAGGCGGGGTCGTCGGTGAACCATTGGCTCTTCTTATGGCCGACGACGAAATGTTCGATGTCGTTTTCGCAATAAAAGCAACGGAGCCGCGTCTTGCTCGCGTCATTGTTCACGACCTGGAATTTGTTGCGGACATATTGCGCTTCCATCGGCTCGTGCGAGATGCAGTTTTTGTTGGTGCACCGAATGCCGGTCGTGAGCGGCTGGTCGTAGAGCGGCTGTTTCAGCGCGTCGAACCCGCCTTCGAATTTCTGCAGCGATTTTTCCTTCTGCAGCGAAATCAGAAGCGAGATCAGCGCCATGCGAATCGGCACGCCGTAAGCCGCCTGCTGGAAATAGATCGCGCGGCTGTCGCTATCGAATGCGGCGTCGAGTTCGTTCACGCGCGGGAGCGGGTGCATGACGCTCGCGTGCGAATATTTCGAATCTTTCAGAAATTTCGCGTCGATGCGCGGATATTCCTGATCCTTGTCGGCCCAGCGCTCCTTCTGGAAGCGCGTGACATACACGGCGTCGATCTTCTTCCGCATGATGACGCCGTGATCGACTTCCTGGCCGGAGAAGAGCGATTGCTGATGCGGCTCGTCCGGCGTCACGTAAAGCGCGTCGACCGCGCCGCTCTCGCTCTTCTGCGAGACGAGCTCGCAGCGATATTCCTCGCGCAGGCGACGATGCACATGCGCGGGCAGTTCCATGCCGGGCGCCGGCATCGGATCGATGATCGCGCCAAAGCGCGCGAGCGCGTATACGAAGGAGTGGATGGTGCGGCTGCCGCGCAGGTCGCCGGAGATCGCGACCTTCAGGTTTTTGAGCTGCTTGTGCTTGCGCTTCAGCGTGAAGAGATCGCACAGCGTTTGCGTCGGATGCTCGTGCGCGCCGTCGCCGCCGTTGATGACGGGGATCGCCGCGTATTCGGCCGCAAGCCGTGCCGCGCCGTCGCGCGGATGGCGGATCACGATCGCGTCGGCATAATTCGAAACGACGCGCACGGAATCCGCGAGGCTTTCGCCCTTCGCGGCGGAACTCGTGGCGGGGTCGGCGCTTGTTATAACGTCGCCGCCAAGACGCAGCATTGCGCTTTCGAAGGAAAGACGTGTGCGGGTGCTCGGCTCGTAAAAGAGCGTCGCTAAAATCGATTTCGAAGCGATGTCGGTGCTCTTGCCGATGCGATAGGAGAAGTTCGGATCAGGGAGCTGGTCGAGATAGGATTGCGCGACGTCGAAGACCGTCTCGATCTCCTTGTTGGAAAGATCGTTGATGGAAACGACGTGGCGGAGAACGGGTCGCGTTTTGGCCGTCATGATACGGCCCCCGCTGGGGTGGCCCGAAACCGGGCCTCTCTCGGATACGCGCTCATTCTGAAACCAGTTGCTTAAACCCGGATGGCGCTCGCCGCAAGCGCCTCGCGAAAACCGTGGTAAATTGTGAACAGTCAATCGAAGGATCGAGCCATGACCGCTTCTCCCTTCGCCACGCATGAAGTCTTCAACCAGACGCCGTCCCTGGGCGATATGGACTTGTGGAACGACGACCCGGCCTTGCAGGGGGCTGTGCGGGCGTTCGGCCGGCTCGATAACGAGCTTCTGAAGTCGCTCGCCGCTTTCGGCGAGCGGTGGGGCACGGCGGAAATGGCCGAGTTCGGGCGGCTTGCGAACGAAAACCCGCCGAAGCTGCGCACCTACGATCCGCACGGCTATCGTGCGGACCGGGTCGAATTCCATCCGGCCTATCACGCATTGATGCGGGAGCGCATGGCTGCGGGCATTCATTGCTCGACGTGGGGGCCGGACGGAAAGCTTTCGAAGCCCGGCGCATTTGTCGCGCGCGCGGCGCGGCAGATGATGTCGGCGGAAGTGGAGCAAGGCCATCAATGCCCGATCGTCATGACGCATGCCGCGACCGGTGCGCTGCTTTCGGAGCCGTCGCTCTTGAAAGAATGGCTGCCGAAAATTCGCTCGCGTGAATATGACCCGGCGTTTCAGCCGGCCGACATGAAGGCGAGCGTCACGCTCGGCATGGGCATGACCGAAAAACAGGGCGGCAGCGACGTGCGCGCGAACACGACGCGGGCGGAGCGGGACGGCGACGCCTATCGCATCATCGGGCACAAATGGTTTTTCTCGGCGCCGATGTCCGATGCATTCCTTGTGCTTGCGCAGGCGAATGACGGGCTCACTTGTTTTCTGATGCCGCGCTTCCAGCCGGACGGCCGCGTCAATGCGCTGAGACTCCGGCGGCTCAAGGACAAGCTCGGCAATCGCTCGAATGCGTCGAGCGAAGTCGAGTTTCAGGGGGCCTACGCGCGCCGCTGCGGGCCGGAAGGCGAAGGAATCAAGACGATCATCGGCATGGTGGCGCTGACAAGACTCGATTGCGTGATCGGTGCGCTCGGAATTTTGCGGGCTGCGCTTTTGCAAGCGATTCATCATGCGCGGTTCCGCATGGCCTTTCAGAAAAAACTGATTGACCAACCGCTGATGCGCGCGGTGATCGCGGATCTCGCGCTCGAACGGGAAGCGGCGCTTGCGCTCGGCTTTCGTCTTGCTCGTGCCTTCGATCATCCGAACGACGCGGACGAGGCGGCCTATGCGCGGCTGATCACGCCAGCCGCAAAACTTTATGTCTGCAAGATGGTGCCGGGGTTTGTGTACGAATGCTTGGAGTGCATGGGCGGCAACGGATATATCGAGGAGAATTCCATAGCGCGGCTTTATCGCGAGGCGCCGTTGAACGCGATCTGGGAGGGGTCGGGCAACATCATGGCGCTCGATGTCTTGCGCGGAGTTATGCGCGAAGGAGACGCGGCGGAGGGTTTGCTCGCAAGGCTTGCGAAGGAAACCGAGGCCCTGCCGGGGGCGCACGCAGCGATCGTTCGGATACAAAAGGAATTCGCGTCGGCCAATCGCGAAGCTCATGCACGGCGCGCGACGGAAGCGTTGGCGCAACTCGCGGCCGCTGCGGCGCTCGCCGCGAGTGCGCCGCCCGCGATCGCGGAAATCTACGCGACGCGGCGGCTATCGGGGATCGCGGGAAGAAACTATGGCGATCCTGTGCCGGATGCACTCGCTGAAGAATTATTCCCGCGGAGCTTTTCGCGCACCGCATGACACCCATGTTTTTTTCCAGCGGCACTCTCACGTTGTTGTGCAGCGGCAAATAAATGAGCCCGTTGTTTGGTCACTACGGATACGAGCCGGAAATGATTCCGGACGCAAACAACAGGAACTCACCATGAAGCTTTTTAGTAAGAAGAATCTATTGGCCGTGGCTGCCGTCGCATCGCTGATGGGCGGCACTCTCGCCAGCGCGAGCGTGCAGGCGCAGAACGGGGGAATCGAAACTTGCTCTGGCCAGGGTTTCGGTCCGGCGCAATACAATGCCTGCGTATCGGATCGGGAAGGGGCGTCCGGACAGTAACGGCGGCCTCACCGAAACTTGAATGAAGAATGGCGGGCGGGTGCGTCCGCCATTCTTTTTGACCCATCTTCCATGCACCCGCACGGGGACCGTGGCGCGGTTGCTTTATTGTCCTTCCCAAACGGTCGAACACGCCGCCTGCGTTGCGGAGATGTATGCGGCGCGGCGGTATTCGGGGATCGCAGGCAGGAACTACGGCGACCCGTGCCGGATGCGCTGATGACTCCGCTTTGCGCGGACGCGACCTACGGCTTCAGAATGCCCGCTGCGGCGAGCGCAATCGTTACGGTGATGAAAGCGACCGCCGTCTGGAAAGTCAGAATGCGTGCGACGAGCGGCGCATCGCCGCCCATCTGGCGCGCGAGGATGTAACTCGCAGGTGCCGTCGGAACGCTTGTGACGATCGCAACGATGGCAAGCGGCGGGCCTTCCAGGCCAAGTGCCTTGCCGAGCAAAATCGCAATAATCGGCAGCAGCACGAGTTTCAAGATTGTCGCGATGAGAACACTCGCGTTCAGTTTCCAGATATTGCCGATTGTGAGCCCAGCTCCCACGAGTAGTAGACCGATAGCGAGCGAAGCGCGGCCAAGGATGTCGCCGAAGGCAATGGCGAATTTGGGCAGCGGCAAGCCCAGAAGGTTGATCGCAATTCCCACAATGCACGACCAGATCAGCGGATTGCGCAGGATGTGACCGGCCATTTCGCGCATATCCATTTTTTCGTCCGACGCAAAATGCGCGAGCACCCATACGCTGAGAATATTGAAGAGCGGCACGAGCGCGATTAGCGGAACCGACGTCAATGCGAGTCCGCTTGCGCCGTACAACGCGCCGGTGAGGGCAAGCGTGATGTAACTGTTCCATCGGGTCGAAGTCTGAAAGATCGAGGTGAAGGAGGGGCCTGAAATTGAAAGCGCCCGTTCGAGCATCGGGCGCACGAGCAAGAGGAGAACGGCAATCACCGCGAAGGAAACGATCAACGCAATCGCCATGTCGCGCGCAGGGATGCCGGTGAGATCGGCGGTGCCCGTCGTGACGATTAGCAGCGCGGGAAACAGGACAAAATAGGTGAGCCGCTCGATCGACAGCCATGCTTCGTCCGAAGGAAGCAAGGTTCGCTTCAATACGACCCCGAGTGCGATAATCAGAAATACGGGAAGCAGCGCGTTCGCGACGATATTCATGCGGCGGTATTTCTCATGCGGTCGAGCGCACCCTGTAAAATGTAGGCGGCAGCCATTTTGTCGACGAGTTGTGCGCGTCGGGCGCGCGACGCATTCGCTTCGAGCAGCGTACGCGTCACGGCTGCGGTTGAAAGCCGTTCATCCCAGAAGCAGATCGGGAGTTCCGTCAGCGGAGCGAGATTGCGGACGAAAGCACGTGTGGACTGCGCGCGCGGGCCTTCGGTGCCGTCCATATTGCGCGGCAGCCCAATCACGAAGCCGCCGACGTCATGCAGTTTTGAGAGGGCCAAAAGTTTTTCCGCGTCGGCGCGAAATTTCGTGCGGCGCAACGTTTCGAACGGCGAGGCGATTGTGCGGCGAACGTCAGAGAGAGCAAGCCCAATCGTCTTCTCGCCGAGATCGACGCCGAACAGGCGCGCGTCCTTCGGCAGCAGGGCCTCCAAGCCCGACAGCTCGACGATGGGTGCGGGCATTCCGTTCAGTCCGCCTTGCCGGCGGCGATCGGGATGAAAGGCTCGTCTTCCTTGTCGAGCAGCCGGCTCGGCAGAAGCTCGCCCTTTTCGGCGAGCACCGGATAGGCGACCGAAGCGATATGCGCGGTCATGCGCTTCAGGTCGCGGACGATGTCGATATGAAGCGAACTCGTCTCGACGCTCTCGGCGCGTTTCGCGCGCAAGCGGTGCAGGTGATTTTGCGTCGCGGTCCATTCGAGGTCGCGCATTGCCGTTTTGGCCTGCATGAGCGCGCGGGCGTCGCGCACGTTCGAGGTCATGAACACGCTTACCGCAAGCCGGAGGTCTTCGAGGATTTGCTGCAGCATGTTGGAAATCTCGCCAAAGCCTTCGGCGGAGAAAGTGAGATTGTTCTTGATCTTCTTCTCGGCGAGTTCGCTCAGGCTTTTTTCCAGGATGTCGCCGACATGCTCCAGGTTGATCGTGAAAGAAAGAACGTCCGCGCAGCGGCGCGATTCGGATTCCGAGAGCTTGTCGTCGCGGCTGATCTCGGTGAGGTAGAGTTTCAGGGCGTTGTGCAAATCGTCGACCGTATCGTCCATCTGGGCGATGGCGTCGATCTGTTTGCGGTCGTCATCCTTGATCGCGGCAAGGAAAGCTTGCAGCATCCGCTCGATCACGTCGACCATGCGCAGCACTTCGCGCGACGCGGAAGCGAGCGCGACGCTCGGTGTCGCAAGCTCGCCGGAGGAGATATAGCGCGGCGTACCGGGATCGTCGGTGATCGACTTCGCGGGGATCAGCTTGATGCAGAGCTTTGCGAGCGGATCGAGGAGGCCGATGAAGACAACCGCGAGCACGACATTGAAGAGCGTATGAAAGTCCGCGGCTTCGCGCGCGGGATTGCCCTCGAATTGCGCGAGCCATTCCGCGATGCGCGGCAGAAACGGGATCATCGCGACGGCGCCGAGGCCGCGCACGATCAGGTTGCCGAGCGCGAGCCGCCGTGCGCTGCCGCTTTGGCTGGTGCCGAAGAATTGCGGAATGACGTTGCCCAAATTCGCGCCGAGCACGAGCGCGAGCGCCGCCGCCGGCGTCACGATATGCGCCGCCGAGAGCGACATCACGAGCAGAACGACGGCGACGCTCGAATAGGAAGCCCAGGTAAGAAGCGCGGCGAGGATGACGTTGATCACCGGATCGCCCGTGATCGTGGCGAAGAGCTCGCGCGTCGGCGCAGTCTTCTCGATCGGGCCGATCGTGCCGACGATCAAATGCAGCGCGAGCAAGAGAATGCCGATACCGATCGCGACGCGCCCGAGATCGCGCGTTCTCGTTTTGCCGCCGCGGTTATAGGCAATGAAGCCGCCAAGAATAAAAATCGGCGCGACCGCCGCGATATCGAAGGTCAGCACCTGCACGATCAAGGTCGTGCCGACATTCGCACCGAGGATCACCGCGAGCGCCGGCACGAGCTCCATGACGCCGCTCGCGAGAAAACTCGCGGTCATTAATCCTGTCGCTGTGCTGCTTTGCAGGAGCGCTGTGATGCCGACGCCGGCGGCAAAAGCCTTCCAGCGGTTCCGGATCGCGACGCTCAGGAAATGGCGAAGTTCGGAGCCGTAGGCCTGAACGATGCCGGTCTCCACCATGCGGATGCCCCACAAGAGTAGCGCGACATAGCCCGCAATGTGCAGAAGGATCATCGTCGTCGACATTCGACCTCGACCGGTTGCGCGCGAACGCGATCATGTTACGGAAGCCACCGCGCTCGATCTCGGCTGGTCGGGCGAGCCTTCGCGTCGGGGACTGACGGGACGCGAAGGGGCGGGTGGCAAGAAGCAGCGCCGAATAGTGGAAAAATTTAATGTAAACGCACCGCGCGTCAACCCGCGCAGGTTGTCGGCGCACAGTCTGGTTCTATACTCGCGGCATCTGTGATCGGAAGGATTTCCCATGCAAGTGACTTGGTACGGTCATTCGGCGTTTCGGCTCGATTTCGGCGGTAAGGCCGTGCTGATCGATCCGTTTTTCACCGGCAATTCCGGATTTGGCGGCGACAAGGAAGCGGCAATCCAGGGCGTGTCGCACATTCTGCTCACGCACGGGCACGACGATCACGTCGGCGATTCGGTGGAGATTGCAAAAAAGACGGGCGCCACGATTGTCGCGAATTTCGAAATATGTATGTGGCTTTCCGCACAAGGCATCGAAAAAATCGATCCGATGAACATAGGCGGCACGCTCGAGCAGGATGGATTTTCGGTTTCGATGGTGCGCGCGGATCACTCGTCTAGTCACGTGGAAAATGGAACGCCGATCTATCTCGGCAATCCCGGCGGGATCATCGTGAAAGCGAAAGGCGAGCCAGCGATCTACCACATGGGCGACACGGATATTTTTTCCGACATGGCGCTGATCAACGAAATCTACACGCCGGACGTCGCCTTCGTTCCGGTTGGCGATCGCTTCACCATGAGTCCGAAACTAGCGGCGATGGCGGTGAAGAAATTCTTCAAGCTGAAAAGCGTGATCCCGTGTCACTATGGCTCGTTTCCGATCATCGAACCGAACGCCGACAAGTTCATCGCCGAGATGAAAGGCGCGAGTACGAAAGTGATCGTGCCGGAAAAGGGGAAAGCGGTCGGAGTTTGACGCGAAGCCTGCCTTCGCATTTTCGAAAGGTAGATTTGGAGAAGCCGCGTCCGCAGCCGTAGTGTTGCCTCTCTTTGAAGAGGTGCAAGTATGTGGCCGGATCGCAGACTGATCGAATTGCTCGGGATCGAAATTCCCATTGTAGGTGCGCCCATGGCCGGCGCGCAGGATTGGGAGCTTGGGGCCGCCGTTTCCAAAGCGGGCGGGCTCGGCTCGCTGCCATGCGCGATGCTCGCACCAAAAAAAATTATCGAGCAGGTGGAAAAGATTCGTGCCGTCACGGATCGTCCGTTCAACCTAAATTTCTTCACGCACACACCGCCGCGCGCCGATAACGCGCGGGAAGCCGCTTGGCGCGACAGGCTTGTGCTGTATTACCGCGAATTCGGGCTCGACCCGAACGAGCCGATCAAGAGCGCGCAACGTTCTCCATTTAACGAAAAGCTTTGCGAAGTCGTCGAAGCGGTGAAGCCCGCGGTCGTGAGTTTTCATTTCGGCTTACCGGAAAACTCGCTCGTGCAGCGCGTAAAAGCGCTCGGATGCAAAATACTGGGATGCGCCACCACGGCGGCGGAAGCGCGCTGGCTCGCCGAACGCGGTGTCGATGCGATCATTGCGCAAGGAGCGGAAGCGGGCGGCCACCGCGGAATTTTCCTGGGCGATCATCTTGCGGCGCAGCCCGGAACATTCGCGCTAGTGCCGCAGGTGGCGGACGCCGTGAAAATTCCAGTGATCGCGGCAGGCGGAATCGCCGATGCGCGCGGGATTGCGGCCGCCTTCGCGCTAGGAGCGTCAGGCGTACAAATCGGAACAGCATTCCTGCATGGGCCGGAAGCGAAAATCTCGGCGCCGCATCGCGCCGCGCTAAAAGAAGCGAAAGACGACAGCACTGTGCTCACGAATGTGATCACGGGCCGCCCGGCGCGGAGCATTCTTACCCGGCTCATCCGCGAGCAAGGGCCGATCTCGGATTCGGCGCCGGAATTTCCACTTGCCGCGACACCGCTTGCGCCGTTGCGCGCGAAGGCGGAGGCAGCAGGCTCCGGTGACTTTTCACCGCTATGGGCTGGGCAAAGCGCGGCACTCGGGCGTGCGATGCCGGCAAGCGATCTAATTACAGCGCTTGCAACGGAAACCGCGAAGCAGTTCGAGCGATTGAACGCCCGTTAGTTGTTCGCCGACTCGCCGGAACGGCCCGCCTCGAAGAGGAACCAAGTGCGCCGTTCGGTCTCGTCGATCCAATTTTCCAGGAGGCTCGCGGTCGCGACATCGCCGTGCTCATCGCAAACATCGTGCACTTCGCGCATCGCGCCGGCGAGCTGCTTGTTGTCGTCGCGCAGCTCGGCGAGCATGTCGAGCGGTGTGACGTAATCGGCGTCGTTGTCCTCGATGCGCTGCAGGCGCGCGATATGGCCGATCGAATGCAGCGTAATGCCGCCGATCTTGCGCACACGCTCGGCGATATCGTCGGTCATGGCGAAAATCTGGTCGGATTGCTCATCGAGGAGCAGATGGTAGTCGCGAAAATGCGGGCCCGACATGTGCCAGTGAAAATTCTTGGTCTTCATATAAAGCGCGAAAACGTCCGCGAGGAGCGCGTTCAACCCGCCCGAAAGATCCTGCGTCGCGTTTGAGTCGAGATTAGTGGGGGTTTGCAGCGCGGCGGTACGCCGTCCTTTCGCGTCGTTCGACATGGACTACTCCTTGCAATCAATGGCCCGAGCCGCTGGCAGCAATCCTCGGCAATGAGGCTAGCTTAGCGTAAATGAGGTGCAGGGCTATGACGCTTTTCTCGGAGTTTCGTTCCACTGGACGCGGAGCGGAGGCGCGGCATGTTGTCAATTCGGCGGCGTCTCGTTATAGCCCGCACGTTCAAAGGGAGCTTTCATGAGCATTGACGCCGCCACCGTTCGCCGGATCGCTCATCTCGCGCGCATCAAAATGGAGGACGGCGAGATCGATCATATGGCCGTAGAGATCAATTCGATCCTCGGCTTCGTCGAGCAGCTGAAAGAAGTGAATGTCGAGGGCGTCGAGCCGATGACGTCGGTGACCCCCATGAAGCTTCCCATGCGCGAAGACAAGGTGACGGAAGGCGGAGACGCGAAACGCGTGCTCGCCAACGCGCCGCAAAGCGAGGAAGGCTTCTTCCTCGTGCCGAAAGTCGTGGAGTAAGGCGTGTCGAATCTCACCTCTCTTACGCTTGCTGAAGCGCGCGACGGATTGCGGGCGAAGAAATTTTCCGCCGTCGAGATCGCCGACGCACATCTTGGGGCTATCGAAAAAGCAAAGGCATTAAACGCTTATGTATTGCCGACGCCTGAGAAGGCAAAAGCCATGGCGGCGGAGTCCGACAAGCGGCTGAAAGCGGGCAATGCACGGCCGCTGGAGGGCATCGCGCTCGGCGTGAAGGATTTGTTCGCGACCGAAGGCACGCGCACGACCGCGTGCTCGAAAATTCTCGGCAACTTTATGCCGCCTTACGAGTCGACCGTGACTTCGCATCTATGGCGCGACGGCGCGGTGATGCTCGGCAAGCTCAACAATGACGAATTCGCCATGGGCTCGTCGAACGAAACCTCCGCTTTTGGTCCCGTGGTCTCGCCATGGCAACGCAAGGGATCGAATGCGAAGCTGGTGCCGGGCGGATCAAGCGGGGGGTCGGCGGCGGCGGTCGCCGCTAATTTGTGCCTCGGCGCGACCGGCACCGACACCGGCGGCTCGATCCGCCAGCCCGCGGCGTTCACCGGTATCGTCGGCATCAAGCCGACTTATGGCCGCTGCTCGCGCTGGGGGATCGTGGCGTTCGCATCCTCGCTCGATCAGGCGGGGCCGTTTGCACGCACGGTGCAGGACACGGCGATCCTGCTCCGGTCGATGGCGGGACACGATCCGAAGGATTCGACCTGCTCGGATAAAGAAGTGCCCGACTACGAGAAGGCGCTCGGAAAATCCGTGAAGGGGATGAAGATCGGCATTCCGAAAGAATATCGCATCGACGGCATGCCAGCCGAGATCGAGAAACTCTGGCGCGATGGCGCCGAGTGGCTGAAAAAGGCGGGCGCGGAAATCGTCGAGATTTCGCTGCCGCATACGAAATACGCGCTGCCTGCCTATTACATCGTTGCGCCGGCAGAAGCCTCATCCAACCTCGCGCGCTATGACGGCGTGCGCTATGGCCTGCGCGTTCCCGGCAAGGACATCATCGAGCAATATGAGAATACGCGCGCGGCAGGGTTCGGCGCGGAAGTGAAGAGGCGCGTGCTCATCGGCACCTATGTTCTCTCTGCCGGTTATTACGACGCTTATTATCTGCGCGCGCAGAAAGTCCGCACATTGATCAAGCGCGACTTCGAGGAAGCGTTCAAGAAAGGCATTCATGCGGTACTGACGCCGGCGACACCGTCTTCGGCATTCGCGATCGGCGAAAAATCCGGTGCCGATCCGGTGGAAATGTATTTGAACGACGTCTTCACCGTGACCGTGAACATGGCTGGGCTGCCGGGCATTGCCGTTCCCGCGGGGCTCGACGCATCTGCGCTTCCGCTTGGGCTGCAACTGATAGGCCGTCCGTTCGACGAGGAAACACTGTTCTCGCTCGGCCATGTGATCGAGCAGTCGGCGGGGCGGATGAAATTGCCCGATCCGTGGTGGAGCTGACGATGTCCGCGGGGGAGAAGGACCTTGCTGCGCTGCGCGCCGAAATCGACCGGATCGACAGCGAGCTTGTCAAACTTCTCGCCGAGCGCATGAAGATTGTTGATCGGGTCATCAAGGTAAAAACCAAAACCGGCTTGCCCGCGCTCATCCCGGAGCGCGTGGAGGAAGTTGCAGAACGCGTACGCGAGGAGGCGAAGCGCCTCGGTGCGCCGCCGGAACTCGCCGAACTCGTCTACCGCCGCATGATGGACTGGGTGATCGCTTACGAAGAGCAGCGATTGAGGGGTGGAAAATAAGTATTTCGAGGAGTTCGCTTGACGCTCTCGTAACCTCGATACGATAACCAAGGCCGGAGTCCGTGGTGCGGGACCGGCTATGCGGTGGTACAGCGTATTCGTGGTCGCAATTCTGTCCGCCGCGGCGGGTTGCGGCGGCGTGCACAATACGCCGCAAAATGTGCCGCTCGCGGGCGCGGGACTTGTTTCGGCCGATCCCAATGCCGGCGGCTCGCCCGTTCTCGACGACGATTTGCTGATCGCACTTTCGTTTTCCGGCGGCGGAATGCGCGCGGCGGCGTTTTCCTATGGCGCGCTGCAGGCATTCGATGAGACACCCGTGCCTGCGCGCATCGGTGGCGGCCCGTTGATTGATCGGATCGATTTCGTCTCCGGCGTTTCGGGCGGATCGATTCCAGCGGCGTATTTCGGATTGAAAAAGCGCGCGATGCTCGCGGATTTTCGCGAGAACTTTCTGTTGCAGAATCCCGAAGAAGCGCTCAGCACGCAGGTGAATCTTGCCAATCTCGGGCGAGGGCTTTCCGGCGGCGTGAACGAAGACAAACGTCTCTCGGGATGGCTCAACGACCATTTGTTCAAGGGGGCGACGTTCCGCGAATTGCGCGAGAGCCGCCCGCGCATCTGGATCAACGCATCCGATATTTATAACCGCACACCTTTCGTATTCGGGCAGACGGCGTTCAACGCGCTTTGCAGCGACCTAAATTCGTTTCCAGTTGCGGACGCCGTCGCCGCGTCCTCGGCGGTGCCGGTCGCCTTTGCGCCCGTTGTGATCGAAAGCTACGGGGAGAAATGCACGACGCCTTTGCCCGCAAAGGTCGAGCGCGCCATTCGTGATCGGAATGCGAACCCAATGCTGCGATCCTTCGCGCAGGCGATCGCGCATTATCGCGACGGCACAATGAAATATGTGAAGCTTCTCGATGGCGGGCTTGTCGACAATTACGGTCTTTCGGGCTTCACGATCGCGCGGCTTGCGGCGGATCGCCCCTACGAGCCGATGACTCCGCACGAGGCGGTGAAAATTCGCCGCGCGATGTTCCTGCTCGTCGATGCCGGGCGCGGGCCCTCCGGCAAAAACTGGGTCGCGCAGCTTGAGGGTCCGGTGGGCGCGGAACTGGTCGCCGCGACTACAGACACCGCATTGGATGCAAGCGTGCGAGCAAGCTACACGGCGTTTCAGCAGGTGACGAACGAATGGCAGCGGCAGCTGATCGGCTGGCGCTGCTCGCTGCCGCCGGCGGAGCGCAAGCGGCTGGGCGTGAAGCCGGGATGGAATTGCCGCGATCTCAAATTTTTCGTGGGGCGCGTGGACTTCGGTCAATTCAGCGGCGAGCGCGCGACCGCGCTCAATGCCGTACCGACACGCTTCCGCCTTCCGCCCGAACAGATCGAATTGCTGACGCAGGCAGGCCGCGAAGCGGTGCGTATCAGCCCGACCTACCGCGCATTCGTCGGCAGCTTGTAATCGCGAGTGCCGCGGCGATTTTCATCGCCGCGGCTTTCTTCGAACTGGTTGAGTTAGCGCGCCGGAGTGGGAGACGGCGTGCGAGGCTGTATCGGTGCAGGCGTTGACTGTGTCGTAGGCGCATTCATCGCGCCAGGTTGCACATTGGGTTCCGGCACATAGGCCGCCCAAACGATTGCCGCCAGAATGACAGCTGCAACGATGCCGACGAAAAGCAGCGCGCCGGACGCAGAAGGTACATCGCTGTTGTAGTCATATTGTTCAGGTCTGTAAGGATTCACGCGTGGCATGAGGTCCTCCTTTCCATTGCTATAAAAACGTTCAACGGACGGAGGTGTTCCGGAGGGTTCCACCGTTGCCTTTGCCGGCGAAACAATTAAGAAGACCGCCATGGCGAAGGCGCAGAAATCCAAGCTTCTCAAGGGCGATACCGGCGAGTGGGAAGTGGTGATCGGCTTGGAAGTCCATGCCCAGGTCACGTCCAATGCGAAGCTTTTTTCCGGCGCCTCGACCGCCTTCGGCGGCGAGCCGAACAGCCATGTTTCGCTCGTCGATGCCGCGATGCCGGGGATGCTTCCGGTCATCAACAAATATTGCGTCGAGCAAGCGGTGAAGACCGGTCTCGGTCTTAAGGCCGGCATCAACCTTAAATCGACCTTCGACCGGAAGAATTATTTCTATCCCGATCTTCCGCAGGGCTATCAAATTAGCCAGTACAAATCGCCCGTCGTCGGCGAGGGCAAGGTCGTCGTCGACATGCCCAGCGACGAGCAGATCGAAGTCGGGATCGAGCGGCTGCATCTTGAGCAGGACGCGGGAAAATCCATTCACGACCAGCATGCGACGATGTCGCTCGTCGATCTCAACCGCTCGGGCGTCGCGCTGATGGAAATCGTATCAAAGCCCGACATGCGCTCGTCGGAGGAGGCGCGGGCGTATCTTTCGAAGCTCCGCACCATCCTGCGCTATCTCGGCACCTGCGACGGCGACATGGAAAAGGGCAATATGCGCGCCGACGTGAACGTGTCGGTGCGGAAGCCCGGCGCGCCGCTCGGCACGCGTTGCGAGATTAAAAATGTGAACTCGATCCGCTTCGTCGGTCAGGCGATCGATTATGAAGCGCGGCGCCAGATCGAAATTCTCGAGGATGGCGGCAAGATCGACCAGGAGACGCGACTTTTCGACAACGCCAAGGGCGAAACGCGCTCGATGCGCTCGAAGGAAGAGGCGCATGACTATCGCTATTTCCCCGATCCCGATCTTCTGCCGCTCGAATTCGACCAAGCTTTCGTCGAGAAACTGAAGACCGATCTGCCGGAGCTGCCCGACGAAAAGAAAGCGCGCTTCGTGAGAGACTTCGGACTAACGCCTTACGATTCCGGCGTGCTCACGGCCGAACGCGAGACCGCTGATTATTTTGAAGAAGCCGCGAAAGGACGCGATCCGAAAGCGGCGGCGAATTTCGTCATCAACGAACTGTTCGGGCGCCTGAACAAAGAAGGCAAGAGCATTTCCGCTTCGCCCGTCACCGCGAAGCAGATCGCGGAGATCGTTGGCCTGATTGCCGACGGCACGATTTCGGGAAAGATCGCGAAGGACCTTTTCGAGGTCGTCTGGCTGGAGGGCGGCGAGCCGCGCGCGATCGTCGAGTTGCGCGGCATGAAACAGGTCACCGACACCGGCGCGATCGAGAAAGCGGTCGATGAGGTTATCGCGAAGAATCCCGACAAGGTCGAGCAGGTGAAGGCGAAGCCCACCATGCTCGGCTGGTTTGTGGGGCAGGTAATCAAGCAGTCCGGCGGCAAGGCCAACCCGCAGGCCGTGAACGAACTGCTGAAGAAGAAGCTCGGAATATAACCACGTTACTTTTGTTTATCGCATGTCGTTCGTGTTGCGCCATTGATGATCCTGCCGAAATCTCTGAGCGAAAGGCGGCCGTTTCTTAACGGATGGCTTTCGTTTCTGCTCTCGGGCAGGGGTGTTTTTGTCTTCTGGATTTGCTTCGGTTTCGCGCACGCGATCTTACGGCTCAACATTTCGCGTGCGTTGTCGCTTGACGATTCCCGCGCAAGCGAACTCGTGCAGGAATTCGCGCTCGGCTACCAGGAACGGCAGCCGCCGCTCTATGAGTGGCTGTTGTGGTGCGTGCAGCGCCTCTTCGGCCCGGAAATCGAAAGCCATCTCGTCGTTCGCTATACGCTGATCGCAGCCATCGGGCTTGCCTGCTACGGCGCCGTACGTGCGGCGCTTAAAGACGAGCGCTGGGCCGCGGCGGCGTCAATCTCGCTCGCGATGAGCTTTCCGGTAGGCTGGTCGTTTCACGAATGGGGGACGCAAACGATCCTGTTGTGCGTCGCCTGTTTCGCGACGCTGCATGCGGCGATCAACTGGCTTGAGAAGCCTTCGATACGCGCCGCGTTATGGCTGGGCGGCGCGGTCGGTCTCGGTTTCATGTCGAAGTTCAGTTATCCGCTCATGCTCGGCGGACTCGTGATCGCTTGTCTCAACATGCCGAAGCTGCGGCACCGCCTTGCCGACAAGCGCCTCTTTCTATCGTTCGCCGTCGCGTTTCTTATTTGCTTGCCGTACCTTTATTGGCTCGCGCAAGTGCACGGCGATGTTGTGCACGCCATCGAACGCACGATGATCGCGCAAGAATATCCGCATTGGCGGCGGGCGCTGATTGGGCTTGCGAAGCTTCTCAAATCTCTGCTGCTGTTTCTCTTGCCCTGGCTCGCATTTATCGTGGCGGTCGCCCCGCAGGCTTTTGGTTTTGGCCCGGCATCGGCGCCGTCCGCCGGAATAGCGGAACGACTGACACTCCGCACAATGATCGCAACCGCCATTCTGGTGGCGATCGGCATTGTCGCGATCGGCGCGACCAACATCGCGGAGCGTTACATGCATGTGGTTTTGATGATCGCGCCGGTCTATGTATTCGCGCGGATTGCGCGTTTC
>Ga0157370_10004289_pt1 | contig 16426 bp, 14 predicted proteins | sample C35metaG_FD_113463 | JGI IMG/M metagenome (GOLD analysis project Ga0157370, IMG submission 113463) | Corn rhizosphere microbial communities from Kellogg Biological Station, Michigan, USA - C3-5 metaG | ecosystem: Host-associated > Plants > Roots > Rhizosphere > Soil | place: USA: Michigan...
CGCTGGAGCCGGTCGCGGTGAACCTCCTGGACGACCCGGCGATCCGCGGGCTCGTCATCACGTGCCGCGACGCGAGCGCCCGCCTTCAGCTCGAGGCGCGCGTCCGTCAGATGGAGCGTCTCGAGGCCGTCGGCCAGCTCGCCGGCGGCATCGCGCACGACTTCAACAACGTGCTGCTCGTCATCCGGGGCTACACGAGCATGGTGCGCTCCGCGCTCGACGGCTCGGACCTCGTAGCTGATCTCGACGAGATCGCAAAGGCGTCCGACCGCGCCGCGGACCTGACGCAGCAGCTGCTGGCGTTCGCGCGGCGGCAGGTCTTGAGGCCGTCGGTCCTCGACCTCGGTGAAGTCGTCTCCGATCTCGAGAGCCTGCTTCGGACCTCCGTTCGCGAGAACGTCGAGTTGGACATCGAGTTGGGACAAGACGCTTGCGCGGTGCTCGCCGACTCCACCCAGCTGGACCAAGTCCTGATGAACCTCGTGGTCAACGCGCGCGACGCGATGCCGGACGGCGGGCGCATCGTCGTCTCCGTCGCGCCGGCGGTTCTCGACGCCGACGCCGATGTCTCGCCGCCGGTCGCGCCCGGTCGCTACGTCGCCCTGACGGTGACCGACACCGGCTCCGGCATCGACCCCTCGTCCCTGCCGTACATCTTCGAGCCGTTCTTCACGACGAAGGGTGAGGGCGTCGGGACCGGACTGGGCTTGTCGACCGTTCACGGCATCGTCGGTCAGAGCGGCGGCGGGATCGAAGTCGGAGCGCGGCCGGCTGGCGGCACGCGTATGACCGTCTATCTGCCGGCCGCGGAGGGCGCAGAACGGCCGGACGACGACATCGGCAGGCAGCCGAGTCGCCTCCCAATCGGGACCGAGACGATTCTGCTCGTCGAAGACGAGGACGCAGTCCGCGAGCTCGTGCAACGTGTGCTCGAGGGGGCCGGCTACAACGTTCTGTCCGCGGCACGCCCCAGCGACGCACAGCGGCTCGCCATCGATGAGCGCATCCACCTGCTGCTCACGGACGTCGTCATGCCCGAGATGAGCGGCTACGACCTTGCCGTGCGCATCCGCCTTGCGCACGCGGCTGCGCAGACGCTCTTCATCTCCGGCTACGCCCACTCCGCACTCGCCGAGACGGCGGAGCCCCCGGCCGGCGAGCTGCTCCGAAAGCCGTTCTCTCCCGATCAGCTCTTGCGCGCCGTGCGCGCCGTGCTCGACGGCGAGGCGCTGGTGGACGTCGGATGAGCCCGAGCCGAATCCTCTGTGTGGACGACGACGCGCAGGTGCGTCGGTTCATCGCACGTGTGCTGGGCTCGGCCGGGCACGAGTGCGTTCCTGCCGCGACCGCGGCCCAGGCGCGCGTGCTGCTCGCCGAGAAGCCCTTCGCCGCGGTGCTGTGCGACATCAACCTCGACGGTGAGTCCGGCCTCGACCTTCTACGCGACCTCCGGGTGGACCATCCCGACGTCGCGGCCGTGATGGTCACGGGCCGCGACGAGCCGGCTCTTGCCGACAGGGCGCTGGATCTCGGAGCCTTCGGCTACGTCACGAAGCCCTTCAACGCCAACGAGCTGCTCATCGACCTGGCGAACGCGCTGCACCGGCGCGAGTTGGAAACGGCAAGCCGCACGGAGCGAGACGACGCCGTGCGGGAGGCCTACATGGAGACGCTGCGAAGGCTCTCTCGCGCGGTCGAGTACTACGACGGTCAAACGGCAGCTCACGTCGAGCGCGTCGGCGCGCATGCGGCGACGATCGCGGGCGCGCTGCATCTCGCGTCGGATCACGTCGAGTTGGTCCGTCTCGCCGCACCGCTGCACGACCTCGGCAAGATCGGCGTGCCGACCGGAGTGCTTCGCAAGCGCGGTTCGCTCGACGACGTCGAGCGTGCGGTCATGAAGCACCACGCAGAGCTCGGCCGTGAGCTGCTTGCGGGCTCTGGCAACGAGCTGCTCGACCTGGCCGCGCTCATCGCCTGGACGCATCACGAGCGCTGGGATGGCGCAGGATACCCGCGGAATCTCGCAGGTCGCGAGATTCCGCTCGAGGGCCGGATCGTCGCCGTCGCCGACGCGTTCGACGCCATGACGAACGACCGTCCCTACCGTGGCGCGCGCAGCGTCGGCGATGCGATCGCCGTGCTCGATCGCGAGCGCGGCGCCGCCTTCGACTCGGACGTCGTCGATGCGTTCCTCGGAGCGCGATCGTGAGCATCACGTGCGTGATCGCGGACGATCACCCGCCCGTTCTCCAGTTTCTCTCCCGTTACCTGAGCAGCAACGAGATCACCGTCACGGCGAGCGCGCGCGACGGGGCCGAGGCGCTGCAGAAGATCGAGCAGACGCGCCCGACTGTGGCTGTCCTCGACTCGCAAATGCCGCACCTCTCGGGCATCGACGTCTTGAAGGAGATCGGCGCCCGCGGGTTGCCGACGCGCGTCATTCTCTACACGGGCTTCGGCGACGGCGCGCTGCTCAGCGACGCGCTCGACGTCGGCGTTGCCGGCATGCTCGACAAGGATGCACCGGTCGATGATCTGGTACGTGCCATCCAGGTCGTCGCAGCCGGCGGCACGTATCTCGATCCGACCGCGGTGGCCGCTCTCATCTCGAACCGGCGGGGCCAGGCGCGGCCCTTGACGCAACGCGAGCGTGAGGTGCTTCGTCTGCTTGCCGACGGGATGTCGAACGAGAAGATGGGCGCCGAGCTCTTCATCTCTCCTCAGACCGTGCGAACACATGTGCAGAAGGCGATGGAGAAGCTCGGCGCTCAGACCCGCGTGCAGGCGGTTGCGATCGCCCTGCGCGAGTCGCTCATCTCTTAGGAGCCGGTCGAGAAGCCGAACGGCTGGAGACCCTTGGACTTCGCATAGAGCGAGGCAAGGACGAGTGCGAGAAAAAGTACGCGGCGCACGGTTTCACCTCCTCTCAGAAGTGGATGTCCTGCAGGAGCTCGGTCGCGCGTCGGTAGAGGTCAGCTGCTGTCTCGGCGTCGTTCGACGCCCGTGCCAGATCGCCCTGGGCGACGAGCACGAGAGCGAGATGGCTCGACGAACCGAGTCGCGTGCATGTGTCCGCTGCACGTTCGAGCCAGGCTGTCGCCTCTGCCGGCTCGCCGTCTGCTTCCAATGACCGGGCGACGAGGAGCTCGGCGTTGCCGAGCTCGTCGAGGAAATCTGTGCGGTGCTCGAGAAGCTCGATGGCACGCAGCGCACGAGCCCGTGCCTCGGCCGGGCGACCGCTGTCGAGCAAGACCCGCGCGAGGGAGTTCACGGCCTGCGCGAGGTCGACGTCGCTCGCCGCCTCGGACGCGCTGTCGATCGCGCCGAGCAGCGCTTCTTCTGCCGCTTCGACGTCGCCGAGCAGGAAGTCGATGCCGCCGAGGTTGTTGAGGAGGCGCGCCGTGCAGAGCTTGTTGCCGAGGTCGGAATACAGCGCGAGCGCGCGTTCGGCGTAGCAACGAGCCAGCAGCCACTGGTTCTGCCGCTCGGCGACGATGGACGCCTGAAAGAGCGCGTGGGCGTGCGCCTCTGGGTCGCGGGCCTCCAGCGCGAGCTCGATTGCCCGCTCCACGTCCCGCCGTGCGGCGTCCCAGTCGCGTGCGCGGACGTGGCAGCGCGACCGCCATTCGTGCGTGCGTGATGCAAGAGCAGCGCGCGGCCTCGGTGCGCGGTCGTTCGAGTCGAGCGCCCGCGTAAACAGGGTGGCGGCGTCGGCGACGCGGTTCTGCTTGAGCGTGACGCAGCCCTGGCGGTAGAGCACCTCAGAGCGGTCGGCCGCGTCGAAGTGGGGGGACGCTGCGATCGCCTCCGCATGCGCGAGCAGCTGCTCTGCCTCGTCGAGCTCGCCGAGATAGAGCTCGGCCCAGGCGAGCGTCAACCGCTGGCGCAAAGCCCGCGGGGGATCGTTTCGCACGTCCTCCCAGATCGACGCGAGCTCGACCGCGGCGTCCGCGAAACAGTGAGCGGCGACGAGCCGTTCGGCGCGCGCGAGCATCTTCTCGACGTCCTGAGTCGGGACGAGCGAGAGCGTCGTCACCAGGGGGAGCTCGTGGAATACGGCTGTGGCTGCCATCACACACAGCATTCGGTGCCGCCGGATCCCGGTCGATCCTCCGGTCTGCTCGATCTGACTCACCCTATGGCGTCACGGGTCCGCCGTTTTTCGCGTGGATCCTCGTTTTGCGGGTCTGGGGGGACTCGCCTCCGCGACAAGGCGCATCCTCGGGGCGGCCACTCGCCGGCGCGCGAGATGGACGACGACGGGAGAGATGCTTCTGCGGCGCTCCATCCCCGTCTTCCTCGCGGCGCTCGCGCTCTCGTCTTCGGCGTACGCGCGCGGCGGCAATTATATGTTCGACGGCGGCACGCGCGCAGAGCAGGGACAGGTCGAGGCGGCGCTCGACGCAAGCACGTTCGACTTCTCTGTCGTCCACGCAGCAGTGACGATCCACATCGGCCGCGGGCTGTCGTCGTCCGCCGCGCCGGGCCAGGTCTGGCTCGACGCGGACCTGCTCGACGCCGGTCGCTTGTCATGGGGCGTCGTGCAGCACGAGTACGGCCATCAGGTCGACTTCTCCGTCCTGACGGATGCAGACCGCTCACAGCTGCAGCAGCTCCTCGGCGGGTCGGCCTGGTGCTCGGGCGCCCCCCACGGCGAACTGACCTGCGAGCGCTTCGCAGACCTGATCTCGTGGGCGTACTGGACGAATTCGGACAACGTGCTGCGACCTGCCGGGAAGGCCGATGAAGGCGGTGAGGTCTCGCCCGCTGCGTTCCGCGCCGCTCTGACGCGGCTCCTGCCGTCCCCGATACGGGTGATGGCGGTCACGCAACAACGGGGATCCATGCGTGGGTGATGCGGGGCGATGACTAGAGCATGATCACCTGTGTCCTCGCCGACGACCATCCGCCCATCCTCGATTCGATCTCCCGTTTCCTCGCCGGCAAGGGCATCGACGTCGTCGCGACCGCGGCGGACGGCGAGGCCGCGGCCGCCGCCGTGCGCACGCATGCGCCGCATGTGTGCGTTGCCGACCTGAAGATGCCGCGTCTCGATGGGCTCCAGCTTGCAGCCCGACTCCACACCGAGGCGCCGGAGACGGCCGTGCTCCTCTACTCCGGCGTCGCGGACGCCGCGCTCGTGTCGGATGCACTCGACGCGGGTGCGCTCGGCTTCGCACTGAAGGAGGGGCCGCTCGAAGACGTCGTCCGCGCGATCGAAACCGTTGCGAGCGGGACCATCTACGTCGATCCCATTCTCGCGGCCACCATCGCGACGAGCCGCCGCAGCGATGGGCGCGCTCTCTCTCCGCGCGAGCGCGAGGTGCTGCGTTTGCTAGCGGCTGGCGGCTCGTACGCAGAGATCGGCGGCGAGCTCTTTCTGTCGCCCGACACGATCCGCGCGCACGCGCAGCGCGCGATGGCGAAGCTCGGCGCGCGCACGCGCACCGAAGCCGTCGCCGTCGCGATGCGCAGCGCGCTGATCGCCTGAGCCGACTGATTCGTCAGTGAGCGCGTCTCCCGGGTTGAAATCCGATCCGCCCGGGCGCTCGTATGGGAGAGCGATGCGTATTTCAGCCGTTCTCCTCCTGGCCCTGACCTGCACCGCCGTCGCGGTCGCCGCGCCGGCGCGCACGCAGGTCTCGATGCGCTCGACGACACTGGGGTCGGTGCTCGTCGACTCGCGAGGCCACACGCTGTACGTCTTCGACCTCGATCGCGGCACGAAGAGCTCGTGCTCCGGCACGTGCACCGCGTTGTGGCACGCATTCCTCACCTCGAGCAAGCCGGTCGCACTCCGCGGCGTCGCCGTCTCGAAGCTCGGCATGGCCAAGCGGGCGAGCGGCAGGTTCCAGGTGACCTTCATGGGGCACCCTCTCTACTTCTTCGTCGGCGACAAGAAGGCCGGCGACGTCCGGGGTGCATCGATCGCGCACTGGGCGGCGTTCTCGCCGACCGGCACGAGGCTCCGCAATGCGGCAACGACACCGCCGCCACCGCCTACTCCGACGACGACCGCTCCGGGGTACGACGCCGGCGGCGGCTACTAGCCGGTCCAGCGACTCCCGCCTGTTTCACGGCAGGCGGGAGTCTTTCGCCTATGCGGCGCTGTACCCCTCGCGCCGGAGCAGTGTGCGCGCAAGCTCGAGGTTCTCGCTGCCCGCCACGAGCACGACCAGCACGCCGCCGTACTCGGGGCTGACGTGCCGGAGCTCGAAGTCCTCGATGTTGACGCCGGCCGCGCCGAGTGTCTGCGTGATCCGCGCAAGCACACCCGGCTTGTCGGGAACGCGCACGCGGATGCGGTGCAGTTGCCGCGCGTCCGTGCGGTAGGCCTGCTCGTCGAGCTTCGCGCGCGTCGTCGCCGCTTCGCCGATCCAGCGCTCCAGGAACACGCGGTCGCGTTCGCGCAGCGCGTGCACCACGTCACCGGCAGAGCCCGCGTGCGCAGTGAGCGCATTCGCAAGCTCGTCGGCGTTCTCGAGGAAGATGTCCGCCCAGATCGCCGCATTTGCGCCGGCCACTCGTGTCATCTCGCGGAACGCCGGCCCTGCGTATGCGCCCGCGTCGCCGACGCTCTGCACGAGCAGGTTCGCAACGGCGTGGGGGAGGTGGCTCGTCAGTGCGAGCATGCGGTCGTGGGTCTGCGCGTCCAGCTCCGTCACGTGCGCGCCGAGCGATTCTGCGAAGGCGCGCATGCGGGCGAGGTGATCGGCGCCGGTCGCCGGGGTTGGGGAGAGGATCCACGTCGCCCCGTCGAACAGATCGGCCGTCGCGCGCGTCGGGCCACCGGTCGACCCGCCTGCGAGCGGATGTCCGGGAACGAACCGCGCGTCCTCGATGGCGGCGACGCCCCGCTTGGTCGAGCCGACGTCGGTGACGGTCGTCTCGGGCCCGACCGTGTCGAGTGCCTGCAACACCGCCGCGTGGAGCGCGCCCACCGGGACCGCGACGACCACGAGCTCGGCGTCGCGGACGGCTTCGGCGAGCGAGGCGCCGGCGGGGACGTTCGACTCCGCGAGTGTCCGCCGATCCACGTCCCAGCCCCTGACGGCTGCGACACCCGAGCGCTGCGCGGCGCGCGCGATCGACGTGCCGACGAGGCCCGTGCCGATGACGGCGAGCGAGGAGACGGCCGCCTTTCGCGGGCCGGCGGCGCCTCCGGCCGGCGCTCTGCTCGTGCGCAGCTCCTGCTTGAGCACGTCGAGCAGGGCGGAGAAGGCCGTCCGGACGCCCTGTTCGGAGAGCGGTCCGCGGTTCGCGGCGACCAGATGGGCGAGCAGCTCCGCTTCCCGTCGGGCGTCGATCGCAGGCGCCCCGGTCTCGGCCTTGTGCTCTGCAACGCGGCGCACGAGGTCGAGCCGGCGGTTCAACGCGGCGAGCAGCTCGCGGTCGAGCGCGGCGATCTCGTCCCGCAGATTGGTCAGCTCAGGGTCGGCCATGCCCCAAGTCTGCCCTGGAACACCCCTGCAACGCGCCGGAAAACGCCGGTTCCGCCCGCCGCCGTCCACCCTATTTGCTTGGATTGGACGCGGAATTGACCCGGAGGAGGCTCTGAATGGCAATGACCCAGACGCAGCTCGCCGACGCGGTCGCCGAGAAGGCGGGCCTGTCGCGTGCAGATGCGAAGAAGGCGATCACGGCGCTCGAGGACGTCGTGATCGAGCAGATCGGCAAGGCAGAGAAGGTGAAGATCGGCGGGATCGTCCAGATCGAGGCACGGATGCGCCCCGCGACGCAAGAGCGTGAGGGTCGCAACCCGGCGACGGGCGAGACGATCACGATCTCCGCAAAGCCCGCGTCGGTCGCCGTCAAGGCGCGCCCGCTCGCGAAGGCGAAGAACGCCGCGCCGCCCGTCTCGGCTGTCCAGGGTCGCTAGCCGCAAGAGCACAACGGGGACAGACCCCTTTCCATCGAGGGTCTGTCCCCGTTTCCGTTTCCGCCGCCTGCTTTGAAGCAGGCGGCAGTTGTCTCACTCACGCGTCACGCCGTCGCTCGCGCGGCAGACGTAGACCGTCGCGCCGAGCTCCCGCGCCGCCGCACTGACGGCATCGACCGCCTGGTCGTCGACGAGGCTGACGGTGCACCCGCCGAAGCCGCCGCCGGTCAGCCGCGATCCGTAGCAGCCTTCGACCGCGCGCGTCGCCGCCGCGAGTGCGTCGAGCTCGGGCGGGACGATCTCGAAGTCGTCGCGCATGCTCACGTGCGACGCGTCCATCAGCTCGCCGAACGTCACGCAGTCGCGCGACTCGAGCGCGGCCGCCGCGCGCAGCGTCCGCTCGTTCTCGCTGACGACATGGCGCGCGCGTGGCAGGCCGGCCACCTGCTCGGGCGTCGCGTCGCGCAGCGAGGCGAGGCCGAGGCGTGCGGCCGCGGCCTCGCACTCGGCGCGGCGCTCGTTGTAGCCGGAGTCGGCCAGCGTGCGCCTGACGTGACTGTCGCAGACGACGATCGCAACGCCGTCCGGAATCGGGATGTGCCGGTAGCTCAGGTCGCGACAGTCGAGGAGGAGCGCGTGACCGGCGCGGCCGAGCGCGACCGCGAACTGGTCCATGATCCCGCTCCGTACGCCGACGAACTCGTTCTCGGCCCGCTGGCAGAGGAGTGCAAGCTCTTCGCCCGCGAGGTCGGACAGCGCTCGGCCGACCGCCACCTCGAGCGAGGCGGATGACGACAGCCCGGCGCCGCGCGGGACGTCGCTCTCGATCCGCAGCGACGCGCCGCGCTCGAGGTGCAGCCGCTCGACGACGCCGCGCACGTAGTCGCGCCAGGTCCCGGTGCGCTCGACGGAGCCGAGGGCGAAGTCGTCGCTCTCGCCGAGGCTCTCGACGTGCACGGTCGGGTCGTCGCGCAGCTCGGCCTCGACGGCGGTGAAGCGATCGATCGCGCACGGCAGGACGAAGCCGCCGTTGTAGTCCGTGTGCTCGCCGATCAGGTTGACGCGCCCCGGGGCGCGGGCGCGGATCACGCGGCACGCAGCCGTTCTGCCGCCTCCTCTGCTGTGAGGTCGCGCTGCGGCTCGGCGAGCAGCTCGTAGCCGACCATGAACTTTCGCACGCTCGCAGAGCGCAAGAGCGGCGGATAGAAGTGCACGTGCAGATGCGACGTCTGGTGCAAGCCCATCGAGTACGGAAAGCGCGTGTCGAAGAGCCGGTCGTAGCGCTGGACGAGTTGCTTGAGGATCGCGGCGAGCGCGGCGCGCTCGCCGTCGAGCAGCTCTGGTAGCGAGGCGACGCGTCGCCGCGAGGCGACGAGTGTTTCGAAGGGCCAGACTGCCCAGTACGGCACGCACGCGACGAAGTGCTCGTTCTCCTCGACGACGCGCTCGCCCTCCCCGGCGAGATAGTCCTCGAGAACCGACGGCGACTCGGCGAAACGCTCCTGCTCGCGCGCGACCTGCATCGGCACGTGCCCGGTCGCCCAGATCTGCCCGTGCGGATGCGGATTGCTCGCGCCCATCATCTCGCCGCGGTTCTCGAAGATCTGGACGTGGCCGATGCGTGGATCGTCCAGCAGGGACCGATACTGCTCGGTCCACGTCTCGACGACCCGCTCGACCGCGTCGATCGGAAGCTCGCCGAGCCCGAGGTCGTGACGGGGCGAGTAGCAGACGACGCGACAGGTGCCGTACTCGCCGTCGCCTTCCGGAATCAGCGCCGGATAGTCGTTCGTGAACACGAAGGTGGACTCGTAGGCGGGATTGCGCGCGCCACCGGCACGCTCGTTTCCGGCGCAGAGATAACACGACGGATCGTGCTGTGGCAACGCGACGTCGGCGATGCGTTCGACCTGGCCCTGCCACGGACGCTGCGTGCGCTGCGGGGAGACGAGCACCCATTCGCCGCTGAGCGGGTTGTATCGTCGATGCGGGTGCACGTTCACACCATTACAGAGTGAAGCTCGGGGTCGGACATGCACTCGTCGACGGCGCGCTCGTCCCCGGCGACGTCGCGATCGACGACGGGCGCGTCGTCGGCGTCGGGCTCGCCGGGGGCGGACGCGGCATCGCCGCGCCGGGCTTCGTCGACGTGCACATCCACGGCTTTGCCGGCGTCGACTTCGCGACCGCCGACGCGGAGGGCTACCGGCGCGCTCGCGAGGCGCTGCTCGAGACCGGGGTCACGTCGTTCCACCCGTCGTTCATCACCGCGCCGGAGGCGGAGCTCGTCGCGGCGCTCCGCGAGGTTCCGCCGGGCCTCGGCGCGCACCTCGAGGGGCCGTTCATCTCGTCCGACCGGCTCGGGATGCATCCCGCGGCTGCGCGCCGCGATCCGGACGTCGCCCTGCTCGAGCGGCTGCTCGCCGCCGGCCGGGTCGCGCACGTGACGCTTGCGCCGGAGCTGCCCGGCGCGCTCGAGCTCGTCGATCTGCTCGTCGCGCGCGGAATCACCGTCGCCTGCGGCCACACCGACGCCACCGACGAGCAGGCGCACGCGGCGTTCGACCGCGGCGCACGCCACGTCACGCATCTGTTCAACGCGATGCGGCCGTTCCGACACCGCGAGCCAGGTATCGGCGGCGCAGCGCTCGTGCGGGACGACGTGACGGTCGAGCTGATTCTCGACGGCCATCATGTGGCCGACGATGCCGTGCGGCTCGCGTTGCGGGCCGCACGCGGACGGATCGCGCTCGTCACCGACGCCCTCGCCGCGGCGCGCATCGGCGACGGCGACTGGCACATGGGATCCGTTGCGGTGAGCGTGCGCGGCGGCTCTGCGCGCCTCGCCGACGGCACGCTCGCGGGGAGCGTCCTGACGATGCCGGATGCGATCCGCGACTTCGTCCGGATCGGCGCGACGATCGAAGAGGCGCTGTTCGCGGCGTCCCGGCGCTCGATCGCGCCGGGCGCGCCGGCAGACGTCGTCGTGCTCGACGATTCGCTGCAGCCGACCGCGACCTATCTAGCCGGCGTACGCCGCGGCCTGTAGGTCGAAGAGCTCTGCGTACAGGCCGTCGAGCGCGACCAGCTGTGTGTGCGACCCCTTCTCGGCGATCCGCCCGTCCTCGACGACGACGATCAAGTCGGCCATGCGCACTGTCGAGAAGCGGTGCGAGACGAAGATCGCGATCCCGCCGGTCGCCCGTGCGACGGCGCGCGCCGACTCCGCGTACCGCTCGAACAGCTCGTGCTCCGCGCTCGCATCGAGCGCCGACGTCGGTTCGTCCAGGACCAGGAGGAGCGGTCGCTCCCGCATCATGGCGCGCGCGAGCGCGAGCTTCTGCCACTGCCCACCTGAGAGCTCGGTGCCCCCGTCCGCGTGCGACATCCCGACGGCCGTTCCGAGGCCCTGTGGGAGATCTTCGATGACGTCGCGCGCGGCGCCGCGGTCGACGGCGCGCTCGATCGCCGGCTCGTCGTCGAGCTGCGGCAGATCGCCGACGCCGACGCTCTCGCCCGCAAGCAGCTCGAACTTCGCAAAGTCCTGGAACCCGGCCGCGATGCGCTCGCGCCATTCGTCCGCGCCGATCGACGCGAGGTCGGCGCCGTCGACGGTGATCCGCCCGCCGGTGGGGTCGTAGAACCGGCAGAGAAGCTTGACGAGGGTCGACTTACCGGCGCCGTTCTCGCCGACGAATGCGATGGTCGAGCCCGCCGGCAGGTCGAGGGTGACGTCGTCCAGGACGTTCGCTTCCGTCCCCGGATAGCGGAACGTCACGCCTTCGACGCGGATGCCGTCGCGCATCCGTTCCGGCGCCGATCCCGTCGCCTGTGCGCGCGGCGGGTAGAGCTCGGCGAGCAGCGCTCGCATCGAGCGCATCCGGTCGGCGGCGGTCGAGGCGCGCTGGAGCCGCTGCATCGCCGAGACGACACCGAACACGAGCTGATTCGTCTGGCTCGCGAGCGACACGGCGAGGACGACGTCACCAGTCGTGTGCGCGCCGCGGACGGCTCCGCGCACGACGATCAGCAGAGCGCCGACGTAGCCGACCCCGAAGACGAGGAAGCCGCCGGCTTGCGCGAGCACGCCGACGACCTCGGCATGGAAGAAGAGGCGACGGATCTCGGCGCGCGACGAGCGGATGCGTTCCACGAACACGTGCTCGAGACCGAAGAGGCGCACCTCCTTCGCGGCATCGGCGCGGAGCGAGAGGTCGGCGTAGTGCGACGCGCGACGGAGGAGGTCACCGCTCTGCCGCCACCACTTGTTGAAGTGCTGCCATGCCCAGCGCGTCGCGACGAGCGGAGGCAGCGCGAACAGGAGGAGCAGCAGCAGGATCGGCTGTAGCCGCGAAAGGAGGACGATCGTCAATGTGAGCTGCACGACGACGCCGATCGATACGACGGCCGAGCGAACGGCCATGTAGCGAACGGAGCCTTCGTTCCGGATCAGCTCGAGCTCGTCTGCGTACGTCGAGTTCTCGAGATGCGCGAGCCCAGCCTGACCGTGGGCGATCTCGGCGATGTCGTCCGTGAGATTGATCACGTTCTGGTCGGCGACCTCGACGAACAGCACGTGCAGGAGATGGGCGCCGATCGCGTTCAGCAGCGCGAGCAGCGGCACAACGATCGCCCAGCGCGTCACCGCTGCGGTGTCGTGGCCGAGCGCGCCGTCCGTGACGTGCTTCAGCGCGAGTGGAATCAGGGGGGCGCTCGCGTAGCTCAGCAGCGTGAGCGCGAAGATCGTGAGCATGCGCGGCGGGCTCGCGCGCCAGGCCTCGACGAGGATCGTGCGGAAGCCGCGCAGGAAGCTCATGCCTGGAACCTCGCCGCCTGTAGGTGGAAGAGCTCGGCGTAGCGGCCGCCCTGCCCGAGAAGCTGGTCGTGCGTCCCGTCTTCGATCACCCGACCGTGCTCGACGACGACGATCCGGTCTGCGCGCCGCACGGTCGAGAAGCGGTGCGAGATGAGGATCGTCGTCAGTCCGCGTGTCAGCTCGAGGAAGCGCTCGAAGAACGCCGCCTCGGCACGTACGTCGAGGCTCGCCGTCGGCTCGTCGAGCACGAGCACGCCGGCTCCGCCCTCGACCGCCATCAAGGCGCGCGCGATCGCGATGCGCTGCCACTGGCCACCCGACAGCTCGGCGCCGTCTGCGTACGACCGCGAGAGCGTCGTCTCCAGGCCGTTGGGGAGCTGCTCGACGAAGTCGAGTGCCCCGGCACGGTCGAGCGCCGAGCGGATCCTTGCGTCGTCGCCGAGGAGCTCGACCGCGCCGAAGCCGACGTTGTCGCGCACCGGCAACTCGTAATGGACGAAGTCCTGGAAGATCGCCGCGACGCGGCGGCGCCACGCGCCGACGCTGTAATCCGTGAGCGGTCGGCCGTCGACCAGGATGCGTCCCGAGTCGGGCTCGTACAGCCGCGCGAGGAGCTTGACGAGCGTCGTCTTGCCGGCCCCGTTCAGCCCGACGATCGCCAGCGACTTGCCGGCCTCGATCGTCAGGTCGAACGAGCGCAGGACGGGTCGTTCGTCGTAGCCGAAGACGACGTTCTCGAAGCGGATCGACGTGCGCGGTGCGCCGTCCGCCGGCGCACCGGCGTTCTCGGCCGCCTGCTCGTCGGCGACGCGTCGTTCGAGCTCCTCCAGCCCGACGAACGAGCGGGTGCCCCACTCGGTCTGATAGTCGGACTGCGGATTGAACGAGCCGAGATTGCCGATGAGGGAGATCCCCTGCAGCACGTATGCGAGCTCGCCGATCGTCAGCGTGCCCGCCGCCGCGGCACGCGCCGCGCCGACGGTCGCCACGCCGCACAGGACGAGCCAGACGGGAGACGACAAGAGATACGCGCCGTAGATCCGGCGGCGCCTCGACCGCCAAACCGGGAGGAGCGCGGCGAGCGCGGTCTCCCGGTAATGCGTCCGGAACCAGTTGCGCAGTCCGAAGACTCGGATCTCCTTGCCGGCGCCGCCGGCGGTGATCAGGTCGCGGAAGTAGTTCGTGCGCCTGCGCAGCTTGTGAAAGCCGCGCTCGTAGCGCTGGTGCTTCCCGAAGCCCGACCGCATCGCGACCCGCACCGCGAGCGAGCCGCCGGCCAGCAGCAGCGCCGACCACCAGGTGTAGACGACGCCGACGAGCGCGGCGGCCACGGCCCATTGCAGGTACATGCCGAACACGATCAGCGTCCCCCAGCAGGCCGAGCCCGGTGTGAAGCCGGTGCCGCGCTGCGGGTCGGCGAGGTCGGTCAGCACCTCGTAGGTGTCGTCGTCGTCGATCGCGCGGACGCCGATCGGGCCGAACGATGCGGCGGCGGCTCGCTCGCGGAGCCGGTCGTCGACCTTCCACGCCAGCATGAACTCGCCCGCGAACTGCAGCGGTCCGACGACCTGCTGCAAGACGAAGAGGAGGCCGGCGACGAGCAGGAGGTTGCGCAGCGAGCGCCACTCCGGCGAGTCGAGACCGCTGTGCACTGCGGCCGGAACGCGCCCGACGATCGCACTCGTCGTGACGATGAACGCGACCGGCATGAGCGCGGCGACGAGCTGGAGCGCGATGCCGAGCGGCACCATCCGGCCCGCGTACGGGTACAGCCGGAGAACGGCGAGCCGGAAGCGGATGCGCTCACGCACGGAGGAACGCCTCGTTCGCGGTGCGGATCGCTCTCGGGTCGGCCTTGTACCGGCGGTCGTCGGTGAGCAGTCCGTTCTGCTCCTGCTCGACGTCGGCCAGCTGCGTCCAGCAGAAACCGGCGACGTCGTCCGGGATCTGCGCGATCAGGTCGCGATACGCGGCGGCGACATCGTCGACGTGCCGGTAGACGAAGTCCCCGCCTCCCGTCGACAGTCCGCCGAGCTCGCCGATCCAGAGCGGGATGTCGTCGCGGCGCTTCTCGACGTGCTCCGTCAGCTCGGCGCCGTAGTCGTGCACGTCGACGAGGTCGGTGTCGTCGAGCTGCTTCCACCCGGACGCGTCGACGACGAGTCGCGTCGGGTCGGCGGTGCGCGTCACGCGCACGAGCTCGCGCTGGAAGTCGGGCGGCGGCTCACCCCAGTCCTCGTTGATCGGGATCCACATCACGATGCTCGGGTGATGGCGGAGCTGGTGGACGATCTCGAGCCATTCGCGTTCGAAACGCTCGCGCGCCTGCGCGCTCGCGAGCGAGTGGCTGCTCGGCATGTCCTGCGCGACGAGCAGCCCCATGCGGTCGCAATGCGCGTACCAGCGCGGGTCCTCGATCTTCACGTGCTTGCGGGCGAGGTTGAAGCCGAGTTGCTTCGTCGCGTCGACGTCGACGCGCAGCTTCTCGTCGTCGGCCGCATACACGGTGTCAGGCCAGAAGCCCTGGTCGAGCACGCCGGCGATGCGGATCCGCTCGCCGTTCAGGTAGAGGTCGCGGCCGCGCGCCTCGAACGTGCGAAAGCCGAGGTAGGAATGCACGACGTCGTCACCCATGCGCAGCTCCACGTCGTACAGATGGGGATCGGACGGAGACCACGGCCGGGGGCTCTCGATCTCGACCGCGTCGAGCAGTTGTTGAGGGTCGCGGATGTACTCGTCCGGCACGCCCTCGATCCAGACCGGGCGCCAGAGGCCGGTCGTGCGCGTGTACCAGATGTCGTGCGAGCCGCGCTGCTTGCCCTTCGCCTGGCCGAACGCGTCGTCGTGCGGGTCGTAGGCCTCGATCGCGACCTCGTGCTCGCTACCGGGCTCGAGCGCGCCGGCGTCGAACGTGAAGTGCGTGTAGCCGCCCTCGTGCACGCCCAGCTCGACTCCGTCGAGGGTCACCGTCGCGCGCCAGTCGACGGCGCCGAAGCGGAGCAGCGTGCGTTCCCGCCATTCCTGCGGGATCCGGAACGGGATGCGGGTCGTGTGCCGCTCGTCGCCGCCGAAGTCCCGCTCGAGCAGCGGCAGCCAGAGGTCGCGCCGCGCTTGCGGAAGCGGGTGGCTCAGCACGGGCCGTGTACGACCGGCTTGCCGTTCTTCCAGTCGAGGCGGCTGAGCCAGAGCGCGCGCTTGGTGTGCGCCGGGTTCCACGCGTGGTAGACGATGTACGGCCCCGCGAACGTGTTGTGTCCGGGACCGTGCGCGCGGCAGCCGGTCTTCAGGATCGGGTTCTCAGGCGCGTCCTTGCAGGGCCCGAGCGGCCCCGCGCACGTGGCGTAGCCGACCGCGTACGAGTCGTTGTTGTATGCGTCGCCGGAGTAGAAGAGGTAGTAACGACCATCGTGCCGGGTCATCTCGGGCCCTTCGACGACCGCCCCTTCCCATGCCTGGTCGCCGTTGTGCTCGATCGAGCGGCGTGGGCCGACGAGGCGCAGGCCGTCGTGCGACAGGCGCTGCGCCCAGATGCGCGTCGTCTTGCCGATCGAGTTGCCGTCGTTCTTCCAGTAGAGGTAGCCGCCTGAGGGATCCGGGTCGATCGAGCCGCCGTCGCTCTTCTGACAGACGAGCGGGCCGTCGAAGCTGTCGCCGAACGGACCCTGCGGTGACGCCGCGACGGCGCGGCCGATGCACTGCGTGCCGCTGCTCGCGGTGTAGTAGAGGAC
>Ga0157370_10004291_pt1 | contig 16415 bp, 16 predicted proteins | sample C35metaG_FD_113463 | JGI IMG/M metagenome (GOLD analysis project Ga0157370, IMG submission 113463) | Corn rhizosphere microbial communities from Kellogg Biological Station, Michigan, USA - C3-5 metaG | ecosystem: Host-associated > Plants > Roots > Rhizosphere > Soil | place: USA: Michigan...
AAACTTAAAAATACTTTTTTCATCTTACTTTATTATAAAAGGTTAATTATTAATTCGTGGCAAAGATATAAATTTTTTAATATGTAAAATATTTTTTCACTTTTTTTTTAAAATATTTTCCTCGCTCACGATTATCTTATTTATCAAAGAATATGCCAAAAATATAAAATTATCTTAAATTGTTTTATATTTTGTGTAAATAATTTTTTATTGAATATTCTATGGTACAATTGGCTGTTTTGTTTGTCTGTATTGCAGTTTGTTTTGTATTTTAAGGATTATTGAATAATCTTAAACGATAAAAAAAAGACAGCTTTAAAGCTTTTTGGAAAAATATTACGCACAAAAAATCGTTTTGTATACCTGTTTTTACGAAACGATACTCATAATAGTGTTTGTTGCACCTTTATTATTTTGAATAAACGATCTGCAGATTTCGCTTTTTTCTCTTAAAAAGTTTTCATCATTCAAAAGATGGTCCAATATATCTTTTAATTGCGTGCTGCTAGATATAGGTATACAACCTCCCAGATCAACTAATGAGACAGCTTCGGCAAAATTGGAGTAATTAGGGCCAATTACGATCGGGATTCCAAATGTGGCTGGTTCTAATATATTATGGATTCCCGGATTTCCAAATCCGCCGCCTACATAAGCGATGGTTCCATAGCTGTAAATTTTGGTCAAAATTCCAATCGTATCAATGATAAACACATTGTAGCTGGATAAATCCTGGTTTTCTTTTTCAGAAAATAAAATCGTTGATTTTGTGATTTGCGATTTCAGATTGGAAATTTGATCGGCTTTAATATTATGAGGCGCGATTATGAATTTTACATTTTCCGGTGCCTGATTTATATATTCAGCTATTAAAACTTCATCTTTCGGCCATGAACTTCCAATTACGATTATAGGTTGGTTGTTTTTAAATTGCTCAATATAATCAAGAGTATTGTCGCGTTCTAAAATGGTATTCACTCGGTCAAAACGCGTATCTCCGGAAACAATAACGTTTGTAAATCCAATGGCTTCAATTTTTTGTTTTGAACTTTCATTCTGAACAAAGAAATAAGTAAAGGCATTTAAAGCTTTTCTATAGAATCCGCCATACCATTTAAAAAACATCTGATTGTCTCTGAAAATGCCAGAAATTAAATAAGTTGGAATTTGGTTTGTTTCCAGTTCTTTTAAATAATTCAGCCAGAATTCATATTTAATAAAAAAGGCTAATTCAGGATGAATCAGTTTTAGAAAGCGTTTCGCATTGCTTTTTGAGTCAAGAGGCAGGTAAATTGTAACATCGGCTACGGTATTGTTTTTACGCACTTCGTATCCCGAAGGAGAAAAAAAGGTTACAATGATTTTGTGTGAGGGGTATTTTTCTTTGATTTTTTCGATTACAGGAAGTCCTTGCTCGTATTCGCCAAGTGATGCCGAATGAAACCAAATGGTTTGGTCTTCGGGTTTTATTTTTTCTTCTAAAATTGTAAAAACATTCTTTCTGCCTTCAACAAAAAGTTTAATTTTCGGACTAAATAATGCGATAATTCTAAGAAAAAATCCTGCGATAGAAATGGCTAAATTGTATAAAAAAAGCATGTGTTAATTTTTGTGGCTAAATTACGTTTCTTTCGATTATTTTCATTGGTTTGCAGGTATTAAATAACTATTTTTGTTCCTTCTTTTAGAGATTCTGTTCAAAAAACAGGTCTTTTTTTAAATAAATATTCAAAATGAAAAAAATACAAATGGTTGACTTAAAAAGTCAATATGAAAAAATAAAAGCGACCGTTGATGCATCAATTCAAGAGGTTTTAGATACAAATACTTATATTAACGGACCTTTGGTTCATCAGTTTCAAAAAAATCTTGAGGATTATTTAGGAGCAAAACACGTAATTCCTTGTGCAAATGGAACCGATGCGCTTCAGATTGCCATGATGGGATTAGATTTAAAACTAGGCGATGAGGTTATTACTGCCGATTTTACTTTTGCAGCAACTGTTGAGGTTATTGCATTGTTGCAGTTGACTCCGGTTTTGGTAGATGTTGATATGGTGAATATGAATATTGATATCGAAGCGGTGAAAAAAGCAATCACGCCAAAAACAAAAGCAATTGTTCCGGTACACTTATTTGGACGTGCAGCGAATATGGATGCGATTATGGAAATTGCGGCTGAGCATAATTTATACGTAATCGAAGATAATGCGCAGGCTATTGGTGCTGATTATATTTCAAAATCAGGAACAAAAAGCAAAGTTGGAGTTATTGGCCACGTTGCGGCAACTTCATTTTTCCCTTCAAAAAACTTAGGTTGTTATGGAGATGGAGGAGCAATTTTTACAAATGATGATAAATTGGCTCACATCATCCGCGGAATCGTAAATCACGGAATGTACGAGCGTTACCACCACGATGTTGTAGGGGTAAATTCACGTTTAGATAGTATTCAGGCAGGTGTTTTAAATGCAAAATTACCTTTGCTGGATGAATATAATAAGGCACGTCGTCTAGCTGCAACAAAATACAATGCAGCTTTTGCCGGAAATGCACATATTATTACGCCTGATTTTGATGCAGACGAAAATGATCACGTTTTTCATCAATATGTATTGAGAATTATAGATGCCGACAGAAATGCTTTGATGCAGCATTTATTAGACAAAGGAATTCCTTGTGCAATTTATTATCCAATTCCATTGCACTCTCAAAAAGCATATTTAGATCCTCGTTATAAAGAAGAGCAGTTTCCTGTTACGAATCAATTAGTACAAGAAGTAATCGCTTTACCAATGCATACTGAACTTGATGACGAACAAATTAAATTTATTACCGATTCTGTTTTAGAATTTTTGAATAAATAAAAAAAGCTTAAACTAAACAACCCAACAAAAAAAACAACCAAAAAATGAAAGTATTAGTAACGGGAGGATTAGGATTTATTGGTTCTCACACTGTAGTCGAATTGCAAAATGAAGGCTTTGAAGTGGTGATAATTGATAATCTTTCCAATTCTTCAGAAGATGTTTTAAAAGGAATAACAGCCATTACGGGAAAAACGCCTTTATTCGAAAAAATTGATTTAAGAGAAAAAAGCGCCGTTCAGGATTTCTTTAAAAAACATCATGATGTTACGGGTGTAATTCATTTTGCGGCTTCGAAAGCGGTTGGCGAAAGTGTTGAAAATCCGTTGTTATATTATGAAAACAACATAAGTACTTTGGTTTATTTGCTGCAGGAATTACAGCAAAAAACTGAGGCAAGTTTTATTTTTAGTTCGTCTTGTACGGTTTACGGTCAAGCCGAGAAAATGCCAATTACAGAAGATGCTCCGGTTCAAACTGCAATGTCTCCTTACGGAAACACCAAACAGATTGGAGAAGAAATTATTACAGATACAGCTAAAGTTACCAATATCAACGCTGTTTTATTGCGTTACTTTAATCCGGTTGGGGCGCATGCTTCAAATGAAATAGGAGAATTACCATTAGGAGTTCCGCAGAACTTAGTTCCTTTTATTACACAAACTGGAATAGGATTACGTAAAGAATTATCAGTTTTTGGGGATGATTACCCAACACCAGACGGAACAGCGATTCGAGATTATATTCATGTTGTCGATTTAGCGAAAGCCCATGTAATTGCGTTACAACGTTTGTTGAATAAAAAGAATTTGGCAAAAGTGGAAACTTTCAATTTAGGAACAGGAAAAGGAAGTTCTGTTTTGGAAGTGATTCATAGTTTCGAAAAAGTAAGCGATAAAAAATTACCATATGTAATAAAGCCACGTCGTGAAGGTGATATCACGGAAGCTTACGCAAATACAAATAAGGCAAATAATGTCTTAGGATGGAAGGCTGAACTAAGTTTAGACGAAGCAATGGCAAGTGCTTGGAAATGGGAACAAAAAGTGAGGAATAAGTAATTTTAAAATAAAATTATAAATTTTTAAAATCCCAGATTATAGCAATATAGTTTGGGATTTTTTTTAGCAGGCATTTTTATGAAACAAAATTTAGATTATAAATTAATATTTGCCTTAGCGGCTGTTGGAATTATTTGGGGAACTACCTTTTTAGGAATTCGTGTTGCAGTTGAGACTATTCCGCCTTGGTTTGTAACTTCGATTCGTCAGGGACAGGCGGGATTGGTTATGATGATTATTTTATTGTTCAAAAAAGAATTAAAATGGATTGGGTGGGACAATTTAAAACATCAGCTCGTTCCTTCTATTTTGATGATTGTAATTGCAAATGGCTTTACAACCGTTGCTGAGCAGACTGTGCCAAGCGGACTGGCTTCGGTAATCAGCGCTATGTCTCCCATACTTATTTTTTTGGGCAGTATTTTGTTTAAATTACAAAAACCAAGTTTAAAAGGATTTATTGGAGTTATAATAGGATTTTCGGGAGTCGTTTTTATATTTAAAGACGGATTAGGATCTTTTTTAGATGCCGATTACAGAATCGGAATGATGTTTATGGGATTTGCGATTACTGCTTGGGCTGGTGGAACAATTTATACCAAACTTCATGGAAATAAATCTAAAAACATTGTTCTTAATTTATTTTACCAGTTTACCATGGCTTCGTGCATTCAAATTGTTTTAGCATTTATTTTTTCTCCTAATATTGATGTAAATTTATGGAGTTCTAAAATTATTTTAGCGGCATTGTATTTGTCGATTTTTGGATCTGTAATTGCTTTTTTCAGCTATAATTATGCTCTAAAACACGTTACGCCGGTTCAGGTTTCTATTTTAGCGTATATCAACACCATAATTGCGGTATTTTTTGGCTGGCTCATTTTGGATGAAAAAATTACCATTGATTTTATAATTGCAACAATCCTGATCATTTTGGGAGTTTTTATTATTAATTACAAAAAGAAGGAAAAGAAAGCTTTATAAAAAGAATCAATTTGATTTAATTTATTTTGTAAATTTATAAGATTGAAATGTAGGAATTATGAAGCCTGAAAGAGAATATAATAGAGATGCTTTTGATTTTGATACAGAATTTGCGAAAGGATTAACGTTAGAAGAAGCAAAAGCTGAATCAATTAGGAGGATTAGAGAATGGTGGGAAGATGATTTTGATGCTAAACTTGCAAAAGGTTTGACGCCTGAAGAATTTAAAGCGGAAATGTCGAAAAGAATAAAAGCTTATCCTTGGAAAAAATAATTTTTTGAAAATAAAGTTATAAAAGTAAAAATCCTCATAAACAATCTGTTCATGAGGATTTTATTTATATCGTCAATAACTGATCCCGATGGGTATCGGGAGTCACTGCGACTGAATGCTAAAATTTAAGCATTCGCAGTAACTGCTTCTTTGTCAATTTTATTAATCAAACCAGTTAAAACTTTTCCAGGACCAACTTCAGTAAACAAAGTAGCACCGTCAGCGATCATTTGTTGTACAGATTGAGTCCATTTTACAGGTGCAGTCAATTGAATAATTAAATTCTTTTTTATTTCATTAGCATCAGAAACTGCATTTGCAGTAACATTTTGATACACTGGGCAAATTGGAGTAGAGAATGTCGTTGCTTCGATTGCAGCAGCTAATTCTTCTCTTGCCGGTTCCATCATAGGTGAGTGAAATGCGCCTCCAACAGGTAAAATTAAAGCACGTTTTGCTCCTGCAGCTTTCATAGCTTCACAAGCTTTTTCAACAGCTGAAGTTTCTCCGGAAATAACCAATTGTCCTGGGCAGTTGTAATTTGCTGCAACCACGATTCCGTCAATTGAAGCGCAAACTTCTTCTACAATATTATCGGCTAAACCTAAAACAGCAGCCATTGTCGAAGGCGTAATTTCGCAGGCTTTTTGCATAGCAAGAGCACGTTGAGAAACTAATTTCAAACCATCTTCAAAAGATAAAGTTCCGTTGGCAACCAAAGCTGAAAATTCTCCTAAAGAATGTCCTGCAACCATTTCTGGTTTAAAATCATCACCCAGAGTTTTTGCTAAAATAACTGAGTGTAAAAACACTGCAGGCTGAGTAACTTTGGTTTCTTTTAGTTCTTCGGCAGTACCCTCAAACATAATATCTGTAATTCTAAAACCTAAAATTTCATTGGCTTTTTCGAATAATTCTTTGGCTAAAGCCGAGTTTTCATATAAGTCTTTGCCCATTCCTGTAAACTGTGCGCCCTGACCTGGAAATACGTATGCTTTCATTTGTCTAATTTAATTTTTATTTTTTTTGGAATTGAAAATTAGTTTCAATAGAAAGGCAAAAATAACACTTTTTTATTTCGTATAATCCTTAAACATGTAAATCCATGCTAATCTTGAAAATCGAAGATTGAAAGAAGTAAGCAAAGTAATGACAACAGCAATGATTGGAATGATTCTTAAATCGAAATTTTTCTCAAAGAAAAACTGAGCAATACAATAGGTAGCAATTCCCTGAGCAACTGTTAATCCGTAGTTTACATACATAGCGCCAAAGAAATAACCAGGCTCTTTTTGAAACTTATAATTGCAGTGACTGCAGTATTCATTCATTTTTGGAAGACCAAAAGTCAGAAAAATGTTTTTATCTGTAAATACTTTTCCTTTATGACAAATAGGACATTCGTTGCTTAAAATATGAGTTAATGCACTTGACATGATCTTGTTGTTTTTTATTTATACAAAGGTAATTCAGCGATGTATAAAAGTCTTTTTAGTATCTTCGCTACTTATAGCACAATAAAGACATTTTTTTTAAATTCCAAAATATGAAATCCCAAATAACAAATCCAAAAATCTAAAGTCTAAAATCTACAAGCTAATCGCGTATGAAAAGATATCCAATTTATAGTGTTCAGAATTTTAGCTGTAACGATATTCATCGTGATTTTTATGTGAATACATTTAAGGAGCATTTAAAAAATCACAGTTTTGTCGAAGAACCGCATCGTCATGATTCCTATTTAATGGTATTTTTCACGAAAGGTTCAGGGCAGCATGAAGTCGATTTTGATCAGTTTGAAATTAAAAGAGGCAGTTTATTTGTGCTGCAGCCTGGACAAATGCATCATTGGAGTTTATCTGAAGATGTTGAAGGTTTTGTTGTTATCTTTTCGCAGGAATTGTATAATTTGTATTTCGGACAAAAAAATATCAACGAATATAATTTTTACCATTCGATCCATAATCGGCCGGAAATGGTTTTTGAGGAAAAAGAAATCCCGAAAATCCTGCCTTATTTTGATTTGCTGATTCAGGAAAACAATCAAAGTAATCGATATCAATTGGATAAAATGCTGAATTTATTAGATTCAATTCATATCGAGATTGCGCGCAAATACAGTGAAACCTATTCGCATCAAACCCATTCCTACAACATTAAAATCAACAAGTTTGAATCGCTTTTAGAAGAATATTTCAGAATCGAAAAACTGCCTTCTTTTTATGCCGAAAAACTAAATATTACTTTGAAGCATTTAAACAGAATCTGCAATGAAATTCTGCAAAAAACCGCCACAGAAGTCATTACAGATCGTGTTATCCTCGAAATTAAAAGAATGCTGATCGACAAACAATTAGCTGTAAATGAAGTGGCGTTCAAAGTTGGTTACGAAGACTACTCGTATTTCTCCCGTTTCTTCAAAAAACAAACCGGAATGTCGCCAACAGAATTTCGAAATACTGTACGTTGATTTTTTTAGCCACGACCCGAGCGGTAGCGAACAGACGAAGTAATTCACGAATTTATTTGTCCTAAATGCTGGAAATATTAATGCCACAGATTAAAATGATTATTTGGATTAAATCTGTGAAAATCCTTTAATCTGTGGCAAAAGGAAAAAAAATAATTCGTGGAAATTCGCGTAATTCGTGGCAAATAAAAAAAGCCCTGCATTTGCAGGGCTTCAATAACCAACCAATTAAATCCGAGAATGCTTGATTAAGCTTGTTTTACAAATTGTAATTCAATGTTTAATTTTACTTCTTCTCCAACTAAAACACCGCCAGTTTCAAGAGCTGAGTTCCAGTTTAACCCCCAATCTTTACGATTGATTTTCCCTTCTATGCTTAAACCTACTTTTGTATTTCCCCAAGGATCAGTTAAGATGCCGCTATATTCTACAGGAAAAGTTACACTTTTAGAAATACCTTTAATGTTTAAATCTCCAGTAATTTCATAGCTTCCTTCGTTGATTTTTTTGAAAGAAGAAGCTTTGAAAGTTAATTTTGGATGATTCTCAGCATCAAAAAAGTCCCCGCTTCTTAAATGTCCGTCTCTGTCTGCGTTTGCAGTATCAACAGAAGCGATATCAGCAGAAAATTCGATAGCTGCATTTTCGAAGTTGTCTCCGTCTGTAGTAATTGTTGCATCGTATGTTCCAAATTTTCCTGAAACATTTGTAAACATCATGTGTTTAACTTTAAAACCAATTTCTGAATGTGTTGGGTCAATTGACCATTTTGTAGTTGCCATAATTTTTATTTTTAAATAATTAATTTCATTTTGATAGGACAAAGTTACGGTGGTAGTCAGCGTAACACACTTAACCTAGATTAAGAAATGAAAAATGAGATGTTTTTGCTGCTCCCGATAGCTATCGAGATACACGAATTAAAAGGATTAAAAAAAAATATTGCCACGAATTACAAGAATTTTCACGAAATAAATTGAATTAAAATTTGTGGAAATTCGTGTAATTTGTGGCGAATAAAATCACTTTAATCTGTATAATCTGTGGCAATAAAAAAACTAATGCTTAAAGCTTAACTTTTGTTATTCATATAAAATGTCAGCGCTCCCGAAGGACATTTATTAACAGTGGAAATTATCTTTTCAGTTGTGGATTTTTCGGGAGTAATCCACGGTTTCTCTTTTGGACGAAAAACTTCAGGATTATTTTTTACACAATTGGCAGAATGTATGCATTTTCCGGATTGCCAAACAATCGTTACTTCGCCGTTTGTATATTCTTTAGTTAGGTTATTTGGATTCATGATTGAAAATTTTAAATGGTTAGTTTTGAGTGAATTAAAAACCCATTTTCACTTATAAAAATACGTTTTCTTTTTGATTTTTGATAAAATTGAGGTAAAAAAGAAACGATAATAAGCTGAAAATCAGCTTAAATATCGTTTCAAGAAAAAAATATTAATTGTAATCTTTGAATTAATAATTCATCGGAATGTCCATCAATAAAAATTCAGCATCTGTATTTGCTTTAATGTTTAATGTATCAGTTCCTGAAATTCCAACAGCATCACGAGTGTTTAATTCCTGGCCGTTGATGGTTACATTTCCTTTTAAAACGAAAGCATAAACTCCGTTTCCTTCTTTTTTAATTTTGTATTCAGTAGTTACGCCAGAATCGAAATTTCCCATTTGAAACCAAGCATCCTGATGAATCCAAACTCCTTCGTCATCAGCATTTGGAGATAAAACCTGTGCTAATTTATTGTGTCTGTCATCAACATTTAAAGTAATTTGCTGATAACGAGGTTCTACATTTCTTTTATTTGGAAACAACCAGATTTGTAATAATTTAGTCTGCTGATCTGCGTTTGGGTTAAACTCACTGTGTTGAACACCAGTTCCGGCACTCATCACCTGAATATCGCCATGTTTGATGATTTCAGTATTGCCCATACTGTCTTTATGCGCTAAATCTCCTTCAAGCGGAATCGTAATAATTTCCATATTATCGTGAGGGTGAGTTCCAAAACCCATTCCGCCCGCAATTGTGTCATCGTTTAAAACACGAAGCGCTCCAAATTGAATTCTATCCGGATTGTACCAGCTCGCAAAACTAAAGCTGTGATAAGCGTTTAACCATCCGTGATTTGCGTTTCCTCTTGTTTCTGCTTTGTGCAATACTATATTTTCCATGATGTTATATGTTTTGTCATTTTTATAGTACAAAGATACCGCCAAGGTCAAGGAAAAGCACTTAATGTAGATTAAGTTCTTTAAGATACTGAGTTTTTGAGATTCTAAGGGACTAAGGTTTTAATTGCAAAGGCTCAAAGCTGTAGAGGTTCAAAGGTTTTAAAAGAGGTTCTGAGTGGCTAAGATTCTAAGGTGCTAAGTTTTGTTTTATAGAAGTAACCATGCAGTTTGTCATCCTGAACGAAGAGATCTCTCCTTCGTCGAGATGACAAGATTATGAAAAAAATCAGCATACATCCGTGTTTTTGCGAAGCGAATCCGTGTCATCCGTGTGCCATTTTCCAAAAATCTAAAGTCAACAATCTAAAATCTAAACTCAGCTGTACTGCGAAATAAACTGCTGCACAACCGCATCTGTATTCTCGTGGCGTTTTTTTCTCTCTAAAGCAATTGGAGGAGCAGCTCTTTCCAGGCAATCCTGAACAGCACAAGTCTCGCAGGTAACGCCAACAATTCTTTTAACTAAAGGTTTTCCTTCAATGAATTTGAATTTCTTTTTCATTGTTGGGTTTATTAGGATTCCAACAGAAATACTTCTGATATAATTTTCTGCAAAAGGATCTTTTGTAGCCGATGAAAAAACCAAATATTCGTTTCCGCTATTAGCATAGCTTGAAATTTGAGCATCAAAAAAATGAGATTTATTTTGTTTAATGGCTTCGTCTATTGTTTTAACCGAAACCCATCTTCGGCAATAATGTTCGTTGGTCTCGTTGGCATGCGGTTCCTGCTGATGTGTAATGTGTAATTCTTTATTGATTTGATAAACATCAGAATCTACCCTGTGAGATAATCTTAAAAAGAATAAGTTTTTAAGCTGAAAATCTTTGGGTAATAAATTGGTTAAGCGTTGATAAAAAGATTCCGGCGAAACTTCAAAACTTTCTATTAATGCTACAAATGCTTCCGGTTTTGGGTTTTCATTTTCTAAAAAAGAATTGATTTTATCAACCACTAATTTTCTCGGTAATAATAAAGCACCGGCAAAATACGAAGCATAAAAATTGTGCAAAACCTGATCGAAATTTTCAAACTTAATCCAGCTGAAAGTCAGTAATCTATCTGAAATTTTTAAATAATTATAAGCAATTTCTTTGGCTAAAATAAAAGCTTTCTGCGGAGCGTCGAGTTCAGTAGAAAGTAATAATGTCTTGCTTTTCGGGACATAAATAGAACGAAGATCGTCCAGAGCTTCCTGATCTGTAAAAGCAATTTCTTTAATGTTGTATTCGTATTCTTCTTTTAAAATTGCCTGTAATTCTTCAATACTGATTTTAGAATCCAGATTAATCTGAAACGACTTCGAGAACGCAATTACTTTTTCTTCTAAATCTTCAAAATAATTGCTGTGCGCTTCCTGGTACGAACGCAAAGCAGCTAAAAAGAAACTTTCTCGGCTTAAATTGTAATGCTGTGCAATTTCTATAATCGTACTAATGAAGGCATTGACTTTTGCCGGAGCATTCGCAATAATATCAATTAAATCAGCTTCCTGAATCCCGAAAAGCTCCAGCGGAATCTCTTTTAGAATTCCGGATTTTAAAATTTCGCCAATCGGAGCAAGGTTATTGTCGAGTTTTAAGGATACCATTTGGTCGTAAGTCACGTCCAAATGTTCGCATAAAAGTAAAATCTTATCTGTTTTTGGATATTTTTTTCCCTTTTCAATCTCATTTAAGTACGATTTTGAAAGATTGGTCAGTTTGGCCAAGCCAAAAAGTGACAAGTTTTTTTGAGTACGAACTTGTCTCAATTTTAGTCCGAAGATCAGCTTTATATAGTCTTTTTCGATATCCATGAACCAAATATAACCATTATAAAAATAATCGCCAAAAAATTATTTTTAATATTTAGCGAACGTTCGCTTGTTTTGTAAAAAACTTTTTTCTAATATTGTGGTGTAGAAAATATTAGTTATCAGTTTGTTATGGTTTTGTGTTTTAAAAAACATATAAACAAATCAATTGTTACTAATGAAAATTAAAAACCACAGCTATGAAAAACCAATTAGAAATTACCGAAACGGCAATGGAATTTTTAGCCGAAAAGAAGCTTCGTTATCCAAAAATCTGGACAGAAGAAGCCATTGTTTTTATCACAGAAATACATAGAAAATTCGAATCACAACGAAAACTATTGCTTTTACAACGCGATCAGAAACAAGTCACTTTCGATCAGGGAATCATGCCGGTTTTTATTCCGGAAACTAAAAGTGTTAGAGAAGGAAGCTGGACGGCTGGCGAAATTCCGAAAGATTTATTAGACCGAAGAGTCGAGATTACTGGTCCGGTTGATCGCAAAATGATTATCAATGCGTTGAATTCTGGTGCTAAAACTTTCATGGCTGATTTTGAAGACAGCACTTCGCCAACCTGGCAGAATTTAATGGAGGGTCAGCTTAATTTAATCGACGCGGTTAATAAAACAATTACGTACACTGATTTGGTAAAGCAAAAATCCTATCATTTAAATGAAAAAATTGCAACGCTAATTGTACGCCCGAGAGGTTTACATTTACCGGAAAAGCATGTTTTAGTTGAAGGAAAAGAAGTTTCGGGTTCTTTGATAGATTTTGGGTTATATGTTTTTCATAATCATAAACGACTTTTAGAAAACAATTCAGGACCGTATTTCTACATTCCGAAATTAGAACATTATCTGGAAGCGCGCTGGTGGAATAACGTAATTGATTTTACCGAGGATTATCTAAAACTAAAAAGAGGAACGATAAAAGTGACCGTTTTAATTGAAACTATTACGGCAAGTTTTCAGTTGGATGAAATTATTTACGAATTGAAAGAACATATTGTTGGTTTGAACTGCGGACGCTGGGATTATATTTTTTCTTATATCAAAAAGTTTAGAAAAAATCCAAAATTCATTGTTCCGGATCGCGATCAGGTAACTATGACTTCGCCTTTTATGAATGCTTATTCAAATTTGGTTATTCAGAGATGTCATAAAAGAGGTATTCATGCCATTGGCGGAATGGCAGCACAGATTCCAATTCGAAATAATGAAGAAGCAAATGCTGCCGCTTTTGCAAAAGTAAAAACCGATAAAGAACGTGAAGTTAAAAACGGACACGACGGAACCTGGGTAGCGCACCCGGATTTAGTTTCGCTGGCAAAAGAAATTTTTGATAAAGAAATGCCAACTCCAAATCAAATTCATATTAAAAGAGAACATCGAAAAATTACAGAAGCTGATCTAATTGAACCACCAATTGGAATCATCACTGAAAATGGTGTTCGAAAAAATATCAATGTTGGAGATTTATATCTGGCTTCATGGCTTAACGGACAAGGCGCAGCGGCATTGCATAATTTAATGGAAGACGCTGCAACGGCCGAAATTTCGAGGTCACAATTGTGGCAATGGCTTCAAAATAAAGTGCTTTTAGATAACGGACGAAAATTAGATTTAGCTTATTATCATGAATTGGCTTTAGATGAATTCAGAAAAATAAAAGAACAATTAGGCGAAGAAAATCACGAAAAACAACAATTTCCGCTGGCTGAAAAAGTACTGGAGAGATTAGTAGTAAATACTGATTTCGTTGATTTCTTGACAATTCCGTGTTATAAATATTTATAAAGAATTAAAAATTTAGAATTAAAAATTAAAAATATCTTTTTGCACGCAGCTTAGTATATAACGCAGCTTTTTAATTTTTAATTCTCAATTTTTAATTGAATGAAATGCTTTTACTAACCACTTTAACTAAACTATTTATGAAAACAACAGAAGACAGAATTCAGGAATTGATTAACGATTGGATAACGAACCCAAGATGGAAAGGTGTTGAACGTCCTTACACTGCGAGTGAAGTAGTTACACTTCAAGGGTCTTATCATATTGAGCATTCTATTGCCAAGATGGGAGCGCAAAAATTATGGAGAAAGTTAAAAAGTCAGGATTATGTAGCTGGTTTGGGAGCGTTGACTGGAAATCAGGCGATTCAGGAAGTCGATGCGGGTTTAGAAGCAATTTATTTGAGCGGATGGCAGGTTGCTGCCGATGCAAATCTGGCGGGTGAAATGTATCCTGACCAATCGCTTTACCCTGTAAACAGCGTTCCGATGGTGGTGAAAAAGATCAACAACGCGTTATTGCGTGCTGATCAGATTCAGACTGTAAATAATATTGAAGATAAAAAAGATTATTTGGTTCCGATTGTAGCGGATGCTGAAGCAGGTTTTGGAGGTAATTTAAATGCTTTCGAATTAATGAAATCTATGATCGAAGCGGGGGCTTCTGGAGTTCATTTTGAAGATCAGCTGAGTTCTGCTAAAAAATGCGGACACTTGGGCGGAAAAGTTCTGGTGCCAACTCAGGAAGCGATTAATAAATTAATTGCAGCGCGTTTGGCTGCAGATGTTATGGGCGTTTCGACTTTAATTGTTGCCAGAACAGATGCTGATGCAGCAAATTTATTAACAAGCGATGCCGACCCAAGAGACAGAAAGTTTTTAACTGGTGAAAAAACAGCCGAAGGTTTCTTTTATGTAAATAACGGAATCGAACAGGGAATTGCAAGAGGTTTGAGCTATGCGCCTTATGCTGATTTAATTTGGATGGAAACCAGTAACCCGGATTTAGAATTTGCGAGAAAGTTTGCAACGGCTATGAAAAAAGAATTCCCGGATAAAATGTTGGCATACAATTGTTCTCCTTCTTTCAATTGGGCAGCGAAATTAACTGTTGCCGAAATGGAAACATTTAGAGAAGATTTAGCAGCAATGGGATATAAATTCCAGTTCATTACTTTAGCAGGATTCCATGCTTTGAACACAAGTATGTTTGAATTGTCAAAAGCGTACAAAGAGCGCGGAATGGCAGGGTATTCTGAATTGCAGGAACGCGAATCTGCTTTACAGAAAAACGGATTCAGAGCAGTAAAACATCAGGCTTTTGTAGGTACTTCTTATTTTGATGCCGTTCAAAATACGGTAATGATAGGAAGATCTTCAATCACAGCAATGAAACATTCTACTGAGGTTGAGCAATTTTAATTCAAAAAAACACGGTTCGATTTGAGCCGTGTTATTGTTTTTTAGCCACAGATTTCACGGATTAAAATGATTAGAAAAAATGTTGCCGCGAATTACACAAATTTTCGCAAATTAATTGATTTAAAAATTAAAATAAAATTCGTGGAAATTTGTGTAATTCGCGGCGAAAAAAAATCAATTTAATCTGTGTAATCTGTGGCTAAATGTTATTTCTTTAAAAGGCGAGCTTTCATTTTGCTGAAGAATTCTGGCGTTACGCCTATGAAAGAAGCGATTTGTTTTTGAGGCACTTTGTGAACCAATGTTCCGTATTTTTTAGTGAATTTTTCGAAACGTTCTTCGGCCGGTAAACTTAAGTTATCCATTAATCGCTGTTGATTGGCAACTAAAGAGTTTTCAATTAAAATTCTAAAAAAGCGTTCCAGTTTTGGAATTTCAAGATACAATTGTTCTTGATTTTCTTTGGATAAAGAAACGACTTTGGCTTCTTCCAGAACTTCAATAAAAAGTTGCCCTGGTTTTTGTGAAAAATAACTGTACATATCGCTCATCCACCAGCCTTCGCAGGCAAAAGATAAAACATATTCCACAATATTATCATTGATATTGAAACTTCTTAAAATACCTGAGTTTACAAAATAAGAATGTTTGCATACTTCGCCGGCGTTTAATAAAATTGTTTTGGCTTTATATGTATTTGTTTCTAGTTTCGATAAAAAAAGCGTTTGTTCCTCTGGCGTCAACGAAACGTGTTTAGCAATATTTTCTAGTATTAATGCCATTATTTTTTATCGTCGATTAAGGTAAATGAAGTTGCTTTAAATCTATCTCCTTTGATTTCTCCCGTAACTAACGCTTTACTGATTGCATTACAAAAACCTTTTTCAGCGTGTGCATCTCCATGATCGTGAATAGTTGTTCCGTCAACAAAATAACTTTTTCCGTCAATACGTACGGCTAAATCACAGCTTTTACCTTTCATTCCGAATTGGCATTCTCCACATGAAGCTTCAACGACTGTTGGCTTGTCAAATTTCTTTTTGTCTTGTGCTTGTACTGCGATTCCGATAAAAAGGAAAGTCGCTAAAAGTATATTTTTCATAGTTAAGAATTTACAGTTATTAATTTTGCCGTTTCTTTGGCGCGTTCGGTTACTTTTTCGATTGGTGTTGATAAAGAATCTTGAGCTAAAACAACTCCCATTCGGCGATAAGGTCTTGAAGTTGGTTTACCAAAAATCCTGAAATCGGTTTTGGGTAAAGCTGCTACTTTTTCGATTCCGGTAAAAGTAGGATTCGTTGAATCTTCTGATGCTAAAATTACAGCACTTGCTCCGGCTTTTTCTAATGTGATTTCGAAAATTGGAAGGCTTAAAATGGCTCTTAAGTGCAATTCGAATTCGTTAAAATTCTGTGTTCCGGCTAGAGTTACCATTCCTGTATCATGCGGACGCGGAGAAAGTTCAGAGAAATAAACGCCTTCTTTAGTCAGG
>Ga0157370_10004292_pt1 | contig 16407 bp, 11 predicted proteins | sample C35metaG_FD_113463 | JGI IMG/M metagenome (GOLD analysis project Ga0157370, IMG submission 113463) | Corn rhizosphere microbial communities from Kellogg Biological Station, Michigan, USA - C3-5 metaG | ecosystem: Host-associated > Plants > Roots > Rhizosphere > Soil | place: USA: Michigan...
GCGCTTCGGCGTCGATTCCGCACCACTCACGCTCGTCGCCGCCGACGAGCAGCAGCGACCCGCGCGCACCGACTGGTCGTTCGTCTTCGGCGATCCGCATATCGTCGTCGGCGCGGGCGGCGAAGCGCGCTACGTCGTCGCCGTATCGGGCGACCAGGTGTCAGGCGCCGGACGCTTCGTGCACGTTCCGGAAACCTGGACACGGAGCGAACGCGAGCTTGACAATCGGCTGCAGATCGTCGCGCTTGCGGGCGGCGCCATCTTTTTTGCCGCAGGCCTCGCGGCGCTCGTCGTCGGCATCCTCGGCTGGATCAGGCATCGCGTCGACACCCGCGCGCTGGCGATCGTGTTCGTCGCCACGTTCATCATTGCCGTGCTGTCGGGCGCGAATGCCTGGCCCGGCGTCGCGATGGCGCTGTCGACGACGGAGCCGCTCGCGTCGCAGCTCACGATGAAAGTGCTGGGCGGCATCGCTTCGGCGCTGATCGGCGCGCTCGTGGCCGGTCTTTGCGCCGGTGTCGGCGCGTTCGGGGCGCGGATGTCGCCGCCGCTGTTTCACATCGGTCGCTGGCCGGCGATGCTTTCTGCCGTTGCCGCCGGCGCGTTCGTCGTCGGATTGCAGGTGACGCTGACCGCGCTCGCAACACCGGATGCGCCGACGTGGCCCGGTGCGCCATGGGCATCGCTCGGCCTGCCGCTGGCCGGCGCCGCGCTGTCGGGGCTCGGCTTCGTCGTCGTTGCGAGCGTCGAGCTGTTCGTCGTGTACGTGGTGTCGCGGTTGACGCACGGATTCACGCGGCGCCTGTGGCTGGCCGTGGCCGTGGTTCTGGCACTCGAGTGCGCATCGGCGCTCGCGCAGGGCCGCAGCAATCTTCCCGGTGCGCTGATCGGCGGGATGATCGCGGGCATTGTCGCGTCGGGCGTGCTGCTGTTGCTGCTGCGTTACGATCCCCGGCTCGTTCCCACTTTTGCCGCGACGATCGTGCTGATGGCCGGCGCCATCAAGGCCGCGCAGGCGCTGGCGTGGCTGCCGTTTGCGATCGACGCGATCGCAACGATTGCCGTCGCGGCGTGGTTGACGCGTTTTCTGCGCCGCGAGCCGCATCATGGGACCAAGGATCAAGGGGTCGGAGTCGTGGAAACGTGACGCGGGTTTCAAAGACTCCGACCCCTCGATCCGCCTCGATCCGAAGGGCGTGACCACCGCCGAGCGGCTGCTGTCCCGCGCGCACGAAGCGATGGCGGCAGACGCGAGCCGCTTGCGCTCGCGCATCGAGCGCGCGCGCAACCGCGGTGCGACGCCGGACGCATGGCAAAAGCTCGCCGACGACGTCGAACGATCGGTCGCGGTGCACGCCGCGCGTGCGGCAGGCATGCCGCAGTTCAGCTATCCCGCCGAACTGCCCGTCGCGCAGCGCGCCGGCGACATCGAGGCGGCGATCCGCGCGTATCCGGTCGTCATCGTCTCCGGCGAAACGGGGTCGGGCAAGACGACGCAGCTCCCGAAGATCTGCCTTGCCGCGGGGCGCGGCGAGCGCGGGTTGATCGGACATACGCAACCGCGCAGGATCGCCGCCCGCGCCGTTGCCGCGCGCATCGCGCAGGAGCTCGGCACGCGAGTCGGCGATGTCGTCGGCTACAAGGTCCGCTTCACCGATCGCACGCGGCCCGAGGCGTACGTCAAGCTGATGACGGACGGCATCCTGCTCGCCGAGACGCACGGCGATCCGCAATTGCTGCGCTACGACACGATCATCGTCGACGAGGCGCACGAGCGCAGCCTCAACATCGACTTCCTGCTGGGCTATCTCAAGCGCCTTCTCGAGCGCCGGTCCGATCTCAAGGTGATCATCACGTCGGCGACGATCGACGCCGCGCGCTTCGCGCGGCATTTCGCCCGCGGGGACCGGCCGGCGCCGATCATCACCGTCACCGGGCGCGCGTATCCGGTCGAAGTCCGGTACCGGCCGCTCCAGTCGGGCGACGAGGAAGCCGATGACGAAGAGGAACTCGAGGAGGCGATTGCAGCAACCGCCGAAGACCTGTGGCGCGAAGGTCCGGGCGACATGCTCGTGTTCCTGCCTGGTGAACGCGAGATTCGCGAGACCGCCGACGTGCTGCGTCGAGCACTTGCGCGCCGGCCGTATGCGGACGCGGTCGAGATCCTTCCGCTCTACGCGCGCCTGACCGTCGAGGAGCAGCAGCGGATCTTCGCGCCGTCGCGCGGGCGGCGGATCGTGCTCGCGACGAACGTCGCCGAGACGTCGCTGACGGTTCCCGGCATCCGCTACGTGATCGACAGCGGCCTTGCGCGCATCAAGCGCTATTCGGTGCGCAACAGGACGACACTGCTGCTGATCGAGAAGGTCTCGCAGGCCGCGGCGAACCAGCGCGCCGGGCGATCGGGCCGCCTGCAGAACGGCGTCTGCGTGCGCCTCTACGACGCGGAAGACTTTGCCGCACGGCCGCTTTACACCGATCCGGAGATTCTGCGCAGCTCGCTCGCGGCGGTGATCCTGCGAATGGCGGCGCTCGACCTTGGCGAAGTTGCCGCGTTTCCGTTCCTGGACCCGCCGTCGCCACGGGCGATCGCCGATGGCTACCAGCTGCTGCAGGAGCTCGATGCGGTCGACGCCGATCGCGCGCTGACCCTGCGTGGACGCGAGCTCGCGCAACTGCCGCTCGATCCGCGCGTTGGCCGCATCGTGCTCGCCGCGCGCGAAAATGGCTGCCTTGCCGAAGCGCTCGTGATCGCGAGTGCCTTGTCCGTGCGCGACCCGCGCGAGCGGCCGCTCGAGCGTGCGCAGGCCGCCGATCAGGCGCACCTGCGCTTTCGCGACGAGCGCTCCGACTTCCTGTCGTTGATCGCGCTGTGGGAATTCTTCGATGGCGTGCAGTCGCTGTCGCATCGCAAGCGCGTGGACGCCTGCCGGGCACGCTTCGTATCGCTTCTGCGCCTCACCGAATGGCGCGACGTGCACGCGCAGGTGAAGGCGGTGCTCGGCGAATCGGGGTGGACGCTCGACACGGCGCTGCCGGCGAAAATCGATGCGCCGCGTAATGAAGCGATCCACCGCGCGCTGCTCGCGGGACTGCTCGGCAACATCGGCGTGAAATCGGAGCCCGCCCTTGCGATGGGCGGCCAATACGACGGCGCGCGCGGCATCCGGTTCTTCCTGCATCCGGGATCGGGCCTCGCGAAGAAGGCGCCGAAATGGATCGTCGCCGCCGAGCTCACGCAGACGACACGCCTTTTCGCGCGCTGTGCCGCACGCATCGAGCCGGAATGGATCGAAGCAGTGGCGGGCGAGCGCGTCACGCGCGACTACTTCGACGCACGCTGGGACAAGGCGCGCGGCGACGTCGTTGCCAGCGAGCGGGTACGGCTATACGGCCTGACCTTGATCCCGCGCCGGCTAGTCGCCTACGGGAGCGTTGCGCCGAAGGACGCGCGGGATGTCTTCATTCGCGAAGCACTGGCCGGCGGCGAGCTCGGCGTCGCTGCGCCGTTTGCCGATCACAATCGTGCCTTGATCGCGGAAGTGTCCAATCTCGAGCACAAGGCGCGCCGCGAAGACGTGCTCGTCGACGAGGAAGCGATCGCGGCATTCTTTGCTGCGCGAATTCCCGGCGACGTGCACTCGCGAGCCACGTTCGAGCAATGGCGAAAGCAGGAGGAGCGGCGCGATCCGAAGCGACTCTACCTGACGCGCGAGGCGCTGATGCGCCATGCCGCGTCGGCGGTGACCGAGGCGCTGTATCCCGACACGCTGTCGATCGCGGGGACGGTGGTCCCGCTGAAGTATCGCTTCGCGCCGGGTCATCCGCTCGACGGGCTGACGTTGACGGTGCCGCTCGCGCTGCTGAATCGGATCGACGACGCGGCGCTCTCCTGGCTCGTGCCGGGAATGATTCGCGAAAAAGTCACGCATTACCTGAAGTCGCTGCCGAAAGCGTGGCGGAACCGACTGATTCCGTTGCCCGATACGGTGACGGCGCTGCTGGAGCAGACGCCGGACCGTGATTCGTCCGTCGTCGACGCGGTGCTCGCGTATGTCGAGAAGCGATTGGGCGATGCGCCGCCGCGGGACGCGCTGCGAGACGTCGCGCTGCCGGCGCACCTCGCGATCAATATCGAGGTCGTCGATGCGTCCGGTCGCGAGCTTGCGATGGACCGTGACCTCGGCGCGCTGCGCGAGCGGCTTCGCGATGCCGCCCGCCTGGAGTTCGCCGCCGAGCGTCCCGCGTTCGAGCGCCGCGGTCTTCGCCAATGGGACTTCGGAGAGCTGCCGGAGACGTTGACGATACAGCGCGACGGCCAGCGCCTGACCGCATATCCGGCGCTCATCGACGAGCCCGACGGCGTCGCGCTCGCGTTGCTCGACACGCACGAAACGGCGCTCGCGGCGACGCGCCGGGGCATCGCACGCCTGATCGGCTTCGATCTTGGCGAAGAACTGGCCCGGAGGGTGAAGGGAGCGAGCGTCTGGACGACGATCGGCATGCAGTTGCGCGCCACGGTGTCGGTCGAAGCGCTGCAGGACGATCTGCGCCGTGCGATCGCCGACCGCGCGTTCATCGGCGACGATCCACTGCCGCGCGAGCGCGGTGCATTCAGTGCCCAGGTCAAGCGTGCGCGCGCCCGTCTTCCGGCGGTTACCGAGAGCGCGCTGCGACTGCTCGCTGACATCTCGACCGAGCATCAGGCATTGACGCAGCGCATTGGCGGCTTGCCTGCGTCGCAGCGAAGGCTGGCTGCGGAAGCGAAGGTGCAACGCGACGCGCTGGTCTATCCCGGATTCCTGGCCGCGACGCCGTGGGCGCAACTGACGCACCTGCCGCGCTATCTGCAGGCGCTGTCGCGCCGGATCGCGCGCCATGCGCAGAATCCCGAGCGCGACCTGCGCCACGCGGCGCAGCTTGCGCAGTGGCGGGAACGCTATCGCGAGCGGGCGGAGGCGGAACGGCGGACGGGCGGCGTTTCGCCCGCGCTCGAGGCGTTTCGCTGGATGCTCGAGGAGCTCTCCGTGTCGTTGTTCGCGCAGGAATTGCGCACGCCCGCTCCCATCTCGTTCAAGCGTGTCGAAAAAGCATGGGAGGCGCTCTCGCGGCCCCGCTAGCAGCGCCGGGCAGTGGCATACAATGCACCCCCGTGCTAGAGTCAATCGGCTAACGAGGCCCATAACACGTCGAAGCCGCTGGCAGCGCACTGGTCACCCAATGCCGATTCCGCTCAGCCTGTGCCTCAGAACGTAACGACCCACGCCGCGGCGCGCCGCCCCATTCCGCGCGAGCTCGCGAAAATCCTCGCCGACTGTCGCGACATCACCGTCCATCGGCTGCTGTTGTCGTTCACCGCGCTGCTGGATCGCGTGTGCGACATGCTGATCGAGCGCGCCGGAAAATCGGACGTGCGCGACGAGCAGCAGCTCTTTCTCGAAGCGCGCCAGGTGCTGATCACCGACCGCGCCGCGCTGATGGCCGAATTCGAGAAGCGGCTGCGTACACGCATCGAGGATCACGTCTCGGGCCGAGCCGACGAGAAGGCTGATTTTTCGAAAGCCGATGCGAGCAAGCTGGCGCTCATCGACCTCGACACCATCGACGAATCGATGATCATCGGCAACATCGTTCGCGTCGTCGAGAACGCCTGCCACGACGAGTTGATTACGCTGAACCGCGGCATCGGCCATCTGCTCGGCAAGTCGGTGCTGGAAAGTGCTGCGAATCCGCTCGGTCCGACGACGATCGTCGGCGCATTCGCCGAGGCGCTCGGCACGCTCGAAGCGGATGGCCGCGTCAAGTTCCAGATCCTGAAGGAGCTGAACCAGGCACCGCTTGGCGAGGTCGCCGCGATCTACGCCGACGTCAACCGACATCTCGCGAACCTGCGGATCATTCCCGCGGGCAGCGTGCGTGTGACGAACCCGCGCAGCGCGGCGGCGCAGCGCAAGCGCGCCCTCGACGACAAGCCCGAGACGTCGCAGCCGACGCCGGAAATGGACGTGATGGCGATGTTCCGGCGTGCTGCATCGCACGGTGGATTCCCGTTGTCCGGTCATCCTGCGCCCCCCACACGCGTCTACCCGCCGCTGCCACCGACGCCGTCGGGCTACATCCCCGGCTCGCCCATTGTCGCGACGCCCGGATTGCGCGAAGGCCTGACCCGGCTTCAGGCAGGTCAGACCGGGTTCGACGTCGAAGGCATGCAGGTCGCGTTCTCCGGCATTCCGGAGGGCACGCACAACGTGTTGCGCGACCTGCAGGAATCGCCGCTCGGCCAGCGCGCGAACCAGCTCGAGGCGATGACGATCGAGATGGTCGCGATGCTGTTCGACTTCATCTTCGATACGCGCGATCTTCCCGACGGCATCAAGGCCCTGCTTGCGCGCTTGCAGATCCCGGTGCTGAAGGTCGCGATGCTGGACGGCGCATTCTTCGCGAGAAAGACCCATCCGTCGCGCCTGCTCGTCAATGCGCTCGCGGCCGCCGGCCTCGGCTGGTCGCCCGCGATGGGCCAGGACGATCCGCTGTACCGGACGATCGACCGGATCGTGCATCGGATCATCGACGGATTCGGCGACAACCTCGGCATCTTCGACGAGCTTCGCGCGGAGCTCGAAGCGTTCCTCGCGTCCGAGGAGCAGGCGGCGGAGGCCAATTTTTCGACGACCGCCGAGCAGATCAACGAGGGCGACCGCAAGGACCTCGCGGGCGTGATCGCGAAGTCCGAGGTCGAGCGGCGCGTCGAGAGCTATCCGATACCACGCTTTCTCGCGCAGTTCCTGCGCCAGAAATGGCACGGCACGCTCGAGGGCATTTACTTGCGCGACGGAGACGACAGCGACGCCTGGAGCTCGAGCGTGGCCACGCTCGAGGACCTTGTCTGGAGCGTGCAGCCGAAGAAGACGCCCGAAGATCGCAAGCACCTCGTCGCATTGCTGCCGTCGCTGTTGAAGCGGCTCGCGGCCGGTGTGCCGCCGGCGCAATGGGGCGCGGGCGAGCGCGAAGCCTTCATGGCGAATCTCGTCGAAGCGCACGCTGCGGCCGTGAAGCCGTCGCTCGCCACGGTGCCGTCGCCCACGACAGCGATCGCCGAGGCTGCGCGTGCCGAAGCGGAAGTCGCGAAGGCGTCCGGCGATGCCGAAGCGGCCGCGCGCGCGGAAGCGCTGGCGGTCGCGATGGAGCCGGCCGAGCCAGCCGAGCTCGACCTCGGACCGGCGATTCTCGAGGACGAGTATCTCGAAATCGCCCGCAGCCTGGACCGCGGGATGTGGGTCGAATTCGAGGATCCCGACGCGCAGCTCTCGTTTGCCAAGCTCGCGTGGATCAGCCCGCTGCGCGGTACGTATCTGTTTACGAACCGCCAGGGCCAGAAGGCGCTTTCGATGACCGCCGAGGAGCTCGCCGATCAGTTCCGCGCGAATCGCGCGCGGCTCGTCGAAGCCGAGCCGCTGATCGATCGCGCATTCACCAGCGTCATTTCCGAGCTCACCGACCGGTTCGAGCTCGAAACCGCGTCGGTTTGAATCGTCCGGAGTCGGCAACTGGGTGCCATTCTCGCCGCGCTCCGGCGCGCGCTGCCCATCCTCCTCTGCGCGCGCATCGTCGGCCTCACGATCCTTCCGCTCGTGATTGCGGCGATCGTGTGGATCGGGATCTCGATTGCGGCGTGGCATCCAGTGACCGATGCGCTCGCGGGGGTCTTCGGCGCATCCGGCGACGCGTCGCTGCTGCAACGAATCGCTGCGCAGATCATCGCCGTGCTGATCTTCGCCGCGCTCGCCGCGGCGAGCGCGTTGACGGCAATCGCGGTGCTGGCCATGCCGGTGATCGTGCGCACGGTAGCCGCGCGGGATTTTCCGACGCTGATCGCGCGTCGCGGCGGCACATTCGCGGGAAGTGTCGGGAACGCGGCGCTCGCGGTGCTGATCTTCGTCCCGCTATGGCTGGTGTCGCTGCCGCTGCTGGTCTTCCCGCCGCTCTACGCGGTCGTGTCGCTGCTGCTCAACGCGTGGCTTTCGCAGCGGATGTTCCGCTATGACGCGCTCGCCGAGCACGCCGATCGCGCCGAGATCGCGGCCGTGCTTGCGCGCTGCCGCATGCGCCTGATGGGCCTCGGTCTCGTGCTTTCTCCGCTGTCGCTGATTCCGCTTGTCAACATCCTCGTGCTGCCGATCGTCGCCGGCATCGCGTTTACCGAGCTGTGCCTTGCAGAGCTCGTGGTGTTTCGCGCACGCTCGTCCTCCGCCGTCCGCGGATGAACGGACTCGTCGGCAGCGGCAAATGGTTCGACGAGGTGCGCGTCGGCGATGCGTTCGCGAGCGCCCTGACCATCACCGAGACGCACATCGTCGTGGGGGGCGGACTGATCGGCGACTCGAACCCGCATCACCTGAACGCCGAATACGCGAAAACCTCGCGCTTCGGCACGCCGATCCTGCACGGGATGCTGACGTCATCGATCATGGGCGCCGCCGTGGGCATGTACTTTCACGGCACGGCGATCGCGTATCTCGAGCATCGCGCGCGTTTTCTCGCGCCGGTGCGCGCGGGCGACACGCTGACGACGACGTGGACGATTACCGATCTGATCGACAAGCCGAAGCGCGACGGCGGCATCGTCGTGCTCACCGGCGCGGCGATGAATCAGGCAGCGGTTACCGTGGCCGAGGCCGAAGCCAGGATCCTTGTCAGCCGACGTTCGCGCTGATCGGGCGCCGGGCGCCAAGGCGTTTCGAATCGCGATGCAATCCACCTCGATGTCGCACGGTTCGGCTCGAACCCTCATTCCATCGCTGCGCCCACGGTCTGCCGCACGGGTATGCCGGTGGGATCGAAAGCGTCGAGACAGAAGACATTGATGCCGAAATAGTCCGGTGTGACACGCTTGCGGTGGAAGGGATAGATGCCGCAGGTCCTGCAGAAGAAGTGACGCGCGGTCATCGTATGGAAGCGATATTCGGTGAGCCATTCCGCGCCGGAAAGCAGCCGAAAGCGGGTTTCATGCACTTTCACCATCAGCGCGTTCCTGCGGCGACAGATCGAGCAATCGCATGTCGTGAGCTCGGGAAAATCCGTCTCGATCTCGAACGTTACGGCGCCGCAATGGCAACTGCCTCGGTATGCTTGCACGGGTCGCTTGTCCACAGGTCACCTTGCCGTGAATCCGATTTGCCATCGACCGCGAGTCGGACGCAATGATCACAGTCTACGGCAGGCAGTTCCTCCGGAGTTGCGCCCGCGAAACCGGGCAGCTTCGACTCGCGAGAGCGAGCTCCCGAAAGGGAGCTAGACAGTTCTCTCCAACCGTGCGAATGTTGCGCGCCGTTACCGCGTGCGGACTCCGCCGGCACGATCGGCCGAGGCTCATCTCTCATCTCCGCATCCTGGGCAATCCGGCGACCGTCATCAACGCCATAACTTGGGAGAGATTCGAATGCTGAAACGCTCTGCATCAACCCTGTTCGCCCTGAGTGCCATGACGCTCGGATTGGGGAATTCCGCGTCCGTATTCGGTCAACCGGGCTGCGACCCCGTCCAGGGGAAGATTACCAACACGTTCATCGCTCAGGATGGATCGCGTACCCTGGGGGTAGTGGCCCTGGCTTACGGTCCGACGAGGAGCGCCGTCAAGCTCAAGTGCGCATTGGCAGGCCAGGAGCGGCAGGACTTGCTCCCTCCGGGGGCGGACATTGCGTTCATCCACACCATATCGTGCGATGACACGACGAGCACTGCGCTTGGTCCGCTTCATTCGAGCATTTGGTTGTATACGACCGGCAACATTGCGGCGCCAGACCCAAGGGTTCCTGGTCAAGTGGCTACCTTCAAGGAAACCTCGATCCCGCTCCCCGGTGGCCCATCGCCGACCGGGATCTTCGACGGCGCGATCAATACAAGCCAGCTTTTCGTCCAAGGTGCGATTTATGCGACCGGGTCGATCGACATGACGTTCCAGGGTCAAATCTGCAGGCAAGAATAATGACGGGTGATGCCGTGCGCCCGGATGGGCCGTCCAGTTATTTGCCCGTGGATCCAAGGGCCGCCGTGGCGGCCCTTGTTCTTGGTGCCGAACGTTGTGTTGCCTTCGATGTCCGTGAACAGGACCGTAACGGTGCGCTCGTGGGCAACCATGATTCCATGGGACCTGCCGCGGGCACAGTGGTGGGAGCGTGCTCAGGGAATCTCGTACACCGTGACCTGATCGGCGATGCCGCGCAGCAATGCCTGTTGCGGCACCGGCGTCAGCCCGGCAGCGGCAAGTAGCCGGGCCGTCTGCTCGTTCGCCGACGGCACGCTCCTCACCGGCCAAGCTTACCGCAACGGGGTGCGGTACTTACGGTGCTTACCGGTAGCTTTCGTGTGCCCGAGTTGCGAGAAGCCGGGTCCGAAAGCGATACCTGTCGCGAACGATCATCGAATCACCTCATCTGCCCGCACGAGCAGCGATTGCGCGATCGTCAGTCCGAGCGCATTGGCCGTCCGTAAATTGATAACCAGCTCGACTTTCGTGGCTCGCTGGATCGGAAGGTCGCCCGGCTTCGCGCCGTGAAGAATCCGGCCGGCGTAAACGCCGGTTAGACGATACGAATCCGTCAGATTGGCGCCATAGCTCGCCAAGCCGCCGGCAGACGCGAACGCACGAAACTGGTAGATGGAGGGGATCGCGTGCCGAAGGGTCAGCGTACCGAGTTGCGTGCCCCGGCTATTGAAGAATGGGTCACCGCCGATCACGAGTCCCCCTGCTCGCCCCTCGATCAAGCTCGCAAAAACCGCATCGAAGTCACGATCGGTGCTGGCGTGCAGGACCCGGAGTTGCAGCTTGAGGTTGCGGGCAGCCGCCTGCATGTTTCTCGTTATGGTTTCGGCACGAGCTGGTTCGGACGGATTGACCAGCAGGGCAATGATGGTTGCCGTCGGTACCACCGCGTGCAGTAGCTCCAGCCGCTTCGGCCCTAGCTCCACGTCCAGCACGCTGACGCCCGTGATGTTGCCGCCCGGCCGGCTCATGCTCGCGACGAGCCCCACCGCGACCGGATCGTACCCCGCCGTGAACACGATCGGAATCGTCGCGGTTGCTGCCTTTGCGGCCTGTGCCGCAGCGCCATTCGCGACAATCACGGCGAGGTGACGGCGAACCAGATCGGCGGCCAGTTCCGGAAGCCGATTGCCGTGACCCCCTGCGAAGCGATATTCGATTGCGACGTTCCGGCCCTCGACGTAGCCGGCTTCTTTCAGTCCCTGGCGGAACGCGTCCAGAAGGTGCGGGTCGTCGCCGGCCGCTCTGCTGTTGAGAAAACCGATTACAGGAATCGCCGGCTGCTGTGCGCGAGCAACAAGTGGCATGACGAGGAGACCACTCGCTCCGCCGATGAACGTTCGCCGATCCACCACTGGATGGCTCCGAAGACGATTGGGAGTCCGGCCATACTACGCCCCAAGGAAGCTTCTCACGCCTCGGCGACCACCGGTGTTGGCCGGCAAGCAGACATCAAGGACTGCATCGCGATGCCCCGGCCCCTGCAGGTGGCGAGCCCTGCGATCAGATCGCCGCCAACGCCCGCACGCACTCGGCAGCGAGGTCCGGACCCCGATAGATCAATCCGGTGTAGAGCTGCACCAGCGTGGCGCCGGCCTTGATTCTCTCGACGGCTTCGTCACTCGACATGATGCCCCCCGCCGCGATGATCGGCAGCGCGCCATCGAGCACGCCAGCAAGCGTTCGCAATGCCGCCATCGCGCGGTCGCGGAGTGGCGCGCCGGAAAGGCCGCCCTGTTCGGCGGCATGCGGCAATCGTTCGACGCCGTTGCGCGCAAGCGTCGTGTTCGTCGCGATCACGCCATCGATGCGATGTCCGATCAGCAGCCGGGCAATGGCATGCATCGCATCGCCTTCGAGGTCCGGTGCAATCTTGACGACAAGCGGCACGCGCCTGCCATGCTGCTGTGCAAGCGCGTCGCGCTCGAGTACGAGCCGCGCGAGGAGGGCGTCGAGCGCCTTTTCGTCCTGCAGGTCGCGCAGTCCCTTCGTATTCGGTGACGAGACGTTGATCGTCACGTAGCTCGCGCGCGCGTGCACCGCGCGAAGGCAGGCGACGTAGTCGTCTCCGGCGCGCGCATTCGGCGTATCGGAGTTCTTGCCGATGTTGATGCCCAGGATGCCACGGTAGCCCGCGCGGTCGACATTCGCGACGAAGCGCTCGATGCCTGCGTTGTTGAAGCCGAGGCGGTTGACGAGCGCCTGCGCTTCGACGATGCGAAACATCCGCGGTCGCGGATTGCCCGGCTGCGGACGCGGCGTCACCGTGCCTGCCTCGAGGAACCCGAAGCCCAGCGTCGCGAGGCCAGGCAGATGCTCGGCGTTCTTGTCGAGACCCGCCCCGAGGCCCACGCGGTTGGGAAACCGCAGCCCCATTGCGTCGACCGGTGCGATCGGCAGGCTTGGCGCAGCCAGGCGCGCAAGACCGATTCTGGCCGCCGCATCGAGCCCGGCGAGCGCGAGCGCGTGCGCATGCTCCGGATCGGCAGCGAAAAGCAATGGTCGAAACAACGGATAGAGGCTGTGCATCTTTGCGAAGCGCGCTCGTGATCGACTTGCGGCGCGTGCGACGATACCATTGACGCTCGCCGGGAGCCTCATGATTCCGCAGTACCGCTTGCTGGTCGCATTCGCGACCGCCATCAGCCTCGTTGCAACGGCCCCCGACGCCGCGCCGCGCGGCAAGCCTTCCGCCGGGACCGCATCCGCGTCGGGCTACGAACGGCGGGCCGACGTGCGTGCGTTCATCGACGAGCTCGCGCGCGAGCACGGTTTTCCACGCGCGGAGCTGCGGCGCTGGTTCCGCGACGTCCGGTATCAGCCGAAAATCATCGAGGCGATGCAGCGGCCGCTCGTCGAACCGCCGAAGTGGTTCGAATACGCGCCGCAGTTTCTTTCCGAGGCACGCATCGACGGCGGCGTTTCATTCTGGCGCGAGCATGCGGCAGCGCTCGCGCGCGCCGAAGCCGAGTTCGGCGTACCGGCCGAGATCATCGTCGCGATCATTGGCGTGGAGACGTTCTACGGCCGCAATGTCGGCCGGTATCGCGTGATCGACGCGCTCACGACGCTCGCGTTCGACTACCCGCGGCGCGGGAGTTTTTTCCGCGGCGAGCTGCGCGAATTCCTGCTGCTGGCGCGCGACGAGGGTTTCTCGCCGCTGGTTGCGAAGGGCTCGTTCGCGGGTGCGTTCGGCGTGCCGCAATTCATGCCCGGCAGCGTGCGCCGCTACGCGATCGATTACGACGGCGACGGCCACATCGATCTATGGGAGAGTGGCGACGATGCGGTCGGCAGCATCGCGAATTACCTCGCCCGTCATGACTGGCTGCGCGGCCAGCCGATATGGTCGCCGGCGACAATCGCGCCGTCGCAGCGCGATGCAGCACTTGCCAAGCTCGACGGCGGTATCAGCGAGCGGCGCCCGCTCGCGGCCTGGAACGCGGACGGCGTGGCGGCCGAGCGGCTGCCCGACCCGATGTCGCCGGAGCCGGTTGGATTGCTCGCACTCGAGGAGTCACCCGACGCGGACGGCGAGCCATTGCGGCTGCTGGTCGTATTTCCTGATTTCTATGTGATCACCCGCTACAACAAGAGCAGGCTGTACGCGGCGGCCGTCACGTCGCTCGCCGAAGCGATTCGCGCGCGATTCGAGGCACCGGCGGATTCAGCGTTGCGTTGACGCGAGTGTGCGCGCATACGCGATCAGCGCGCGTGTCGACGCATCGGTGTCGTCCGGCAGCGGTGTGTTTTCGGCAAGCGCCGCGACGATCGGCTTCGCGAGCGTCTTGCCCAATTCGACGCCCCACTGGTCGAATGAATTGATGCCGTCGAGCACGCCCTCGACGAACGTACGGTGCTCGTAGAGCGCGAGTAATGCGCCGAGCGAGCGCGCATCGAGTGCCGGCAGAAGCAGTGTCGTCGATGCGCGATTGCCCGGGCACCGTCGCGCAGCGACCGCCGCATCGAGCGCAGCACCCGCGAGTCCCCGCGCCGACAGCTCGGCGCGTAATTCAATATCCCCGCGTCCCACCATCAGCGCCTGCGCCTGAGCGAGCGCGTTGGCGACGAGCAGCGTCTGCTGGTCGCGCAGCGGATGCGCGGCGCGCACCGGAACGATGAATTCGACCGGCACTTCCTGGGTTCCCTGGTGCAGCCACTGGAAGAACGCGTGCTGGCTGTTGGTGCCGACGTCTCCCCATAGCGCGGCGGCCGTGGCTCCGGTGACCGGCGATCCGTCGCGCTGCACGCACTTGCCGTTGCTTTCGAGCGCCAGCTGCTGCAGGTACGCCGGAAGGCGCGCGAGCGCCTGCGCGTACGGCACCACGATCCGCTGCCGGTGTCCCAGCCAGCGCGCATTCCAGTAAGCGAGGAGTCCGAGAATCACCGGAAGATTGCGCTCGGGCGGCGCCATCCGGAAGTGCGTGTCCATTGCCTGCGCGCCGTCGAGCAGATCGACGAACGACTGCCATCCTGCGCGAACCGCGATGACGAAGCCGACGGCCGACCATAGCGAATAGCGGCCACCAACGCCTTCGGGCATCGGCAGGATGTCGTCGTCGCGAACGCCGAAGCGACGTGCGGCGTCGACGTTGGACGTCACCGCGATGAAGTGCGGCGAGAGGTCGCGCTCGGCACCGAGTCCACGCACGAGCCATTCGCGCGCGCTGTGCGCATTGGTCAGCGTTTCCTGCGTCGTGAACGACTTCGAGGTCACGATGAAGAGCGTCGTGACGGGATCGCGGTTCGCGAGCACTCGGGTCAGTTGCTCGGGATCGACGTTCGAGACGAACGCCACGTCCGGTGCACCGCTGCGCGTGCTGTCGGCGGCGAGCGCTTCGCATACGAGGCGCGGACCGAGGTCCGAGCCGCCGATGCCGATGTTGACGACCGAGCGCAGCGGTCGCCCGGATGCGCCTTTGCGCCGCCCTTCGCGAATCGCTCCCGCCAGTGTGGACATACGTTCGCGCGTCGCGCGCATTTCTGCGGTCACGTCGACGCCGTCGACGATCAGCTTGGCCGATGCCGATGCGCGCAACGCCGGATGCAGGACCGGGCGCTGCTCCGAAATGTTGATCTTTTCGCCTGCGAAGAGCGCTGCGATCCAGTGCGGCAGGTTCGCGGCCTGCGCAGCGCCGAGCAGTGCGGCGAGCACGTCCGAATCAACGCGCTCCTTCGCGATGTCGACGCGCCAGTCATTCCACTCGAAGCTGAGCGCCTTGGCCCGATCAGGGTCGCGCGCGAACAGCTCGTGCAGCGACGTCGCCTGCAGGCGGCGCGCGTTGCTCGCGAGGTCGACGAAAGCGGGGTCGGAATCGACGTGCATGGCGGGGATCAAAGGCGTGTAACGTGCTGCCGTTGCAATGCTAGCAGGCAGATGGGCGGCAGGGCCAGCGCGGGGCTAGAATGCTGGCCACGCGACGCTCGCGTCCGTGCCCGGGGATTGTCGCATCATCCGTTTTCCATTCGGAGACCACAATGACCAGACGTGCCGTATTTCGTTCCATCGCCGTGATCGGCGCGCTCCTGTTGGGAACGGCGCTCGGGGCGCCGGCTGCACTGGCGCAGGGCCAGAAGGTGCTCAAATTCATCCCGCAAGCCGATCTGCGAATCCTCGATCCGATCACGACGACGGCGTATATCACGCGCAACCACGGGTACATGATCTACGACACGCTGTTCGCCATCGACGCGAAATTCCAGGTCCAGCCGCAGATGGTGGACAAGTACGAAATGAGCAAGGACCAGCTCACGTACACGTTCACGCTGCGCGACGGTCTCAAGTTCCACGACGGGCAGCCGGTGCGGTCGAACGATTGCATCGCGTCGATCGAACGCTGGGCGAAGCGCGATGCGCTGGGCCAGAAGCTGGCGGAGGTAACGCAGGGGTGGAAGGCGGTCGACGACAAGACGTTCACGCTCACGCTCAAGCGCCCGTTTCCGCTTGCGCTCGAGGCGCTCGCGAAGCCTTCGTCGAACGTCCCGTTCATCATGCCCGAGCGCATCGCGAAAACCGACGCATCGACGAACATCACCGAAGCGATCGGCTCCGGCCCGTTCAAGTTCGTGAAGGAGGAATGGGTGCCGGGCAGCAAGGTGGTTTATGTGAAGAACACCGACTACGTGCCGCGCAAGGAACCGCCATCGTGGGCGGCCGGCGGCAAGGTCGTCAAGGTCGATCGCGTCGAGTGGATATACATCCCCGATTCGGCCACCGCCGCGGCGGCGCTCAACGCCGGAGAGGTCGACTGGTGGGAGCAAATGCCGCCCGACCTCATTCCGCTGCTCGCGAAGAACAAGAGCGTCAAGGTCGAGAACATCGATCCGCTCGGCTCGATGGGCCTGCTGCGCTTCAATTTCCTGTA
>Ga0157370_10004295_pt1 | contig 16400 bp, 19 predicted proteins | sample C35metaG_FD_113463 | JGI IMG/M metagenome (GOLD analysis project Ga0157370, IMG submission 113463) | Corn rhizosphere microbial communities from Kellogg Biological Station, Michigan, USA - C3-5 metaG | ecosystem: Host-associated > Plants > Roots > Rhizosphere > Soil | place: USA: Michigan...
CTTTAAATTTCTTGCTTAATTTACTTCTCAAGCCAAGCTCCTTCATATATTTCGCCACCGTAATTCGCGATATTTTGTATCCTAATGAATTCAACTCAAATGCAATTCTAGGACTTCCGTAGCGTTGTTTTGATGAGAAATAAATTGAAGTTATTTGCTGTTTTATTTTTTCTTTCGAAAGCAATCTCTTACTAAAGGGCCTGTTTTTCCATTTATAATAACCACTGGAAGTTATTTTTAAAACATTACACATTTTTTCAATCGGAAATAAATACTCATGATTTTTAATGAATTCATATTTCATCGACCGTTCTTGGAAAAAATGCCAATTGCTTTTTTTTTAATATGTCACGTTCTAGCTCTGCATCTTTGAGCCTTTTCTCCAGTTCGTGGATTTTTTCCTGTTCGGGTGTGAGTTTTAAGATTCCGAGTTCTCGTGCATTGCTTAGTTGAACGGCTTTGGTCTTAAAAGCAGGATCATAGATTTTTCGCTCTCTTTTCATACATTAAAATTAAGGTTTTATGCTTAACTTTTACTGGACGTTAAATTACCTAAAAATTCCTTTTAAGCCTCCAATAACGATCTTATTTATTATGTATTCTTGTATTAAAACAGACTGTAATGACGTAGAATTACCTTTTTATCCTGACGATGATAATTTAATTATTGAAGAATCTATTTGTGATTGTTTCAAATTTAAACGAACTACAAATCAGGTATGACAAAATATTATAAAAATAACATTAAGTGTATAAAAACAGAGGAACTATTTCTGCTCCTCTGATTTTTAGAAAATATTTAAATATCAAAATATAGTTTACTATTTATTGAGAAATTGTAATCACTTTTAAATTACCAAATCTCCTTTTTACTTCAGTCTTGTCTGTATCCAACTTAAAAAGCTCAGGAGAAATATTCTTATTATTTAAATTGCTAGCGTTAACAACAATAGTAATCCTGTCTTTCTTTTCAATTCTGCTAAAAGTTTTATTATCTGTAAATCCGAATATAAACGTACTGTAATTATTCTGTGGCAGATTTGGTATAATCCTTAACATTTTGATATCAGGTATACTGTCCAAAAATTTGCTTAAGCTCAGTCCTTCATATAATTTAGAAGATTGCTTTACTTTTACAATTTGTTTTTTACCATCCTGATCAAGTTCCTGAGATGATAATAATAAAGAAGAAAAAACAGATAAAATAATAAATATTGATTTCATAATATGTGATTACGGACATTTAGTTTGTTCATATTTTGGGTTTCCATCAGTATCAGTACTTTTGTCTGTTCCCAATTTTTGAAAATTTCCAGCTGAATCCATTTTAGCTAAAGTTATCCCTGCGTTATAAGTGTCCAACATATATGCCATTGCTACTTCATAACTATTTTGCATTCCCGAATTAAAATTAAATGCCACATCGTGGTATAAATCATTTAAAGGCTGTGGAAAGTTTATTGAAACCGACCCATCAGGATTTGTTGAATAGGACGGAGGATAATCTGTCAAAAATTGAGACATTGCGGAAGGATCACTAACAATTAGAGCATACACTGCGCCATTGGGTGAAGTTATGTAAAAAATCCCAAAGGAATTAAAAGCATTATAAGAACTGATAAGTGAGTAAACATCACCAGTCGAACTTGGAAAATTATTATTAGTATGATAATGCAGGCTCGCTACCGGAAAGGAATATGAATGCTGTAAATTTATAGAATTTTGGTTACCATGCTGTACCCCAGTCGATTCAAACACTCCATTTACGCTACCAAAAACCACTCCATGCTCTTTACCATCACCAATCTTAACCTCGGGTAACATTTGTTTAAATTTAGCTTCATTTGCAATAGCGGTTGCCAGTGAAGTTGCGGATTTTGTTTTTTCGCAAGGGTCATCGGGATCATCAGGATTATCCGGAGGTGATGAACTACCACCACCGCCTATTACCTCTCCGGGAGAAGTAGATCCGCCGCCTGACATCTTAGAGATAATAGCATCAGTGGGACAAGCACTAACACAAATACCACTACCTATACATTCATCAGGATCAATAAACATTGTAAGGTGAGTTGGTCCATTAATCGGACCACCTGTACCCCCACCAACGATCAACCAAGTTTTACTTACAGTAATTGCATCAACTATACACACTTCTTTGCAAAAGCCACAGCCTATACAGGCAGCAACATTATAACCAATTACATCATTAACATCAATATAAGACATACTAAAAAACAACTTTTTTTTCTGAGAAATTTTCTTTTAACTCTTCATATATAGTATAACTATACTCAAGCCTTCTATAGGTCTCAGGTAAGAACATCTTAAGAGGTCGCTTAAAAATTATACATGATAGCTTATCATTTAATCGTACAACTTTAAACTTTGAATTTTGTACAATATTAGTTGGAATAACATCATAAGAAGTAATATATCCATATGTTATCAGCTCTTTTACAACTGACCATTTATCTAATAACAATGTAGATTCAGATCTTTCAACATCTAAATTAAGATTCTCACTGACTAAATAAATGGGTTTATTTACTATTCTTTTGTTGTGTCCTTCAATGTTTTCGTCAAGGATCTCCCGATCTTCATTTAAACAGGAAGCTAATGTAGATCCAATTGCTAAATATAATGAAGCACTAAGAGAATGCTTCACAAATTCTTTTCTTTTCATATTTACCGCAAATCTATTTAAAAATTTAATTCAAACAAAATTTAATTCACCATTTAAAGTAATAAAAAAGCACTCATAACCTTTGGTAAAAAGAGAAAAGTACTTTTAAAAATCAATTACATATGAATTATGAAGTATAATTATTGTATTCTTAAGTGTTTTAAGCATTAGATGAATGGAAGCTAATAGATACACTATAATTCTGGTTTCCCGTAATTTTTTTTTATTGAAGGTGATTTAGATTTGTACACACAATATCTAAAAAACTATATCAGACTTGGTCGTACCGAAAAAGAATTAAAATCATACCGGGTGTTCATTTAACTATCAGTAAAAGAGGAATTTCAATCAGCATAGGTATTAAATAGGCAAGTCTTAATTTCAGTTCATCGAACAAGATTAAACACGAGCGTTCTGGGCCTCTCAAATTCGTATAAAATTTCAAGTTCTTCACCACAAAGAATTACCTCGCAATCATATCCTGATCCACCATTATACACAGGACTATCAGATAATATTTTCAGCGCTGATGTACATGAGATTACTTCTCAGAATATGGCTGGAATCAAAGAATCCATTTTGGCTGCCTAACAGCAAAAGGCAGAGCTGCAGAAAGATTTGAATAAAATAAGCAAAGCTTTAAAATTCAGTAAAACGAAAAAAATTGCGAGTTATATCTTTATATATGGGTTGGTTAATAAAACAATTGTTTCAAAATTGAATGCAGATATAGATGCTCAAAAAGCTGTACTAAAAGAAACCCAAATTGTCATTGACAACTCGGCAGTAAATATGATACACAGTTTGATCATCCTACTAGAAGAAAATATGAATGTTTATACAATAAATTTAAAAATTTAAGTACTTCTCATCGGATTTGGGATATTACAGGAGCGCATTTCCACGATCCTATATTTGATTGTTCAAGTGCGAGTACATTAGTTAACAGAAGGGATGCTAAGATTGGTCTGAGGTCACTCTCCCTTATTAAATCAAATTATGAAGCATTATATTTTCAGAATGTAAACGGAGCTGATCTATATTTTTATCCCACTTTCATCCTTATGTATACTAATGATCAAAATTTCGCTTTGATAGGGATTGACGAACTTACTGTAACTTTTTCTTCAGTCAACTTCACGGAACCAAGTACTGTCCCTCGTGATTCTAAAATTATTAGGAAAACATGGGCAAAAGTCAATAAAAACGAAACTCCTGACAAAAGATTTAAAAATAATTATCAAATACCTATAGTTCAATATGGAAGGCTTCAATTCTCATCATCTACAGGTCTACATGAAGAATACCAGATAAGTAACTTTGAATTTGCTGAACAGTTTGGAAATGCATTTCAGGAATACAAAATTTTATGTCGGGTTATTGATGGGATGAATTAAAAACTTTTGGCTTTTTTAATTCTACATTATTAGGTCCATTCGCTTAGTAGTTGTGAATATTTTTACATAAAAAATGTTCTAAATCAAATAGAAAAAAACTCATAATATAAAAAAAATCGTATATTAGATTGATAATCAACAAACTAATAGTCATGAAAAAGAATAATTTTATTTTATTTCTTATATTATGTTCTTGTGCAAATCATAATATTCCTGATACAGCAAGTCCTAATGTACAAATTCCGCCAAATACTTCTGTGGCATTTGTTGACCTGAATGGTAATTTCTATCCTGAAAACTGGAGGACAGAAATTGGTCAATACAAGAGAACTTCTTCCTTATATCTTACCGCTAAGAAAAATAATGTTTCGGAGGTTCTCGTCAATTATGAGACTAAAAAGCTTGCCGAATACCGACAAAACTTACTAGACAAAAAAAGAGTCTTCATCTTTGTTCATGGTTATAATAATGACGCTGCAAAGGCAAAACGAAATTATAACCTGCTACGCACAAAAATTAAAATAGATGCCATTGAAGATGGTGTTATAGAATTTTATTGGGATGGATTGGTCTCAAAAGATCCAATTGGTTCCGGAAAAATCTGGTTCAATGCAACTGGTTACAGCCAGATGGCTGGAGAATTTGGATTAAGAAAGATCCTCAATGAAATCCATAACAGTGATATTTTTATCATTTCTCATAGTCGTGGTGCTTCCGTAGTTCTAAGTGCTTTGAGCAATCCACCTTATGACCCTAACTTTAGAACATCGACCCAAAACCTAGGTATCGTCGTTGATAATAACACGCCACTAGCTGAAAACGGCAACAGTATAGTTGCTGTCATGCTCGCTCCTGCTGTTGGTGATATTGATTTTAAAATGGCAGATGACACCAATAGTTACAGATCGTTCAGTTCTCAACTGAAAAAGGTACATATTACGGTGAACAGGAACGATCCGGCATTGAAAAAATTTATCGGTCTTGGAAATAAATTCAATCCGACGACTCTTGGATTTGATAGATCTGACTACGATCGCTTGAACAGTAAATATGAGTTTTTTACTTTTGATAGTTTTGACGGTCAAAACAACCATAGCTTTGACGTTTACTTAAATAATCCCAAATTTCAGAAAATGGTCGAAACCTATATAAAATGAGGCACTAACATACAAAATTACACTTTTTAAATATGGGAAATAAAAAATATCCACTTGTATATATAGAGTGGGAAGATTCTATTCTGTATCTCAGAGTTGGCATATAGAAGATGACAGGAATATTGGCTGATGAAAGTTTTATAGTTAAACAAATTGGATTTATTATAAAATAAACAGATTCATTTAGAATATTGGCAAACCAGTTGAACGACCTCAACTTGCAGTCAGACAAATATTCGGGATTCGATGGAATCCCGATTGGCTGATTACAAAAAGAGTAGATTTAAATCTTTAAATAGGAATTTTCCTCGTCTCTTTTACAGTTGTCTTTGGATTCTTTTTCGCATATGCTTCTGTTACAATTTGACCTGAAACTGCGTCTCTGTAAATAATTTGGATTCTGAACTTTTGTTGAGCCATAATAATGATTTTTAGTTTTGATAAATCTACAAACTAAAAATTATATGAATACTACGGGAAACCGTAATTACTTAAATTTAATATTATAATATTCACATATCTCGTAAATTCTTCTGAACGGATATGATTTCAATAAAGATTTTGAATATTATCAAAAAAATCTGAGAGACTCTATCCCACTTGAAGATTTCGGTTAATTTATTGATTCAATCTTTTTAATTTTTAGATGACAAGCGGCGTACTTTTTGAAATGAGATCAAGAATTATCTTGCTATGAACATCAGACTCTATTTACAACAAATATTAAAGAAGCTTATTCTAATTTATTGTTATTTCCTACATTCTGAAAAGCAGTAAAACTTTCGATCTTACCATTGACCGTACTGTAAACAATTTCAACGGAAAAAGATGACAACTCATACAGTACAAATCTGAGTTCGTTTTTATACACTTCACTTATTATTATGCCTTCAGACATCACAAGTTCCTGCTGAGACTGATCAGGAAGATTTTTAAAATCATAATATGAAATAGACATGGTGTTTTGTTTTTAAATTTTATGTTTACAATATAAGAATGAACATTTTAAAAGACGATAGTTAAATAGCAGTATAAAAAAGATGCATATTTTACAGCCCATTAATCAATCGAAATGTTAAATTAATCCGTTCTTTCATAGGTAAAGCAGATTTAGCAATCCGATGTTCCCAATTTTCCTGCAGATCACCTTTCATAATAAGCAACGAACCATGAGGAAGAGGTAGGCTATATTTGCTTTGATGACGGTCTTTTTTTCTAAAGTCAAAATTTCTGGTTTGTCCTAAACTAATAGAAGCAATGACCGGACGTTTGCCGTAACGACTTTCTTTATCCCTGTGCCAGGCGACAGAATCATTTTGGTCTCGGTATAAATTGAGCAATACTCCATTAAAACGATAACCAAACTCTTTTTCAATTCTTTCTTTTAAGGATAACAACTCAGAGTTCCAAGGATTAGCATCAGCAGCATTATTATCAGATGATTTCCTTTCGTCACCATACCAAGCAGTTAAGCGAGGGGTTAGCATCATCTTATCGTACATTTTTTGTGTGCGCTGCTCCCATGGTGTTGTTTTGAGTAGATGGTCTTTCAGTTGATCCGCTTCTTCCCTATCTATAAAACTCTCACGGTATTCCAAAAGATCTTTTGGAAATTCATAAAGTTCTTCTGCGCTAAATAAACTGAGTTGACCCATTGTTTTATTAACTTTTTTTATTACTTTTGACTATCCCACAATGGGAATTTTTCATCATTTGTGTTTTTAAGCTTTCCCAACAGGAAAGCTTTTTTCATATGTACCAGAAAATATATCCTTTACTAAACAGTTTTTTTTGAACTTCTGATCTCCGAACGAAGCTCCTCAAACATGCTTCTAATCTCCTGATATTCCAGGTTTTCAATGCGCAGTTCCTTTGTATTGATACTGCATGCAAATTCCCATATTTCATAAACTTCTGACCATTTGATTTCATAAGGCTCATAGAAAGAATTATCAGAACTTACGAAACTTCCCGAATCATTTTGCTTAGAATATCTCTTATAAACAATTCCGTCTTTTGTGATGAAAATGTACGTTTTTCCTTTTTTCAAATCCTTTTTATCTTCAACGTATTTCCCCACGATAAAAGTTCCATCATTGTATGGAGGCATCGAATCACCGTCTGCAGGAAAAGCTCTAAATTTTCCATTGCGTAAAAATGGTAGAGAAAGATGCTGAAGCCCCTCTACAAATTCAGGATCATTATAGCCACTTAGATATCCCATGCTTGCTTTTTGAGGAACGATTTCAATTCTGTTTTCACCCGTATGATCAACTTTCATCGGCAACAACATTCTGTTGTTAGGAAGATTCACAATGTCCTCCAACGGATACTTCCGCACATCAACAGTCAGCAACAGATCAATGCTCACTTTATAATATTTGGAAAGCTTTACCAAAATCTCCATCGGGGGTTCTGACCTTCCGTCTTCATAGGTCGCATACCTTCCGCGCGTGATCGAAATTTCATCAGCAACTTTCTGCTGGGAAGCCTTCATCTTGTCTCTTAAAAACCTTATGTTTTCTGAAAAAATTGACATTGCTATAAATTATAGCAACAAATATACGTTATTTTGTAATAAAACGTAATAATTTTACACCATGGAAAGAGCAATTGTACATATGGATTTGGATACGTTTTTTGTTTCCTGTGAGCGGCTGAAAAACTCTGAACTAGAGAAAAAGCCTGTCATCATAGGAGGTGGAGACCGTGGTGTTGTCGCATCCTGCTCTTACGAAACCAGGTTTTTTGGTGTACGGAGTGCTATGCCAATCAAAATGGCATTAAGATTATGTCCTGAGGCAAGAGTCATTAAAGGGGACATGGATATGTACTCCAAAATGTCGCATATGGTAACCGATGTGATTCAGGAAAAAGTGCCTGTTTTGGAAAAAGCAAGCATCGATGAATTTTACTTGGATCTTTCGGGGATGGATAAATTCTTCGGGTGCTATCAGTGGACCAATGAAATTGTCGATGCGGTCACCAAGAATACCGGCTTACCGATAAGCTTCGCTTTATCCACCAATAAAACGGTAGCGAAAATAGGAACCGGAGAATCTAAGCCTACAGGGAGATTTGAAATTCAGGAACAGAATATAAAACCTTTTTTAAATCCCCTTTCCGTAAAAAAGATTCCGATGGTGGGGAATGTCACTTTCCAGCTTTTATCAAGGCTTGGAGTAAGGACCATCCAGACTTTATCTGAAACCCCTGTTGAAGTTCTGCACCAACTGATCGGCAAGAACGGAAGTGAGCTTTGGAAAAAAGCCAATGGTATTGATGATACACCGATTGTTCCTTATTCAGAAAGAAAATCGATCTCTACAGAAAATACGTTTAGTCAGGATACGATCGATGTTCAGAATCTGAGAAGTGTTTTATCAGGAATGGTAGAACAATTGGCTTTTCAACTCCGTCAGGAAAAATGGTTGACCTCAACCATTTCTGTCAAGATCAGGTATTCCAATTTTGATACAGAGACCAAGCAGTGCAGAATCCCTTACACTTCGGCAGACCATACGCTGCTCAAATATGTTTTAGAGCTTTTCAAAAAAGTATATACGCGAAGAATGAGAATCCGATTGATCGGAGTGAAATTTACGGGACTGGTACATGGATGTCATCAGATGGATCTTTTTGAAGATACAGAGGAATTAATTTCATTGTACCAAACCATGGATAAAATCAAAAACAGGTTTGGAACGGGAAGTGTGGGCAGAGCGTCCGGACTCTTAAGATAAAAATAAATAATATGTTTCTCAATTGTCATTCCTATCACAGCCTACGGTATGGAACCATTTCTATTCAGGATCTGGTGCAGCAGGCTGTGGATCATCAGGTGAAAACTTTAGCCCTAACGGATATCAATACCATTACAGGAATCTATGATTTTTATAAACTTTGTAATGACAATGACATTAAACCTATTGTCGGAGTGGAAATCAGAGTCGAGAATGAACTCTATTATATTTGCTTAGCTAAAAATCAGAAAAGTGTCGGTGAGATCAACAGGCTTTTGACCCATTACAATTGTGACGGAATCGAAATTCCAAAACACAATCCAGTTCTTGAAAATACCATTGTCATTTATCCATTGCATAATATTCCGGAAGTTTTACAGGAACATGAGTTTGTCGGAATCAGATCTGAAGAATTGAACTATCTCGTGAAGCCTGATTTGAAAAAGCTGATGGATAAAATGGTCATCTTACAGCCTGTTACCTTCACAACCAAACTGGATTATAATCTCCACAAAATTTTAAGGGCGATTGACAATAATACATTGATCAGTAAATTAGGCGATCACGACTATTGCAGAGACACAGAAACATTTATTAATAAAAAAGAACTGCTGGATCAATACCGTCACTATCCTCAAATCATACAAAACACAGCATATATTGTTGAACAGTGCAGCTTTGATTTTGATTTTTCAACTCCGAAAAACAAGCAGTATTACACAGACAGCCGCGAGAGCGATTTTAAACTGTTAACCCAACTTGCTTATGAAGGTCTGGAAACGAGATATGGAAAAGATCATCCTGAAGCTAAAGCAAGAGTTGAAAAAGAACTGGGAGTTATTGATCAGTTAAAATTCAGCGGTTACTTTCTGATCACCTGGGATGTTATACAATACAGCAACCGCATGGGTTTTATGCATGTGGGAAGAGGAAGCGGTGCCAACTCCATTGTCAGTTACTGTTTAGGAATTACAGATATCTGTCCTTTGGAACTGGATCTCTATTTTGAAAGGTTCCTGAACCTCAATAGGAAAACCCCTCCTGACTTTGATATCGACTGGAGCTGGCAGACCAGAGATACCATCCTTGAATATATTTTTACTAAATACGGTAAAGAGCACGTTGCTTTTTGTGGTACCAATGTAGAATTTAAGTACCGATCCATTTTCAGGGAAGTTGGAAAAGCTTTCGGTTTACCGAAAGAAGAATTGGATATTTTGGCTACCAAACCGATGAATGAGCATGATAACAATTCGGTGTTTAAACTGGTGCATAAATATGGTAAGCTCTTGGAAAAGTTTCCGAATCAGAGAAGTATGCATTCCTGTGGAATTTTAATTTCAGAGGAACCGATTACTAATTTCACAGCATTGGAAATGCCTCCAAAAGGTTTTCCAATTGTCCAGTTCGATATGCATACGGCTGAGGACATCGGATTCGAAAAGTTTGATATTTTATCCCAAAGAGGTCTCGGAACCATCAAAGATACCGTAGAATTGATCAAAGAAAAAAGAGGGATTACAGTAGATATTAAAGACACCACGATTTCAAAAAATGAAGAGAAGTGCAATAGTTATCTGAGTGTAGGTAAAACTATCGGCTGTTTTTATATTGAGAGTCCTGCGATGCGGGGATTGCTTAGAAGATTAAAATGTGAAGATTATAAGACACTGGTTGCTGCATCTTCCATTATCCGTCCGGGAGTTGCGCAAAGCGGAATGATGAAAGAATATATTTTCCGACATAATAATCCCACAAAGTTCGAATACTTTCACGATGTATTTAAAGAAGAGCTGGGTGAAACCTATGGAATTATGGTGTACCAGGAAGACGTTATCAAAATTGCCCTGCACTTCGGAGGGTTGTCAGCAGCGGACGGTGATGTTTTAAGAAGAGCGATGAGCGGTAAAGGAAGATCACTATCCGCATTGCAGAAAGTCAAAGATCATTTTTTCGAGTCCTGTAAAGAACTGGGACATCCTGAACAACTGTCAAAAGAAGTCTATCGGCAGATCGAATCTTTTGCAGGATACTCTTTCTGTAAAGCGCACTCGGCCTCTTACGCTGTAGAAAGTTACCAGAGTTTGTATTTGAAAGTGTACTACCCTATTGAGTTTATGGTCTGTGCCATCAACAATGGCGGTGGATTTTACAGGACTGAGGTCTATGTTCATGAAGCGAAAATGTCGGGAGCGACCATCAAGAATCCCTGCGTCAATCTCAGCGAATACCAAACCACCGTCTATGGAACTGATGTTTATTTAGGTATAATGCATATCGAGAAAGTTGAAGGAAAAATCGCCATGATGATTCCTGAAGAAAGAAAAAATAATGGGGAGTATACTTCGCTGGAGAACTTTGTCAAAAGAATACCGATTGGAATTGAAACCCTGCAGATTCTCATTTTTATCGGGGCGTTCAGGTTTACCGGAAAGCAAAAACATGAGCTTCTGATTCAGGCAAGATTCCTGTTTGGCAATGATCAGTCGACATTCAGACATTCCACTTTATTGGATGAACCACAAAAAGAATATCAACTTCCGACCATTATCAGAAATCCTTTCGAAGATGCTTTTGATGAAATTGAGATCTTAGGATTTTCTGTATCATACAGTCCTTTTGATCTGCTGCAGACAAAATACCGCGGCAGTGTAATGGCTAAAGACTTAGTTATACACCATAAAAAGCAGATCAAAATGCTCGCTTACCTCATTTCAAGAAAACATGTCCCTACGAAAAGAGGAGCTATGTTTTTCGGAACCTGGATCGACGCAGAGGGAGAGTATTTTGATACGGCACACTTCCCAAACTGCCTTGAAGAATATCCCTTTCAGGGTGGAGGCTGCTATTTATTGTTGGGAACGGTTGAAGTGGATTTTCACTTTCCAACCATCACTATTCACAAAATGGCCAAAATGCCCTTCATTCCGGATTCCAGATATTCCATGGATAAAGAAAAGTCGCTGGAAGCAGCAAGAACACTTCATGAAGATGTCAGCATGACACAAAGAAAACCTTATCCGCAGGAACATGAAATTGGGCTGCCAAGAAAGAAAATGATTTAGAATATAAACCTTGATAATAAAAAACAATCTCTTACATGAAACTCAAAGCGACCATCATTGATGAAACAAGTCCCGATCATAATTCCGTCATCGTAAGTTTCGAGGGTGACAAAAACAAAAAGCATTTTGAGATCAAATGTTCTTTTAACCCATATGTCCACAAAATGAGAAAGTGGGACAGTTGGGAGTTGACAATAAGATGGGATAGTGAAATTTATAAAGACGAGAAGACAGGTGAGAAATCGTATTTTACCTATCTTCTATGTGATAAGGCTGTAGAGATCAATTCTCCGTATGGGAAAAAAGATTAATAAGCAGATACGTTTACCCAAAAAGACTTTTTTTCCGCAGGGACAACGGAATATATTTGCTATAGAAAATCTGACAACCTCATAAGCGCAATCATGCACTTTTAAATTTGCTCATCCTAATTCAGGAAAATTTGATAAAATGCTATGAAAGTACACAATCCCAATTTTAATTAATACGGTCGTGTAATTGAAGATTATTTAGAACATTCAATTATTTTTTTAAGCTTGAAAATTTCTACTAAAATAAAAGATCACCTTTAACCTAAGACAAACTTGCTTGAAAACTTCGAGGTAGTTTATAAAGAAGAAAGAAAAATAATGGCGCACTGTCATTTGTAAATGATGATCCGTTTGCAGTAAGAAAGTCGAATGTGTAAAAAATATTTTTAAGAAAATTTGAAACAATTTTTCATTAAGTAACTGAGGATATAATACATGCATCATAAATTTTCATCAGGTTCGCTTTTTTACGTCATATATTTTCCAAAATATGTATTCAGAGCTTCTTTATTATATTTGTCTTCTCCACGCCAAGATTCAACAAATGTCCAATCGTGCTTTCCTCTACTTGGTCTGTCATAAGACGCCGGTTTAAGAATGTCAATGCAAGCTAAAATTTCAATTAATATCTTTCGCTCATCTTTGGTTGATTTCAAAGCAGTAGATAATTTTTTTTCTAATGCACTTGGATAATCGTTGGGTTGAGAATTTTTGATGATGGATAGGATATTTTTAAAAATCTCAATATCCTCCGTCGAAGGTTCCGGGATTTCTGCTGCCTGAAGTTGCTGAAGGTCAAACAAAGTGTAAATAAGTTTTCCGTGTCTAATTCCGCCCCATTTTATTCTTTCAAAATTCAAAACATTTAAGTCTTCATTGATATAATCCTTGTCGCCTATAATGCCATATTTTAAATCTCTGCAAATTCCACAAGTATAACTTTCGTATATAACTTCTTCATCTTCTCCAAAACTTTGTCCGCTTACTGCTTTTGTATATTGATGAGGAACCAATTGTTTCGCTATAAAATAGGAAGCCAAACTGGAACGCCAATCTAAACGTCTATTAGAAAGACTGCTTAAAAAGGCTGTTGCAACTTTGTCGATTGAAATTGTGGGAAGTATCTCAAAAATCTTGTCCAAACATTGGTCGTGAGAAATTGTCAAAGGTTCAAACATCAAACCTTTTGATTTTGCATACTCAAAGTCAGCAGCATCTATCTGTATTTCATTATTATCAATCCAACCGTTTTTCCAATACGTTTTGAACAATATGTTTTTGGCTTTTTTGTCCATAGACTTCTTAATTTTTGTTTGTTTGTTTGTTTGTTTGTTTGTAGCTAAAAAAACAAAAAAATCCTTTTGAGCAGAAGCACTATTTTCCAAAGTATTTTTTCATTCTTATCTTAATTTTATCACTATCTTCTGGAAATGATGCTTTTGGTCTCCTCTCCCAATAAGCTAGTCCCTGCTCCAGCGCCCACAGTGCTTGATCTCTATTACCAGCAATTAAAAAGAAATCACAAGCTTTATAGTGAGAACATTCATTTTCAACAAGTGCGTAGGCTGCATTTTCCCAATTAGAAAGTTTATTCAAATAAGGTATTCCAATATTTAAAAAGTTTTGTTTAAGCACTGTCAAAACTTTTTCTCTTTCATTTTCGTCTATAATTTGAAAATGCAGTTCTCTTTTTTTGTCAATGATCGGGAATTCCCAACCGTTGATATTCCAGTCCATTGCTCCACCTAAACTGTCATTTACCGGTTCTTCTCCAAATTCATCCTTATGCCATTTTGAATATATTTTTGAAGACACGCCAAATGATGTCCAAAATTCTGCGCATATATCCGCTTCATTGTATCTGTTGAGCTGAAAATAAATCGTCTGAACGAAACCATTTATTTTTCTCTTAAATGTCAATAAGCTTTTTGAAAATGTAAAACCCATTTGTGCCAAAGGTTCCAGTAAGGTCATTTCAATATTAGTCGTTATTAATTCTCTTGGTTTCATATGGATCTATGGTATTAAGTATTTCTGCTAACGTTTGCTGCTTTGCTTAAAGTGCATCAAAATTTACATTTGTATATCTCTTTTGATACATCGAAGCGTCGAATGCTTGCTTTGATCCCAGCTGAATTAAAACTTCCTTTTGAAATCCCACTTCTTTCTCCAACAGATTGTTCCAAAACTCAGGTCTATCTGAAAAATTTTCATAATAGTCCAATGTGTCAATAATTCCAATAAAAAGTGCTACTATCTTAGTCGTAAATTTCAAATCAGAGGTTCCACTTGCAAATGCATCCAGCATAAATATTTCTATTGGTTCAGGCTCTTCATAGTTGTCAGCATAGACATCTATAGCAGCATTACTTTTTTCTATCGTTTCCAGGTAATTTTCAATATGACCGTTAATAATATCTAAGAACAATTGGTTTCGTTTTACTTTGATTCCAATATATTTGTGGATAGTCTCTTCAAACTTGGGCAACTGATAGTAAAATCCTAAGATGGAAATTGCTAAGCTTTTCCTCTGCTCCAAAGAACTATTTACTAGCCCATCAACTAAATTTTTGGTCTGCTGGTCTATTTGTTTTACAATGTCCATTACTTACAGAATTCAAATTGTTGGATATATATCGAAAGGCGTTCCTGAAAATCGAAATGATTTATAAATCAATTTTCTATGCAAATATAGTAGTATTTCCAGATCCATTTTCATATGTTAAACTCGAAAAGTACTTTGAAATAGTTTCACAATATCTACAAATATTTCAAAAAGTAACTTTTCAGACAGAACCCAAATACTGCTGAAAAGCTCCTTTTCAAAGCACATTCATTTCTTGTCTTGCATACTAGACTAAAGCCTAGTTGTCAGGCTGTATTGTTACGTGCTCTGCGTAAAAAAGTTGCCGATTTCAGTTGGTTTCGTATGGTTTTGTATGTATTGATACCGATATAGAGAAACTTCAAAATTCGGGAATAAGTATCTATCAGCTTTAAGGTAGATTCCATGTAGTTGGGCATTGAATCTAATTAATTTCAGTTGAGTATATCAATCAATAAACCTAAGATTACCTTACTAACATTCATTAAAAACAAGTACAATGAATTTAAAAGAAATATTAAATAAAGCGAATGCTTGTATAGCTGCGGGTAATTACGATCAATTTATGGCATATTATACCACTGACACTCAATGGACATTCGTAGGTGAAACATCTCTAACGGGAATTGATGAAGTCATGGATTATATGAAAGAAGCCTACATCGAACCGCTCAGATTCAAGGTTGATTCAATGATAGAGGAAGGAAATTATCTCACAGCAGTAGGTACAATAAGCATAGTGAATACTGACTCTCTATGGATAGCCTATGAGTAATTGCGATGTATGGAGGTTTGAAAATGGTAAACTGGCAGGTCTAAAAGGCTTTATTGCTAACTGATAATCTTTTTATGATAAATTATAATCGTATAAAGACATCAATCTTTGTAAGTATTATCAAACAGCCAACCTCCGATAACTTTTACAATCTTCGGCAATCACAAGAATAATCAGGCAATCTCATTAACCTTACGAAATGTCATCAGACCACAAAATTTCTTTTGACACTACGATCCATCCTCTCATAAAAATCGTAAAAAGCTGCGCTTGAAGAGGCTACGAGAGAAGCACATGACTACCAGATAAACTGGTAAAGCTCAATGTATCCCAAGTAACTTAATGTTAGAAACACGGTATCAATCAACCCATGAATAATGATATTTATCCAGATATTTTTAAATCTAATATATAAAAATCCAAAAGCTATCCCGAATATGAATGTCATGACCAACCCTGCAGCACCTTGATACAAATGAGGTAAACAGAACATCAATGCAGAAAGAATGACTATAAGTACTTTTTTATCACCAAAGATATTTTTCAGCTGAGCAAAAGCAAATGCCCTGAACAACAATTCCTCTCCTATTGCGGCACTGATCCACATTCTGTACAACCATTTAAAATACTGGGACGCATCGCCTTCAATGTGCTTAAAGGC
>Ga0157370_10004296_pt1 | contig 16393 bp, 17 predicted proteins | sample C35metaG_FD_113463 | JGI IMG/M metagenome (GOLD analysis project Ga0157370, IMG submission 113463) | Corn rhizosphere microbial communities from Kellogg Biological Station, Michigan, USA - C3-5 metaG | ecosystem: Host-associated > Plants > Roots > Rhizosphere > Soil | place: USA: Michigan...
CCGCCGACAGCCGGCCACAACGAACGTCAGCGAACCATCCGCTTGACCAGCCCTACCATCTCCACAAGCTTGGTCGCGTAGGCAGGATCGGTCGCGTAACCACCGCGCTTGAGTGCGCTGGCGAATGCGCTAGCGTCGTCGCCTACGTTGCGCACGCCGGCATAGCGGCGCGAATCGCGCAGCAGCTTGGCGTAATCGTGAAACGCACCGCTATAGCTCCGGTACGCGCGGAAGTGGTCGACCATCTTCACGGCCGAACCGTTCACATACTCGGTGGTGACGGCAGCAGCCGACTCGCCCGCCCATCCGCCAGCCGATTTGATACCGAACAGGTTATGCGTGGTCTCGCCGCGTACGTTCTTCAGCGGTTTGCTGCCCCAGCCGGATTCAAGCGCCGCGTGCGCGGCAATCAGTTCCGGTGCCGCGCCAATCATCGCACCCGCACGACGAGCGTGCGGCATGATCTCGGCCAGAAAGGCCTGCTGATCCGAATCGGCAAAGTTCGGCCCCGTCGCAGGAGCGCCGTTTCCCAAGACACCCTGCTGCGGCTCCGCGAGCGCTTCCGCCCGGGCTCGCATCATATTGGTCCACGTTGCCGCCTGCGACGAAAGGTGCGGCTCGGTCGCGCGGCCAAAGCCGTTGCGGATATTGCCGCGGATATCGCGATTCAGCGACGCGTACAACGAACCAAAGCCCGTCGCCGTCTCGCTTGCGGACGCAACTGGGGACGGAGTGCGGGCAATCGGACCCGGCGCGGCGGGCACGAATGCGACGTTAGGTCGGAACATAGGTGTGGCGTTCTCCGTACATCAGGCGCTGCATCACCTCATACTGCGCGACCAAGAGGCCGCTGTTGCGCCGAGTGAGGGCTTGACATCGCGCAGCAAGCAGTTTCACTTCCTCACACCGCTCGACGAACGACGCGCGTTGCATTGCGTGCCTGTCATCGGCCAACAGCCGCCGGCCAAGTGCCAGCACCGCACCCCGCACCTGACCGAGCCGCTCAATGCGGTAGCGATGCCGCATGTCAATAGCATCGGCCTCAGCTGCGATCACACCAGCGAGCACGCCAAGCCTCACGGTATCGAGTCGCAGCGCCGCCGCAAACTGATCCTCCAGCAGTTGCACAAGCTTGCGGTAGCCGACGCAGTCGGCGATAACGTCCACGAGCAGTTGGTGAAGAGAGCCCGTGCCCGTCATTCACCACCTCCGTGATAACGTTGAATCGTCCCCGCAAGCTTGCAGGCATCGAACCGAATTTTTCCGGTGGCCAGCGCGGCCTGAATGCGAGTCACTCGAGCCATATCGATTTCAGGCGTCTCGTCCAGCGCGGCGCGTGCTGCGTCCAGCACTAGGCGATCACGGGTCTTTTCGTGCGCCACCTCAGTTGACGCCACAGTACGCTTGTGGCGCGCCCCCTCGGAACGCTGTACGCCTTCCGCTCCATTGACTGCGGCGTGTGCCGCCAGATTAGCAATTCGCATGATGTCACCCTAAGGCCCCGCGGCCCTCAAAATTGTTAACCGTCCTCACTCCTTCAGAACGAGCACGCGGATCGATCTGTTAAGTCCTTTTTTTGTCGAGCTTGACACCGACTTCCGCACCGACTCGGCCCGCGTCTGGATCGCCGGCCGACGTGGCGTTAATGCCCGGCGTCAGCGGTACTACTTGGCCGGTTGGGCCGAACATTGCGCAGATAGCGCGGGCGCGCTCCGGTGTCAGCACCAGAAATTCAATTCGTCGATTGATCGCGGCGCGAGGATTGTTCACCAGCGGCGCCCGGTCAGCCATGCCGATCACTTGCATCACTTGCTCGGAGTTCACGCCTCCCTGCAACACCCACGACCGCGCGGACATCGCGCGATCCACCGACAAATCCCAGTTCGAACGCGAGCCGGAGTCCGAGTTGCGATACGGCACCGAATCAGTGTGCCCCATTACGAACAGTGGATTGCCGATGGAGCCCATGAGCGCACCCAGCTTGATCAGCATCGGCCGAAACGGCTCGGAAGGTACCGCACCACCGCTGACGAACACGCCGCGCTTTTCGGTATCGTGCAGCATGACCCGCAGGCCCATTGGCGTAACAATCGCTTGAACGTTGTCGAGCACCCCTGCGTCCTTACCGAGCTTGCGCACACGCTCGGCAAGCACGTCCATCGCCTCGCGGCTGTCCGCCATCGGCTGGCCGCGCTTTACTTCGCCAGCCTCGTCGACCGCCACGTGCGACGCCAGAGTGTCCTGCAACGCGTGCGTATTCGGCCCCAACGGAGCACCGGCCAACATGTCCGAGTCGTCGTACAGTGCACTTTCGACCATTGCGTCCATTTTGCGGCGCGTCTCCTCGTCGCGTGCACTGAGCGCCCACAACAACATGAACACACACAGCAGTGCGAGGCAGAAATCGGCGAACGCGACTTTCCAGCCACCGTCGTGATCGTCGTCGTAATCGCGCCGCAGCGGGCGTTTGACGATCAAGTCGACTGCAGCCGCGCGGCGCTCACCTCGCTTGGCAGGATTGGCTGTCGTGGGCGCGGCGGGTGGATCTTCGGTTGTGACGCTTACGTGGGTGCTATCAAAGCTCATTCACGCCCCGCGTCCAGTTGTCCGATCCAGCCCTCGAGCTGCGCGAAGCTTGGCTTGCAGGCCGGTTGCATCATGCGTCGGCCTGCATCGATCGCCAGCAGCGGTGGCTTGCCGCCGGCAAACGCCACCAGTATCACTTTCATGCATTCCATTTCCGACATCTCAGCCTTCATCGCCTGCTTAATCAGGTTCGACACCGGATCCAACACGCCATAACAGAAGAAAATGCCGATAAGCGTGCCAATCATGGCGGCTGCGACATTCTCGGCCAGTTCGGCCGCGCTGGCGCCGTCTCCAAGTCCGCCCATGGCAATCACCACGCCCAAGACTGCAGCCACAATGCCAAAGCCGGGCATGGCTTCGGAAATCTTTTTGAGCGAGCGCGATGGCAACTCGATGTTCTCTTGAATGGCAACCAGCTCCTGCTCGAGCACGCTTTCCAGCTCGTGCGAACTGATCTTACCCATCGCCATCAAGCGAAGGTTGTCGACGATAAAGGTAAGCAGTTCGGGGCCCTGTAGCACGAGCGGGTAGCGCTGGAACAGCCGGCTTTCGTGCGGGTTCTCAACATGGTTGTCGAGCGCCTTGAGGTCTCTGCCAATGTTCAACAGCTCATACATCACCAGCAGTTGCTGGCGCTGGAGTTCCTTGTTGGCCGTGCGCTTGCGTCTGCCCATCACCTTACGCAATTGCTTGCCCATATCGACTAGCACATGGCGCGAGTTGCCAAGCACCAGCGCACCAACGGCCGAGCCGACGACGATCAACAATTCGACAGGCTGCCAAAGCTTGCGGAAATCGCCCCCCATGAATGTGAAGCCGCCGAATACGCAGCCAAGCACGATCAAAATTCCAAATATCTGTTGCATGATTCCTTCCCGACCTGGGCACCGTCCGATGGAAGCGGCGCAATATTCTTCAATGTCAATGCTGAGCGAGGCGATTGCGCATCTTGACCAGAGCACTCTTGTTGATCTGACAGACTCGAGCACGCGTCAGGCCCAGCACCGCCCCGATTTCCGCTTGACTCAGATCGAATTCGTAATAGAGCTGGATAATCTGCTGCTCGCGCGCATCGAGCACGCCCAGCGCCTGTTCAAGCGAGTGGCGCAGCATGGCCCGGTGTTCAATGCCATCGCTGCTGTCGCATTCGTACCGTTCCGCGTCCTCTTCCAGCAAGGCGTCAAAGCTGACAAATTCTTGTGCGCAGTCGTCCAGTTGCAACTGCTCGTATTCGTCGTCGCCGATTTCCAGCGCGTTGCACACTTCCTCTTTCGTCGGATCACGGCCCAGTTCCCGGCGCAGCGCTCGCTCAGTGCCGCGCAGACGGTGGGCACCTTGGCGGGCTGAGCGCGGCCGCCAGTCCTGACGGCGCAGTTCGTCCAGAATCGCGCCCCGCACGCGAAATAAAGCAAAATGCTCGAATTCGTCATCGGGCTCTCCGTAGCGACGGAGTGCTTCGAGCAGGCCCATCAGCCCGAGTTGCTCGAGGTCGCAGGCCTCCATCGCCCCACCCGCCTGCGACGCGAGCTTGCGCACGATGCGCTTCACCAGCGGCGCATACTGCGTCATCCAGCGCGCTTCATCAGCAGGGGACAACGTCTGGTTCTCCCGCTGTGCACTTTGGTATTCGGTGTAGATCGTTGCAGTCATCGTATTCGGTCCATCATGACCTTCGTTACCGTCACGTTACGAGAGCGTGCGATTGGTGCGGCATCCCAATGCTCGTACTCCCAATTAAGCAATGCTGCTGATTCGAGCTATTCCATGCACTGCACATCGCCAGGAACCGTTCGCATAACTCGCTTTGTTAGCCGAAGGCAGCAGATCCGGCATCAGATTGCACGGCAGCGTATTGCCCTTGTCGCCGTGCCTTCCGGCTCATGTCGTCACCCTCGTCACGTACGCTAATTCGCGAGCCGCCAATTCGAATATCGAATCGCCGCCTGCGGAGGCCAATCCGCCACCAGGCCCTCGCGTGGGCGCGTCATCGCGTCGTTCGTGCTCGCGGCCGCCCGAGCCGCCGCTCGCCTCCCCATAGCCTTGCCGACCTGCCGAGACCTGCACGGTCACGTCGCCACCATGTCGCGCGCAGAGATCCTGGCGCAAGCTTTCTCCGATCGCCTGCAACTGGAAAACGACCTCGGGATGAGTGGCTGACAAGTGAACTGCCATGCCGTTGGCGTTCTGGCGTAATTCGATATGTATCGATCCGTTCGAACCCGGTTCGAGTCGGATCACGGCTTGACGCGTGCCCTGAGCCATTTGCACGCTCAGGCGCTCTCCCAGCGCGTCGATCAGCCTCTGCTGAGGCGCGGTCGGCGCACCCGTTTCCGGTACCGATGCCGCTTCCGTCAATCGTTCGGCTTGGGTTGCCCCGGTGCCTACCGCGCAGTCGAGCGTGACGAAAGACGGCCCGGTCGGAGCGGTTGCGTCACCGACCGCGAGCGGGCCGAAGATCTGCGAAACGTGCGTCGTCGCGAGATTCATGCATTGGTTCAACAGCGCCCCAGGTACCGCACTCGACCGATGGTTGAAGAGACGCGCGGCCAGCATGGGCACGACCGGTTCCTTCGCATCAACTTGCGGCAAAACCGCTTGCTCGATCGCGCCACGCCGGTACAAGTCCACTGGTTGCGCTGTCCTATGCGTACGTGCCGGCAACGCAACGATCGTGGAAAGGCGTTGCATTGCCACGATGGCAACCGGTGTGTCGCTTGTCATCGGGTCCGGTGCGACAGTGTCGACTGCACGTGCGTCCAGCACCTGCATAAGGCCAGGTGCGGCCACCGCGCCGTCCTGCACCGACGTCATGTCGCTAGCCGGCAGTTCGACTTCAGGTGCTCGCGCCAGTGCCAACCCCGCATCCAGCACAGACACCGGCTCCGCCGTGGCGTCCGTGCCGTCGTCCAATCCGGAGCCCTCCAGCAGCAAGGACTCAAAGCCATCCGTTAACACGGGGCGCTGCACGCTGAGCGCTGCAGCCAGCACGGCACCACCGTCGGTTGCTGCTGCAGGCGCAAGGTCAGCGATTGCCGAAAGACCCCACATCATTGCTGACTCCCTTGAGCGGCATAGGCCTGCCAGGCGCCGCGGCGATCATTGAGATCGTTCATCGCGTCGATCAGCCGTTCGGATTCAATTTCCAATAACGAAATAGCGACGCGGTGCGCGATCGTCAGAAGTCTCAGTGCTTCCAGCTCAGCAACGGTTAACGCCGTTCCGGTTGCCATGTTGCTCACGATATCGTGTACTTCAACGTTCAAGCACACCAGCGCGTCGAAATCGCACTTCGCAATCGCTTGTCGTACACGCATTGCAAGTCGTAGCACATAGTCGCTCTGGTCCATGGTCTATCATCCGAATCGTTGATCGACGCCTTCCCACGCCGCACGCAGCCTGCGGATCAGCATCGAGACTTCATCGATGAGGCGTGGATCCAGAGTGAGGCCAGCTTCATTCAAGCGTACCGTGCAGTACTCGTACAGTCGGGCAAGGTGGACGACGACCTCGCTGCCGGCGTCGAAATCGAGTGCACTGGTCAGACCATGCAGCATGCCGATGCACTTATTCAGGCTGTTACCCTTCTCTTCGTAGCGTCCAGCTTCGATATGGGCGCGCGCGCGTGCCATCTCGTCGAGCAGGCCATCCATCAGAACAATCACCAACCGCACCGGCGACGCGCTTGCCGCCTGACTCGCCAGGTTCGTCGTCTGGTAATTGCCATAACCATGTCGGGTCATCATTTCTTGTTTCCGCTAAGGAGGTCGTCGAGCAACTGCTTCGTGTATTCCATCCGCTTCTGCAGTTCCGCCACGCGCGTGAACTGGGTCAGATATCGGCCATAGACCTGACGGTATTGGACTTCGAGCGAGCGCTCCTTTTTCTTTAACGATTGCTCAATAAGCTCAGCGGACTCCTGACGGCGCTTGACCTGACCATCGACGGACGAGGTCCATGTCTTCAGGTAGGCGTCCATGCGCGCGACGACACCCTTCTCAGGATCGGCAAACAGAGCGTCGAGGCCGTTTGGATTCTTGGCCAGCGCGGCATTCAGCTTGCCCGTATCGAGCGACAGTTTGCCGGCACGGTCCGCCGAGATGCCGTAGTCCAACATCCGTCTCTCGCCCACTGTGGCGCGCAACAGGGCGTTCATCCGCTGTTGGAGGTGGCGCACACCGGCATCGCCGACGAACGGCCCTGCGTTGGATGGATCGTCAGGGTTGACCTTCGTCAACTCGGCCAGTACGCCCATCGCTTTGTTGTATGCATCGACAAACGCCTGCACGGCGTCGGTCGTGCCGACTTGGTCAAGCTTGATATCGAGCAACAATGGTGCGTCACCTTCGACCATCGACTGCTTGAACGTGACGGACACGCCCTGGATGCCGGTGAAAGTGTTGCTGGACTGCTTGATGTCGACGCCGCTCTCCCCGCCAAGCTTGAATATGGCGTCTCGTGCCATCGACAGTTCGTCTGGCGGACCCGACAGGACAGCAGACAGCGCTGCATCGCCGATGCCGCTGGTGTCGAGCGAAATAGCACTGGCCTCGCCCGTCCCGCCCGAGGTAAGTACGAGACGCTGCTCACCTTCGATCGTGACGATCGACGCAGATACCTTGCCCTTGTTGTCGACGGCCTGATTGATCGCGCGAGCCAGTTCGGCCGGCGACACATTGCCGCTCGCGTCGGCGTTCGCTGCCGACAGGTCTACCCTGAACGATTCGCCAGTCGCCAGTGCGATCCCAAGTGTGCCCGCGTCCTTGGCAGCGTATGACGAAAGGCCCTTGAAGGCCACCTGATGCGCCGACGCGAGTTGCTTGACGAAGAACGCGTAACGACCGGACTGTGGGTTAGCCGACGCCGTGGCTTCGCCCAGCGCCTGGTTCGACAGCGAGGCCTTTTGTTTGACGATGCCACCAACACCGGACAAGCCCTTCAACGCGTTCTGAAACGAATTCAACGCGCCTTGTAACCGGGTGAGCCCGGCCTGGGCAATCGCGTTGCCCGCTTTCTGGCTTTTCAGGCGCTGAACTGCATTCAGCATGTACTTTTCGGTAAGCTCCTTGGCGCTTACCACTGGGTCTCCAATACTGCCGAACATGGCGTCCTCGCTTGATCAGAATGGGTGGATATCGAACGTTGCTGCGACAGCCGCCTGCGCAGCCATGCCTGGGAAGCCTGTTGGTCTTCGAGCTTGCGATCGCGCGCGCGCTTCTCGAGTTCGAGCGCGCCAAGCTTCTTGCTGCGAACCCGATCGATCTGCTCGTACCGCAGGCGTGCGCGGCACAGATCCGCGCGCAGGCCCGCGAGCAATGCCTCGTGCTTTGCCAATTGATGCTGGTGTAGATGAATCAGATTCGCGATCGCGGAGCGATAGCGCGCACCGTTCATCGCGTGCTCGGGATGTACTTGCGTACCGGTGTCAACGCTTTGCATCAGCAAAGTCATTTGCGAAATATGATGACGATAGCGAGCGCCTTCCGCGTCGCGCGCGGCGACATCGACTTTCAGCCGATCCACTTCCTTCGCGCGCATCGCAACGAGGTGCGATAGTCCGGCAACGACATGTCGGGCGTTCATGCGGCAATCTCCGTCAGAATATCCAGCGTCGCCTGGCGCGGTGCGACCTCGTCCTGCGCCTGACACAGGAAGGCTTCGATCCGGTCGTGCATCTTCACGGCGTGATCTGTAACAAGATCCGCGCCGGCCACGTAGCCTCCCAGAGGGATCAGATCGCGAACATTGGCGTAGCGCGACATCATTTGCTTCACCTTGTGTACCGCGTCGATCTGCTCGCGCGGCGCCACGAGTGACATGCAGCGGCTGACCGAGCGCAGCACGTCGATCGCCGGGTAATGCCCCTGGGAGGCGAGATCGCGCGATAGCATGATGTGGCCATCAAGAATCGCACGCGCCGTGTCGACCACCGGGTCCTGCTCGTCGTCGCCTTCAGCCAACACGGTGTAGATAGCGCTCATGCTGCCAACACCTTCGCCGTTGCCCGCACGCTCCACCAAGCGTGGCAACATGCCGAACACCGACGGCGGATAGCCGCGTGTGGCAGGCGGCTCGCCCAGCGCCAGCGCGATTTCTCGCTGCGCCATCGCGTAACGCGTGAGGGAATCGATCATCAGCAGCACATCGTTACCGGCGTCGCGAAAGTGTGTGGCAATGGCGTGGCACAGCTCCGTCGCCATCAAACGCATCAGCGGGGATTCATCCGCCGGTGCGACCACGACGATGGCTTTGGACAAGCCTTCGGGGCCAAGCGAGTGCTCGATAAACTCTCGCACCTCGCGGCCACGCTCGCCGATCATGCCAACCACCACCACATCGGCCGCGGTCTGGCGCGCGATCATGCCGAGTAGCACGCTCTTGCCAACGCCACTGCCAGCAAAAAGGCCAACGCGCTGCCCGCGGCCCAACGTCAGCATGCCGTCAATCGCGCGCACGCCCACGTCCATCACGCCCTCCACCGGCTGCTTGCGCAGCGGGTTCACACGCGGGGGAGCCAGATCGAGCACGGCGTCGCCGACGAGCGGCCCACGGTCGTCGATCGGTTCTCCTAGGCCATCGACGATGCGGCCCCGCCATGCAGCGCCGATCGACAGCATGCGCGCACCGTCATCGCCAAACACACGCGCGCCCGCGGCCAAACCCTCAGCGGGCCTGAAGGGCATCAGATACGACACGCCTTCCCGAAAGCCGACCACTCGTGCATCGAGCCAGTCATTCGAAGCGGTTTCGATACGTGCTAGCTGACCGGTTTCGAATGCATAGCCGGTCACTTCAAGCAAGAGGCCAGAGACGGCGGACAAGCGCCCTACCGGCCTCGCGACGGGCACATCGCCAAGGTCAAGCTTGCCGAGTACGGAATTGTTCATGCTGGCACTCCGTCCGAGTCCTCGGCATGGGCATGCGCAAGCTGCGAGGTAATCCGTTCGATGCAGGCGACAAGGCGCTGGCCACAGCCCGCGTCCATTTCGATGTCATCGGCCCGCACGCGGCATTCGCCAGGCTCGAGCCGGTCGTCCGGCACCAGTTGCCAGCCATGCACTCGGTCGGGTGCCGCTTGAGCCAGGCGCGCGTAATCGGAGGGGTTCAGCCGCACGCTGACGGATTCGGGCGGCTTGGTCAGCGTGCCGACGGCTTCATCCACAAACGCGAGGATCCGCTCGGGACGGGTTTCAAGCTCCGCACGCACGACCTGACGGGCAACATCGCCAACAAGCTTAGCCACTTCGCTGCGCACTTTGGCTCGATACGCTTGCTGCACGCGCTGGAAGCCACGGACCAGCGCATCGACTGGTGCTACCAGCGCATCGAACCCGGAACGCACATCGCGGCGTGCGCCTTCGGCGCCGACTCGTTCGCCCGCGGCAAAGCCGTCCGCATAACCCGCTTGCCGAGCTTCGTCGAGCAATTCTCCGGTCGGAGGCGCGTGCAGTTGCTCAGAGAGCAGGCCTACCTCGTCGGGCGCGGCGAATTCGCCAAGCTGCTCGCTTGCCGCGCGAATGCGCGCTAGCGAGGGAAATGCATAGCGTCGGTACGTCCTCATCGAAGTGCTTCCTCCGCCACGAGCCGAAGTTCGATGTCGCCGTCGTCGGCGAGTCCTCGTATGATGTCCATGATTTCGCGGCGAGCCGACTCAACTTTGCTCGGGAGTGCGGGTTCTGTCCGGCGCAACATCTCCTCGAAGGCCTGCACTGCGCGCCGCGGCATCGAGCGCAACAATGCGTCGCGCACAGCTGGGTCGGCACCCTTAAGCGCCACGCCCCACAGCGCCGTGTCGACATGTTCGAGAATGACGGAAATCACCTCGTCATCCTGGTTCGCGATTACCGCGAAATCGTAGATGAGGTCTTCCACCGCAGCCACCAACTCCGGGTCTCGAGCACGCAGGATTTCCACCATCTGAGTGCGGTCCCCCGGCATACGGTTAATGATGTCGGCGGCCTGCCGCACACCTTCGACGGCCGTGCTTTGTGTACCAAGGTTAGCGACGCAAGAGTCGACCACGTCTTCCAAGTCTCGCAGCAGGTCATGATCAATCTCGGTCAGACGCGCGATATCGAGCAGGACTTGCTCGCGCCGCGCTTCGGGCAGTGCCTGAATCACCCGGCTCGCCTGCTCAGGCGGCAAGAAGACGAGGAACATGGCTTGCATGCGTACGTGCTCATCGCGCAGGCGGTCGGCAAGCCATTGCGGCTGTGCCCACTGCAGGCGCGCCATTTTCGGGCCTATCGCGTCACCGTAAATCTTGTTGAGCACGCTGTTAGCCACCACACCGCCGAGCGCCATCTCCAGCGAGCGCTGCAAGAACGAGCGCGAAGCACCACGTACGCCGCTCTGCTCGCGAAAATTCGTGAAGAAGCGCTCGATGGTGTTCTGCACAGCGTCCACCTTGACGCCCTGCATGCGTGACATGGCGAGTGTCACGTCCAGCAACTCCTCGCGCGAGAGGCATCGCAGCACGCCCGCCGCAGCTTCCTCGCCGATGCTGAGCAGGATGATCGCAGCACGCTCCACCGCGGCAAGACTGTGGGCTGGCGGCCCTGCCGTTATGGCGGTGTCGACAGTCGCGGGTACGTCAGTTGGTGTGCTCATCGTCTCGAATCCAGGGTTTGATGACTTCGGCAACGCGCTCAGGATCCTGAGCAGCCAGATGCTTCAGGTGTGCGATCAGCACGTCTGCGCCGGAGCCAATCGGCGGGAGATTCGCGTCGGCCAGCAGCAGGGGCTGCGTGTCGGCGTCGGCGGCTGCCGCAAGCGCCGGGGCTTCCGGACCGCCGGACACAGCGTTGGCGCCCTGAGATAGCGGATCGCGCCCGCCGTTAGCCCAAATGCGAAGCACCTTAAGCAGCGGGCGGAAGATGAATACGAACCCGAGCAGCGCACCCAGTGCCCATGCTGCCCACGTACCGATCGTCACGAGGTTGTCGGGCTGCTTCCACCACGGCTGCGATTCGGTCACCGGCGTGCCGCGGAAGTCCAGCGACGACACCGTCAGTGCATCGTCACGGTCGGCATCGATTCCCAAACCGTCGCGCAGGATCGTGTCCACCTGCGCAAGTTGCGCGGGTGCCCAAGCTTTTCCACCGCCGGGCGCGGCGGCGTTGTTCAGAACCACCGCCACGTTCAGACGCTTTACGCGCACGGGACTGCGCTTGATCTGTACGACATTGCGGTCGTAAGCGTATTGGCGTGTCTGCGCGTTCTTGGCCGAGTGTGGCGCTTCGGGCATGCTGGCAGTCGACGGCGGTGCCGGGCGGTTCGACAACGAACCCGGTACACCCAACGCTGCCTGACCGATGTCCTTCTCGTCGCGAATCGCTTCCTGTGTAACCTTCGGGGCCTCGCCGTATTGCTCGCGGGTTTCTTCCACGCGATCGTGGTCCAGCTCGACAGCAACGCTCGCGCGAAAGTTGCCGTCACCCAACACAGGCGTGAGCAACTCGCGAATATTGCGCAATACCTGTTCGCGCATTTGCGCACCCAATTCGCTGTCGAGCGTAGAATTTCCCAACACGAGATCGATTTGCGCGGACAGGTGATTGCCGGACTGGTCTATCACCGTCACGCGGGCCGGGTCTAGGTTTGCCACGCTGCCCGCTACCAGCGCGACTATCGCGGCAATCTGCTCCTTATTCAGCTTTCGGTTGGGCTTGAGCGTGAGCACGACCGATGCCGAACTCTTGTCGCCATCGGCCAGAATGAATGACGCCGACTTGGCAATCGACAGATGCACACGAGCCGACGACACTGGCTCGAGCGCCATAATGCTCTGCGTCAGTTCGCCTTCGAGGCCACGCCGAAAACGGACGTCCTGCACGAACTGACTGACGCCCAGCGGATCGCTCTTGTCCACCTGCTCCAGCCCCTCCGGCAATTTGCCTACCACGCCCTTGGCGGCCAGCATCATGCGCGCAGCACCGAGCTTCTGCTCCGGCACCAGCACCTGGCCACTGTCCGGGTGGATACGGTACGGAATGCCTTCGGCGTCCAGCGCGGCCATCATGTCGGCGGCGACCACTGCTTCTTGGGAGCCAAAAAGTGGTTTGTAGCGCGAGTCCTGACGATGCATCAGCATCATGGTCAGCGCGGCCAGGCTAATCGCCAGGATGACGATGGGCGCCAGTTTGGACAGCGCCGCGGGGGACGGTAATCGGAAATGGCCACGAGGCGCGAAGCGCGCAATGTGATCCTTGACTTGAGCAAGCACGTTTGCGGTCCTCATCAAACCTGCATCTTGATGATGTCGTCAAAAGCACTCATGACCTTGTTGCGTACCTGAATCATCGTGGAAAAAGACAGGCTTGCCTGCTGGCTGGCAAGCATTGCACCCACAAGGTCGTCGCTGGCGCCTGTTTCCACGGCGGTGACAAGATCGTCGGCATGATGTTGTTGCGCATCCGTTCTACGCACGGCCTGCTTGAGTAAATCGGCGAAGCCTCCCGCGATGTCGGCAGAGGGGGCTTGGGTTATCGGGTCATCGTTGTTTGGGATGGCGGATTGGCGAATCGAATCGAGCATCGCGCTCGAGAGGTCGACAGTCATGGCGGCTCCAGATTGGCTATGGGCGCAGATTCTGGGACGTCATCCGTCGTAGAACGAGAATGTTCAACGAAACATTGATTGGCCCGCTAACGGCGGCCTGTCACTGCTGCTCGTGCTCAATCGGACAGAGAACGACCATACGGCAAATGAGCCGGTACAAAATGGAGGAACGTGGTTCGCGGCGAGCCCTCGCCCGAGCGCCCGCGCCGTCGGCCGTCAGGCCCTTGCAGCCAAAAGTATGACGCGCGACTCACGTGCGCCCCTGGCGTCGGGCTATATCGCGAACCGGCAGTCACGCGCGGGCGCTGCAGTCATCGCCAGCGTCGCAGGTCGGGTTACGTCGACCGTTTCCATCAATCGAACGCGTGGCTCCTTCGCCGAGATGCGCGGCAGGATCAGCTCGAACACGGTACCGCTACCAGGTGCACTGTGCACGGCAACCGTGCCGCCGTGTCTTTCGATCACGGCCTTGACGAAAGGTAACCCCAATCCGACGCTGGCGCTGCCGTCGGCCTTGCGCTCGGCCTGAAAGAACGGCTCGAACAGGCGGCGGACCGTGTCGTCAGTCATCCCGATGCCGCTGTCAGTCACCTTCAGTACCAGTGCGCAGTCTCCAGCCGAGCCAACGGTGAGCGACACTACGGCACCAGGCGGCGAATACTTGATCGCGTTGTCCAACACGTTGACGACCGCACGCATGAGCATGTCACCATTTCCGCTAACGAGGGTGTCTTCGACCACAAATGCCGGTGCGCGCAACACGACGCCCTTTTGCTCGGCGGCGAGCCAGTTCTGGTCGATCGCCTCCTCGACCACCTCGCTCAACGCCACTGGCTCGAATTCGGACCGATCGAGTCGTTCGGCACGGCTCAACTGCATGAAGTCCTTCGCAATACGCAACGAGTATGAAGCCTGCTGCCGTAGATCGCTCAGGAAAGCGCGATCCGACTCCACGTCCGGATTGCTGCCAACGGACGCGCCCCGGCGGTCGATCAACGAGAGGATGGCCGTCAGTGGACTGCGCAGGTCATGGGCGATATGGCGCAGTATCCACTTGTCGTGCGAGGCAAATCCCTTCGGATCGCAAAGGTCGATCAGACAAACCAGGTGGGACATCTGCGTGTCGCCGTCGGAAGAAGTGTCCCCGCTCAGCCCAGTCGACAACTGCTCGCACATCAGCATATAGGTGCGCCCGCCCCATTCGATTTCACGACTGGCGTCTCCGCCCTCGCATACGCTCTCGGCCACGAGCCGCTCGACTTGCATGAATGGCAATCGAGCGTCAGTCAGGCCACCTGCGGAGTCCTCGCGCATTAACGTGGCAGCCTTCGCGTTCCACACAGCAACGTGGCCGCCCATCGTGAGAAAGACCGGATACGGGAACTGGTTGACCATGTCGACGTAGAGCTTTTGCCAGCCACGTACCTGCAGCAACGCTGCTTTGATGCCGACCAACTCATCGGACCGCTCGGAGGGCGCAGCGACCGCGGCTGCACCCTCCCGCGGATGGATCGCGGCCGCGATCGCTCCCCATTCGCGCAATTCGCCTCGCAACATCGAGAGCACGCGAGCGTGTCGCTCCCACGCAAAAAAGCCGTAGATCAGCAGGCAAACAACCGGAAGCAGCCCCAGCGGCAACCAGATATGGAATACCAACATTCCCAGTGGAACGGCGAAGATCAGCGCGCCCCAGCCGAGCGCCGCCAGATGCACTGCTCGACCGGGCACAAACACGCAGATCAGCACGACGCCGAACGCGAGGACCAGATAGATCGACACCCCGACAACAGCGGGCGCTTCGCGCGCAAGATTGCCTGAAGCCACGGCGTCAGCGATGAGCGCGTCGAGTTGTGAGCGCGTGACCTCGTGTGAATTGAGCGACGAGATTTGGAACATTCCTCCGGCGCCCCACGCCTGGCTACCGACGAATACCACCTTCCCATCGAACGCATCCGCGGGTACGCGTTGCTGCAGCACATCAATATCCGAATACCGTGTCAGGTGCATCGATGCAGGCAGCATTGTCATCACCGCCGGCGTGCGTGCGGCCCCGATCGACTGCGCGTACGGCCTGACGAAATCAATGACCGGCAACGGCGGTTCGATGCCCGCCACCCGCAGCGCGTCGAGCGCAACGTGCGCATAACGGACGCCCGCGGACTGACGGTAAGGTACGAAACCACTCACCACACCGTAGTGGCCCATCGTTACGATTCGCTGGCTGCGCGCGGCAGCAAGAGAACTGAGCGACGGCGGCAACAAGCTTGAGCAGCTTCCTGCGTGCCCATTGAGGCTTGGCTCGACCAACACGGTATGCGAACACGCGCGCATGCCGGCGCGCAGACTCGAATAATCGAACCCGGGCCACAGCGGCAAATCGAGCGTGACGCTGCGCGCCTTACCAAGCGCGCCGAGCAATTGCGCCAAATAGGCGTCCATGCCATGCGGGTCCAGTTGCGCGACCACCCCTTCGTCGATGTCGACGACCACCACCTGTCGCGTCGACCGATGCGCAACCAACTGCGCCATCATATCGAACAGCACACGATCAAGCGCGCCCGACACCATGCCGCTGCCGGGGTTACCGCTCAACGCAGCCAGTGCCAGCATCGCAAGGACCACAAGGCCGCGCAAGGGGCCGATCGTCATCAAGCGGGAAATGAGTTCGCGCATAGAGCCACCAGCTTGCTGCAAGCTCAATCCAAGTCGTTGTCGGCACCATCCGCCAACCGCTCGAGGCGATACCCGTAGCGATACACGCTCGAAATTCTGAGCCCGTTCTGTCGCAGCCGAAGGCCGTTTCGCACCCGTGTGATATAGGTTGCCAACGTGCCGACATTCGACGAATCCGCAGCCCCCCAAACTTGCTTGAGCAGCACGTCGCGACTCACCACGCGTCCGGCGTGCGCGAACAGGTACAGCGCGATGGAAAATTCGCGCCCAGGCAGCGCGACTTGCTCGCCGTCGGGCAACGTCGCCGTGCGCGTGGTCTCATCCAGTATGAAGCCGGAAAATTTGATTTGCTGATTGCGCTGGACCCCCGGGTACCATTTGCGCAACTGTGCGATAACGCGAGCAATCAACATTCGCTCGCTGATAGGTTTGACCAGATAGTCATCTGCACCGCAGCTCAAGCCGTGCAGGATATCGCGCTCGTCGTCATGCTGAGTGAGCAACACAATGGGAATCAGATAGTCGACCCGCTTGCGCATGTCTATCAGTACGTCGATGCCGGTCATGCCGGGCA
>Ga0157370_10004297_pt1 | contig 16392 bp, 12 predicted proteins | sample C35metaG_FD_113463 | JGI IMG/M metagenome (GOLD analysis project Ga0157370, IMG submission 113463) | Corn rhizosphere microbial communities from Kellogg Biological Station, Michigan, USA - C3-5 metaG | ecosystem: Host-associated > Plants > Roots > Rhizosphere > Soil | place: USA: Michigan...
GTTCCTAATACATCGTTATTAAAACCAGTTACTACATAGTCGGTAGCAAACTTTGGTGGTTTGTATGGAAACTGTTTTGCCCGGGACAATACATCTTGCTGGCCTGAAATCCCGCTCCTGCCAATAGTTACAGCGTGTACTGTATCGTGCTTATCATTTTTAAACTGAGTTTGAAATGGATCTTCTTTTTGCAAAGTTGTATCCGCCTGCGGTATTACTTCCTGCCCGTTAGCAATTTTATTTGCTTCCAAAAGATGTTTCATATATGCGGTAGGTGTAGCGCTTACATTTCTTCTTCGCAGGGCATTTTCATCAATCTTTAATTTATATAAAATTTTATCATCGCCCTGCCTGGTCACTTCACTTACCTGGTGGTTATCTCCTGCTTCGCGTGTTTCCAGCAAATTGGTTTCATAGTTCGTTAATGGAAAAATATAAGCAGAGTCGCTGGATACGGATACTACAGCAATGGAATCCACATCCTGCTTGTGATATGTTTTCAATAATGAATCAATATCGCTCACTGTTGGGTTTCGTAAAATGTCTTCACCGATGATTACTACAGTATCTACGCCCTCATGTTTTGTTGTAAAAAATCCTGCATAGCGGTTAGCCACGCCATTTGCGTCGCATACAAAAGTGAAATGATTATTGCTGTATTGAGTAGGATAGCGTGCATCACCAAATTTTAAATTGGTAAGTTGTGTAATTTGATTGAGCTCAGGACGACCGGTATTAAAATCAGTGATCAAAAAAATATTAAACCGGTTTGGCATTAAAGAAGTATCTCCGCCTCTTGCATCAGGCGATGGACGGTTGCTGGAAAAAATAATTCCTGTCTTACCCGGAAAAGATACAAACGACGGATCAAGATCATCGTACACATCGTTGGTAATTTGCCGCACTTTATCATTTTCCAAATCATAAGAATAAATATCGGAATGACCATTTTTGACCGCACTGAACAAAAGTGTTTGACTGTTGATCATGTATTTCATATCCTGCACCTGGTCGAAGTGTTGGGTCAGATCGCGCTTATAAGGTTTTACCCGTGTGATTACATCGTACACAAAAAGATTGATATGCCCTTCTTCCCAATACAAAACGGCAAGCCTTGTTCCTTTGGGATCCCAGGCCATGATGGGATATTGCGCATTAATTTCATCGCGCTTACTCTTAACGCCGAATTTCAGTAATGTTTTATCATCGCCGTCCTGGTCCAGTATCACGCGGTATTGTCCTTTATTATATTTAATTACTGCGTAAGAATTATCGTGCTTGTTTGGGTTTACATTGAAATGAAAATAATCTACTCTTTTATTGATGGTATAGTCGGTTACTTCACTTCCTTTAGGATAATTTTTTCTGCGTGTTACATCCTGCTCATATTTATCCTGCTCGTATTGCATAAAGTCGGATAAAAGATCTTTAAATCTTTTTTTCTTTGTAACAACTTGTGTGGCCCGGTTCAGGCTTTTGTAAACCCGTGCCAGGTAAAGCAGATAAGTGGTATTTTCTCTTTTATATTTTTCTTCGATGTAAAACCATAATGCATGTCCTGCGAGTAATGGCTTTTCAAATGCAAACTGGTAAAAGTTTTTATACTTACCACTCAGGATTTCGTTTTTCAGTTCATCATCCAAAGTAGTGCTCCAGTTTTCACCGGCATAAGCCACGTATCCGTCAATAAGCCATTGCGGCAAATCGAGCAGAGCCTGGTTGCCGGCAACTTCTCCAATATCATCTCCAAACAACATATTTTCAGTAAGCACCTTTGCAATGCCTTCACGTACCTGGCGCCGCAGGTCATAGTGATTGCCGTTGTAGTAAACAATCATTTTGTTATTTACCAGTTTGGTGGTGCCGCCGGTGTTTTGCCAGTCAATGCCCAGGCCAATATTGCTCTGGCGCATTTCTTCAAAACTGTTATATATAATGACATTAGCACGGCGCTGCAAACTATATTCTATAAATTTTTCCATGGATGGTAATTCTTCTTCGCCCACCTGTGCCACGTATTTGGCTATCTCCTGTCCATCCTGGTTGTAGTATGCATTAAAATTGCGGGTTTGATAATATTGCCATTTAAAATTTTTAAACTGAACTCTGTTTCTGCCATACTGCACGCTGCTTACTTGTGCATAAACCACGGATGAAGCTGCTATGAGGAGTACGGAGAAGAGAAAAATTTTTTTGTGAAAATGATTCTTGTGACCTTGCATGAAGTGTACGTTATAATGGCCTAAAATTAGCGGTTTCGGATTAATCAATAAAATGAAGTTAGCTCAATTTCGCGTTTATTATGTTTCATGTTAAAGTTTTAACGTTTAATGCTGTGCAGGAAAATACCTACCTGCTTTTCAACGAAAAAAAATCCTGCATAATTATTGACCCTGGTTTTTATACTGATGAAGAAAAACAGGAATTGGATGGTTTTATCAAAACGAATCATCTGGCTCCTAAGTTGCTGCTCAATACGCATTGCCATCTCGATCATGTATTTGGAAATAAATACATCGGCGAAGCATATACGCTTACGCTGCATATTCATAAAAATGAAGAGCCCGTTTTGCAAATGGCGCCCGCATCGGGGCTGATGTTCAACCTTCCGTTTGATAATTATACCGGCGAGAAAATTTTTCTGAAAGAAGGCGATATTGTTCATCTTGATACGGATAAATTAAAAGTAATAGAAGCGCCTGGCCACTCGCCGGGCAGTATTTGTTTTTATTGCGAAAAACAAAAGTTCCTCATTGGTGGAGATGTATTATTTAAAAATAGTATTGGCCGCACCGACCTGCCTGGCGGCAATCATGAAACGCTGGTAAAAAATATCAAAGAAAAATTATTTGGATTGCCGGATGACGTAACGGTTTATCCTGGTCACGGGCCGGCAACCACCGTGGGTGAAGAGAAGAAGTTTAACCCGTGGATTAATTGACTTAGTCATGAGAAAATTTTATTTAATAATTTTTTTCTGCATTAGCTGCGTTCATACGGATCATAACAAAATAGCATTTACCAATGCCACTCAGTATAACAATTTTATAAACGTAAGATTAAAGGAACTTGCTGGTGATATTGAGATGGTCAGGCTTTCAAAAGAACATAATTTTCCGTTGGCAAAAAAAATGTTGGATACTTTATTTCTCCATTCTGAAATAAGTATAGGCCAACTTGAAATGTTATCTCCTTACAAAAATGATTCTGCTTTTAAAGAGGTAACGATTGATTTTTTTAAATTTTATAATCAATCTTATATTGAATATTGTAATAAGCTGATTTTGCTAAAAGCAAAAATAGATAACGGGACAGCTACACATGCAGATTACCAGGAATACAATCAATATGTTTCCCAAATCAATAATCGTGTTCAGGCAATCACGGCAAGGCTCCTGGAAAAGCAAACAATTTTTATTCGAAAATATATTGATGAGATAAAATAGGTTTTATTGGTAGATATGCGGCCTAGCTCAGTGCTGATGCGTATCCGGGTCTTTAAAAAGTTTTTTCTACACCAGCCATATATATTCAAGGACACCTTTTAGGAGGGTAAATGATATTTTTATTTATTAGCTATTCTTTATTTTCGTATATACGTTACCGTTAGGTTTGTTTGATGTGATGGATGAAACACTCGCTACAGAAGTGGGTAGGTTTTATTAGTCAACTTGTTCAAGAGATAAATTTTCTGCATCACGTTTTATTTGAGGATAAAGAATTAGCCCTATTACAAATCCGCTTGCAAGTCCACCTATGTGGGCTGCGTTGTCAATTCCTGCACCAGCAAAACCCATGAGTAAATTGTAGCCAACAAAAATTAAAATGCTTACCAAAAATGCTTTGCTAAAATCTTTTGGGAAAACCTTTGTAAGAAGCAATGCAAGGAAGACTCCGTAAAGTCCAAAGATTGCACCCGAAGCGCCAATGCTTACAGTTGCATGGTGGAAATACAAACTTGAAATGCTTGCAAGAATTCCTGTCGTGAGATAAATAACTGCATATTTTATTTTACCCAATTTTGGTTCAAGAAAAAGTCCGACAAACAAAAGTCCATACATATTTGCCAACAAGTGCATGAGTCCACCATGTAAGAATGTACTTGTTAGCAATCGCCACCATTCACCATTAGTTGTAATGGGTTTATAGTTAGCCCCCCAAGTCAAAAGGTCTGCGGCTTTAAATGAAATGAAGCCAAGCCCCGAAAAAACCATGATGACATAAATGAGAATATTTAGGTCAATGATTATTGGCGTAATAAAAAATCCTTCTCTGGGGAGAAAAAATTGCAAAGCTTCTTTAGCATCGTCTCCTTTTTCAACTGTTCCGCTTTTAAATTTTTCTAACGCTTCTTCGTCAAATTTTGGAATGAGTAACATGATCAGCCACACTATTGCGCCGATTGCAAGCGCACCAAATATCCAGGGCAATTTGTTTCCGTTTCGTGATTCAAACGAATTGCTCACAGGAATTAAAACAGTTTCAGAGTTGCTAAAATATTTTTTGTCGTTCTTGATTGCTGAAATGTACCCCTTGTGGTCGTCTGTGTTCCCGATTCTGTCAAGGTAAATAAATTGGTTTACATCTTTTCTGTCAAAGTCAGTCTGACTTTCTTCCGCAAATTTTTGAAAACGCTGTTGCTTTTCATTCTCGTCAAGTCTGTTGCTGATTTGTTCGTGATACTTTACACCATACCATGCAATACAATTTGAACTTGTCGTATCAATAGGAGAAGCAAATATTGGTAAAGCTACATATAAGTTCATGTTGAAATATTCGTTATTCTTTCCGCTAACATCAAATAAACTTTGAATGCCAATGTATTTTTTGTCTATGTAGAAATTTTTGAGTGAATAATATTTCGTCGTAGGTTGTTTCTCAATTTGAGTGATGTTGTCAAGTTGTGTTAGTTTCCCTGATGCTGTTTCAAGATATGCTTGTGCAACCAGTGTCGGTGCAACAATTGCGATGCCTGCAATAAAAATATAAAATCCGGGAAGGTCACCTTTCTTGCGTTTTAAATTCAGCAGTTTAATTCTTGGTCGTAACCAAATTAAAATCGGAATCCAAGGAAGTCCCATAGGGATCCAAAGATTAATGATGTCTTCATTGATTGAAAAGAGTTGAAACTTTTTAAATACAATCCAATTCAAAAGGGTGTAACCCGCAATGATTAAAATTGCAATTACCAAAAACGGTTTGTAAATGAGCTTTAACTTTTGTGTCTGTTGATTCATTTTGCTTTTAGTTTGTCAGCTTTTTATTTGTACACTTTAGTTCAAAGTTGGCACTATCTCTAAAGGATTACCACCAACACATAAATATACACATCTGCAATTAGAATTCATAAAACCGTAACCTGTTGCATCAGCTTGTGCCTGCTTCAATTCAATGTTGCACATTGGGCTTGTGACTTTTTCTTCCTTAAAAAAAGGTTAATCCAATTTTTATGCGCAGCTTTTCGTTTGTAAGGCTAATCATATAAACAATCAATACAGTACCTTTGCAACTATTGCTGATACCAGTTGCTTCTTTAACTATTAAGAAATGAAGAATTTTTACTTTTTTATATTCTTATTTTTTGCCCCATTCGTTACCCGCGCTTATAACGATACCACCAATATTCCGCTTAGCCGCCAGGTGTTTCACGACAAGATAAAAGCGGCGCAGGTACGCGCCGATAAAGCCGATGGCCACCTCGACGGAATTATAAAAGTATCGTCAAACCCCGAGATAAACCTGCAGGTAACAGATGCTATTTTCAGAAAAGTAAATGTGCTGCGAAATGATATTGAGATAGACACCGATATTGTAACCAACAACGATAAGATTCGCTATCTCCGCTACCTCGAATCGCTGGTGCAGGATTTTACCGACAACTGGAAACTGCACAAACTGGCGCCGGCACTGGCGCCGCAGTTAGTAGATAATTTTGCAGAAATAATGAATGTCAATATTCACGGGCAAAGCATGGCACCTCTTATTGAAAAAGCTCCTTACGAAGTAGGCGTTATTAATTCCGGCATTTTTGATCAGAACCCCGGCTATGAAGAAAGCCGCAAATTATTGTTTCTCGAATTCTGCAGGCTTAACCCCGATAAAATTTTGGCCAACATTGTTCCCTACATTAATGAACCCTTTGCTGATTCGTTGGTGGTGGAAGCATTTAAAAACAGCCCCAGCCAATTGTACACGTATGCACAGGCATCTTCTACCCCGCAGGGAAAACTGATACGAAGAAATAAAGATAAGCGCGTGCAAACGGTGGTAGAACTAAGCAGGCTCAACCAGCGAGCGCTTTTTTATTTTCCGTTTTTGGATGATTTGATCAATGGAAGGCTAACGATGGAGAATGTAGCAATGTATGCGGGCAGTTCCGATAAAACTTATGATAGTGTGGGCTATTATAAATTGTTGGTGAAAACAGAAGAAAGTTATTATCCGCGACTGGTAATGGGCGATACTCCTGTTGCTATGTTTGGCTCCGACGGACTGCTCGATATGCTTCAGCGAAAAGCCGTGCAGCATTTTATAACTCCCATCAACGATTTGCACGAAAGCCCCAGCCTTGCGGTACGCTTTCATGCCATCGAACCATTGGACGCGGATGATTTGTATTACATGATGGTATTGGGCGAAAATGCTATTTACACATCGAGCTATAAAAATTCTTTCGATAAGATGATGCAAAAGCTGGGACCGGTGCCGCATGGTGATTCATTGTTGATGAAAGTAAACTTTGATCATTTTAAAAAGTTCATCAAAATGGCGGCTGAATATGCAAAGCTGGATGAATTTTTGAAAACCATGCCTGCATCAGAATCATCCACATTAATGCAGGCCTTTGTAGGAAATCTTGAAAAATCGGGAACTCTGGAAGATGCAGTGGATGTGGCGGATTCTTACGGAAGCATCAGCAATCCTGAATTACAGCAATCCATGCTTCATAATGTAGAAACCAACCTGCAGCGTTGCACCAAAGAAAATAATGAGCATGGTAAAAAAATCTATACACTTTTAAAAATGATTTTCCTTTCGGCAGACGAAAAAAATGGTATTGACCTGTCAAAAGAAATCGGCATTCCCCCGGTATACACGGTAAGCTATAATTATCTTGCCGATGATTCGGGAAGAATTATTGAGCAGGTTTTTTTTTATGGAGATAAAGATGGCAAGCAATCGTTCAACAGTTATCTCACTTCATTTCCGTCGAAAGACTGGCAGATCATTCATAAAAAAGAATGGATAGAAATAAAATCAAAGAAAGGAAAACCGATATGGATATTTGCAAACCTGCCGTTGGATAATGAGACTGACCAGGATGCACATGCACAAGCAGACTTAATTGATTACCTGGATAAACTTGGATTAAGGCCTTCCATCGTTATTCATCGCGGCCACAGCTATCATTTGCAATACACCATTGAACAACTTTCGGACAATGCAAAAATCATTATGCTTGGCTCATGCGGCGGATATCAAAACCTGAAAAAAATCTTAGCTTATGCACCCGAAGCACACATCATCTCCACTAAAGAAACAGGAGCCAAAGATGTAAACAAACCCATCATAGATGCACTGGATAATACATTGCGCAATGGTAATAATATTGACTGGAGGCAAATGTGGGCAGGGCTGGAAGCGTATTTTAATAAACAACCAAAAGAACTGAAAGAAACTTTTGAAGATTATATCCCGCCGCATAAAAATCTTGGTGCCTTATTTATTAAAGCATATACACGCAGCGGGGAAGAAGCAAATTAAATCCATTTGATGATTGCTTTTTGCCGTCAATACTTATCCTGTTTATAATTCCTGTGTTGGTTTTAAATTTGCTGAATGGCTGATACGACAAGTAGAAAAAAACTACTGGACTTTACAATACTGCGAAGAGTTTTTGCATTCACCAAACCCTACAAACGCAAATTATATCTTTCTATATTTCTGTCTATAATGCTGGCCGTGGTATCGCCGCTGCGGCCTTACCTGATACAATACACGGTAAATGTTTTTATAAAAGATAAAAATATTTACTGGCTCGTAATGATTACGGTTATTCAAATCGGGATGCTGCTACTGGAAACAGCGATGCGATTTTATTTTGCATTTCTTACTTCGTGGCTGGGGCAAACGGTGGTAAAAGACCTGCGCGTAAAAGTGTATAAAAAAATATTAAGTTATAATCTTAGCCAATTTGATAAAACACCCATTGGCACATTAACCACCAGAACCATCAATGACATAGAATCTATCAACGATATTTTTTCGGATGGATTAATTCCGATCATTTCCGATTTATTGTCCATTGTATCTATTTTGTTGTTTATGTTTTTTGTTGACTGGCGATTAAGCCTGATAAGCCTTGCTCCCTTCCCGATTCTAATCATTGCCACTTATTTTTTTAAAGAAAGCGTAAACAAATCGTTCATTAAAGTAAGAAACGCGGTGGCAGCGTTGAATGCTTTTGTGCAGGAGCACATCACCGGAATGAGCGTGGTACAGGCTTTTGCGGTGGAAGATAAAGAGTTTAAAAAGTTCAATGCCATTAACAAAGAGCACCGCAATGCAAACATACGCGCCATTCTTGCTTATTCGGTTTTCTTTCCCATTGTTGAAATCGTATTGGCTTTTTCAATAGGGTTGCTGGTGTGGTGGGGCGCCAATAATGGATTTAATGCCGGCGTAATCATTGCCTTCATCATGTATTTGAATTTATTATTTCGCCCGCTTCGCGTTATTGCAGATAAGTTCAATGTATTGCAAATGGGCATGGTGGCAAGTGAACGGGTTTTTAAAGTGCTCGACAATGAAGACGTAACACCGCAAACAATTAATGGCATCAGCAATGTGCCCGTTGCAGGAAAGGTTTCATTTCGCAATGTTTGGTTTGCTTACAATGCGGAAGAATATGTTTTAAAAAATATTTCCTTTGAAATAAATCCCGGCGAAACATTAGCCATTGTGGGCCACACGGGCAGCGGCAAAACATCTATTATTAGTTTAATCAATCGCCTGTATCATATCAACAAAGGCAGTATTGCCATAGATGATAAAAATATTGAAGCGTATGATATCAGTTTTTTGCGAAGCAAAATAGCCGTGGTTTTGCAGGATGTTTTTTTGTTCAGTGGTTCTGTATATGATAATATCACTTTAAGAAATCATAGTATTACCAAAGAACAGGCGGTGCAAGCAGCTAAAATGATCGGCGTGCATGATTTTATTGAACGGCTTCCAAATGGGTACAATTATAACGTGATGGAAAGAGGTTCTACACTTTCATTGGGTCAAAGGCAATTGTTATCTTTTATAAGAGCCTTGTTGTTTAACCCGTCTATATTGATTTTGGATGAAGCCACTTCATCTATTGACAGTGAAAGTGAAATATTAATTCAACATGCCATTGATACATTAATAAAAGGCAGAACATCTATCGTGATTGCCCATCGCCTTTCTACCATTCGTAAGGCAAATAAGATACTCGTGCTCGATAAAGGTGAAATAAAAGAGATGGGTACACACTATGAATTACTGCGGAAGCAGGGCTTTTATTATAAGCTGCACAAAATGCAATTTGAAGAGAAGTTAGTGGATTAATGTTTCTTTTCTTCTGCAGTGTTTTCGTCTTCTATAGCTTTTTCTGGCCGCATCTGCGGAAAAAATAAAACATCCTGGATGGAAGATTGATTGGTAAGCATCATACACAAACGGTCAATGCCAAAACCAATGCCGCTTGTGGGAGGCATCCCATAATCAAGCGCACGTAAAAAGTCATGATCAATATACATGGCTTCATCATCACCGCGCTTCATTAACTCCACCTGTTCGTCAAAACGCTGTCTTTGTTCCAGTGGGTCATTCAGTTCGCTGTATGCATTGGCTATTTCTTTTCCATTTACTATTAGCTCAAAACGCTCTACCAGAGATGGTTTGCTGCGATGCCTTTTTGTAAGCGGGCTCATCTCTACGGGATAATCTATAATAAAAGTTGGCTGCACAAAATGATGTTCACATTTCCCCGAAAAAATTTCATCTATCAGTTTTCCTTTCCCCATTGACTTATCTGCGTGTATGCCTAACCGTGAGCAAACCTCCCGCAAATCTGCTTCATCCATATTGCTAATATCTATGCCTGTATATTCTTTAATCGCATCATACATTGCAATCCTTTTGTACGGCGCTTTAAAATCAATTTCATTTTCGCCAAACTGTGCTTTTGTATTTCCGTTTACTGCCACGGCTGTCGCTTCCAATAATTGTTCGGTAGTTTCCATCATCCATAAATAATCTTTGTAGGCCACATAAAATTCCAACACGGTAAATTCAGGGTTGTGTGTCCGGTCCATTCCTTCATTGCGAAAGTTTCTGCTGAATTCATACACCCAGTCAAACCCGCCAACGATAAGCCGTTTCAAATACAATTCATTTGCAATGCGCAGATAAAATGGTACATCCAGTGCATTGTGATGTGTAATGAAAGGCCGTGCTGCAGCGCCTCCCGGAATGTTTTGCAGCACAGGAGTATCTACTTCTATTGCACCCCGCTCATTTAAAAATGAGCGCATGGCATTAATCATTTTTGTGCGTTTGATAAATGTTTCCTTCACCTGCGGATTCACTATCAGGTCTGCATATCGCTGACGATACCGAAATTCTGGATCGGTTACTTCATCAAAAGTTTGCCCATCTTTTTCTTTTACAATTGGCAATGGTCGCAATGCTTTCGAAAGCAGGGTAAAGTCTTTTATATGTATGGATGTTTCTCCTGTTTTGGTAGTAAACACAAAACCTTTCACGCCTATGATATCGCCAATGTCAATGAGTTTTTTCCAAACTATATCATACTTCGTGGTGTCGTTACCGTTAGATACATCATCCTTGCGTACATACAATTGTATTTTGCCCGAATCATCCTGAATTACTGCAAAGGAGGCTTTACCCATATCGCGAATGCTCATGATTCTTCCTGCAAGACATACATCTAATGGTTGATTAGTTGGGTTGATTAGTTGATTGGGATTCTCAGTCCAAATCCTTTTTATTTCGCTGGCATGATGGGTAACCGGGTACAATGCCGCGGGATACGGATCAATACCAAGTTTTTCCAGTTCTTTTAATTTTTCTCTCCTGATAATTTCCTGTTCAGACAGTTGGTTCATAGCCTTTCATTTCATTAGGGTGCAAAGGTAACTGATGATTTGATTTTGCTGAATAGATTCAGGAAATGATAACACGGTTTTTTACTTCGTCAAACTTTTCATCATAATCATTTCTAATCGTGCCCATCCACCTGTCCCACCAGAGAAAATAAAGACCGTAATTGCCCTTAAAATATTGATGATGCTGGTTATGATTTACAGAAGTATTGATCCATTTACCTATAACCGTTCTTTGAAAATTTTTAGGATACAATTCCCACCCGAGATGGCCATATACATTATATACCATCAGAAATAAAAAGAAAGTAAATAAATGAATTTTCATTACCGGAATGGTATATAAAAAAACAACAATGATACCCACTTCCACCATTGCCTCCAGGGGATGAAATGCAAAGGCTGCCCACGGCGATGGATTGATAGATTTATGATGAACCAAATGAAACCATTTAAACACTTTTGGAAGATGCATGAACCGGTGTGTCCAATAAAAATATGTATCATGCATCAGCAGCATCAGGGGAAACGCAAGCCAGAAGTATATTTTGCCATGCTGGTTAATATTAGTGTAATAGGTAGTGGTATTTTTGATATCATCATTTCCAAAGAATATAAAAAAAACGCTTGTAAAAATAAGGATGGTAGACGCTGAATAAAATATTTCCCGCTGATAATCTTTTAATACGGGAAAACGAAGTTGTATTTTTTTTGCGCTGATTTTTTTCTTTAATAAAACATAACATACAATAAATGCGATACCTGCAATTCCGAAATATCTCAGCAAAATAATTTCCAAAGAAGATTTCCAGATGCTAACGTGCCACATAATGATTCAGTAAATCAATATGCAAAATTACTTAGCTCTGATTATTTGCTATTAGAAAAAAAGTGAAATCCCTTAAGGCATGCATCACCTTCATTATTTTTTTGAAGGTTACCTTAATTTAATTGAAAACCTCTCCCCTAAGTTTATTAAATCATTCGCCACTGCATCAAGCAAAGGAATTCCATTTTTCATTCTTTCGTTTTCAAATTCAGTTTCCGGTTCACCGGGAATGATAACATGATCTTCACCGGCAATTGTTTTGGAAGATTTGAATCTTCGAATCCACTTATCAATATGATGTCTAAAATCTTCTTTAGGCCTGAATGCATCGATACGCATGGCGCCTAAGAAATGTCCAATGCCTTGCCCGGGTTGGTTTTCCGGCATGGGCACATAGGCAGGAAACGGAGGAACCCACGGCCCATAATTAGCACCACTTAACACTGCAGAAAAAATATCAACGATAGCACCCAATGCATATCCTTTATGGCTGCCATGTTCTTTATCTCCGCCCAGTGGTAATAGAGCGCCGCCTTTTTTTAATTCATTCGCATCCGTAGAAGACTCACCTGTTTTCGTTTGTACCCAACCTTTAGGTGCATGTTGATTTTTACGTTGCAACATTTCCAACTTTCCATTGGCGGCTGTTGTTGTTGCAAAATCAGCAACAAACGGTTGTTCATCGCCTGCGGGAATGGCCACTGCTATTGGATTTGTTCCCAACATTCTTTCTGTTGAAAATGTTGGCGCCACCAGCGCTGAGGCATTTGTCATGGCAATGCCGATCATATCATGTTTCAAAGCCATCATTGCATGAGAGCCGGCAATGCCAAAATGATTGCTGTTAGTAACACTTACCCAACCTGTGCCAACTTTTTTTGCTTTGTCAATAGCCACATTCATGGCGAACGGCGCCACTACTAATCCTAATCCTTTATCGCCATCGACTACTGCAGTGGAAGGTGTTTCATGAACAATATTTATTTGTGGAGCAGGATTAATTCTTTTTGCCTCCCACAGGCGGACATAGCCCGAAAGCCTTGCCACGCCATGACTATCCACTCCACGCAAATCAGCAATGAGTAATGACTTTGCCGCAAGCGCAGCATCTTGCTCGTTACAACCCATACTTAAAAAAATCTTTTGTGCAAACGTGTATAGCTCTTCGTAAGAATAATTTTTCGGCATAGTGCAAATGTAGTGATTGGTGTCTTGTCAATCGTCAATGGTCAATCGTGAAATGTGAATCGTCAATCGTCAATTTTACATTTTTCATTTTTACTTTTTAATTTTTACTTTTTACTTTTTCATTTTAGTTTTGCAGCAATCACAAATAAGATAATGGGACGAATTTTTGAAGTACGAAAAGCAACGATGTTTGCGCGCTGGGACAGGATGGCAAAGCAGTTCACACGAATTGGAAAAGAAATTGCCATTGCCGTAAAACAAGGCGGCCCGGATGCTGACAACAACCCCGCTTTGAGAAGATGCATCATAAATGCAAAAGCAGTAAATATGCCTAAAGACCGCGTGGAAGCTGCTATAAAGAGGGCAATAGGCAAAGATAAATCAGACTATCACGAAGAAGTGTATGAAGGATATGCGCCGTATGGTGTAGCCGTGCTGGTGGAAACAGCAACGGATAACCCTACCAGGACAGTTGCCAATGTTCGCATGCATTTTAAAAAAGGAAATGGGTCGCTGGGAACAAGCGGCAGTGTTGGTTTTCTTTTCAACCAGATGGGAGAATTTAAGGTGAAAAAAAATAACCTTGACCTGGATGAACTTGAGCTTGATCTTATTGACTATGGCCTCGAAGAAATTGGGGAAGATGCAGAAGGCAATATTATTATACGCACCCCCTTTCATGAATTTGGTAATATGAGCAAGGCACTGGAAGAAAAAGGAATTGAAATAACCACTGCAGAACTTACACGCATTCCTACTACTACCGTTGAACTACCGGAAGAACAGGCGCAGGAAGTATTAAAACTTGTGGACAATCTTGAGCAGGATGAAGATGTACAAAAAGTTTATCACAACCTGAAATAAAAAACCGGATTTATAAACCCGGTTTTTATTAGCAGTTAATTTGTTTTTTACTTATTGCCAAATAAGCCGCCTAATTTGCTTTTGGCAAAGTCTTCAATTTTTTCGCCCGCATCGCCGGGAATAATATTTGAAATTTTATCCAGAATATTTCCATCACCAGATGATGCTGAACTTTTCTCATTTGCAGTATTGGCAGATGGAATAATATTATCAATCATTCCGCCGATCATGGGAAATTTTTCTTTCACATAAGAACTGATGGTATTCAATATACCACTTGATTGTTCGGCAGAAAGGCCGTGTTCGCTTTGTAATTTTTGTAATAACTCCTCCAGCATACGTATCGTGTTTTTAAAAGTAAAAGAATAATTTAAAATGCAATGTAAATGATTTAAAACAAAATAAATTTTTTATTGTCGCAAAGTGCAATGATAGCTATAGATGACGGATATTGGAAGATTACTATACTTTTGACCCCAGAAAAATCATTTATATGAAAACACATTTGATTCGTAACCTCTCAATGATGGCAGTACTTTTTTCTACCTCACTAAATATTTATGCACAAGACCAGTCTGTAAAAGATATGCAGGCTGCTGCTACCAAGGAAGTAAAAAAAGATAACATTGATAGCAGCAAAGCATGGAATACCAGCGGCATTTATACTTTAAACTTTGGGCAGGGCAGCCAAAGCAACTGGGCTGCAGGCGGGGATGATTTCTCCATGTCGCTGGCTACTTACCTCGGTTTGCATGCATTTTATAAACAGGGAAAACATAGCTGGGATAATACGCTCGACCTTAACTATGGATTAGTAAATACTACCAGCCTTGGCACCAGGAAAAATGATGATCGTATTGATTTGTTATCCAAATACGGTTATGCAATTGCTCCAAAATGGGATGTGGCCGCTTTATTTAATTTTCATTCGCAGTTTTCAAAAGGATATACTTACAATAGCGATGGCACTAAAGATCTTCTTTCAGATTTTATGGCCCCGGGATATTTATTGCTGAGTATCGGGTTGGATTATAAACCGGTGAAAGGATTGGCCATTTATATTTCACCGGCCACTTCGCGCTGGACTTTTGTGAGCAATGATACGCTTTCTGCACATGGTGATTATGGTGTTACTCCCGGGAAAAAAGTAAGGAACGAAATTGGTGCCTTTGCCAGCATTACCTACATCGCAGATTTGAATGCAGCTAAAACAATTAATTATAATGGCCGTCTCGATTTATTTTCAAACTACGAACATAATCCGCAGAATGTAGATGTGATGATGAATAATATGTTTACGGCAAAAATTTCAAAAGCATTGAATGCAACCCTCGGATTGAATTTGATATATGATGATGATGTAAAACTTTTTGGCCCTAACCACGATTCGCCGGCTTTGCAATTGAAATCATTGATTGCTGTGGGGCTTGCCGTAAAATTTTAAAATAAAAATCACAAATAAATTAAAAACTGCATTCAATCAATAAATGCAAATTTTTAATTTTTGCTTTAATTATTATTTGTGATTTGTTATTTATCTTTTGGAATTTTCTAACAAAGAGATTTTAGCAATAATGCTAACGGTAATGCGTAAACGAAAATTAGGAAATATTTTCAATAATACCGGCTATGCCCTGGCCGCCGCCAACGCATGCGGTCACGATTCCGTATTTTTTGTTCAGCCGCTTCATATCATTAATGATTTGAACCGTGAGTTTGGTGCCGGTACATCCGAGCGGATGACCGAGTGCGATGGCGCCACCATTGATATTTACTTTTGAAGGATCAAGATTTAATTCCCTGATTACTGCAACAGACTGCGATGCGAAAGCTTCGTTAAGTTCAATCAAATCTATTTGGGATAAATTCATTCCTGCACGCTGCAATACCTTTGGTACTGCCGCAACGGGGCCCATGCCCATAATGCGCGGATGAACACCTGCACTTACGCACTGCACCAATCGTGCAATAGGTCTTAATTTTAATTCGTTTATCATCTTTTCGCTCATCACAATTACAAATGCAGCGCCATCGCTGGTTTGCGAAGAGTTGCCTGCCGTCACTGTTCCGCCTGCAGCAAATGCAGGCTTTAGTTTGGCAAGCACTTCCATAGAAGTGTCAGCACGAACACCTTCATCCGTATCAACAACAAATGCTCTCTTTTGTTTTTTGTTATTTTTATCCACATACACTTCGTCTATGCTGATGGGTAAGATGCCACTTTTGAAATAGCCATTCTGAATTGCATTCATTGCTTTTTGATGAGAATGAAAACTAAACTCATCCTGCTGTTCGCGTGTTACATTAAATTCTTTTGCTACAGCCTCAGCAGTCAATCCCATTGATAAATAATAA
>Ga0157370_10004299_pt1 | contig 16386 bp, 22 predicted proteins | sample C35metaG_FD_113463 | JGI IMG/M metagenome (GOLD analysis project Ga0157370, IMG submission 113463) | Corn rhizosphere microbial communities from Kellogg Biological Station, Michigan, USA - C3-5 metaG | ecosystem: Host-associated > Plants > Roots > Rhizosphere > Soil | place: USA: Michigan...
CGTCCGGACCGGCAACAACGGCGCGATCAACGACCACTGAGCATCCGAGAGCAACCGAAACCTCGACACACCACCGACCATCGCAGCAAACGCCGGCGATCTTTGTCAGACACGCCCTAGCTGCATGCCGGCCACCACCCGCCTCACGGCCGCAGCCGAAAGGCGTACCTGACCGCATCCGACACTGCTGCGCCGGCCACCTGGTCGAGGATCGCCCGACGGCATGAACCAGTCCGCTCCCAGCAGTAGATACGACGCCCCGGCCGGCGGCTGGTAGTCGGGAGAAAGCTCATGGGACAACTCCGAGGCGTGCTTGGGGGAATGGTGCGGCAAGCTAACCGGGCAAATCGCGCAAGGTCAAGGAGAACGCTCGGCGGAGTTTCGCTGCCGGCAAGGCACCCACGCTTGAGTGGCTTTACCTACGCATCCCGACTCGAACGCTGAGAGTGAGGAGGGTTCTAATGAGGAAACAATGGGTAGGAACGATTTGCCGCGTCGGCAACGAGCTCACGCCTCGAATACTCAGACCCGATCGCGATCTGAATGCCGCGTTACGCCTGAACCTGAACATCGATCCGCTGGGGACGCGCCTCGGCCGCTGCCTTGAGGTCCACCACTGTCGTGGCCAGCGCAGCGATTTTCTCTTCGAGGCGGTCGATCGTGGCCAGCAGTCCCTGGATCAGTTCATGATCTCGCGCGCCGTCGCGTTGCGCCTGGCCGAGCTGGTTCTGGGTTTCCTGCAGCTGTTGCCGCAGCCGCTCGACGTCCTCCGCGTTGCCCTGCTGTTCGGCTGTGGCGGCACGCTGCGTCAGGATGGCTCCGGCCACGCCCAGCAACGATGCGCCGATTGTGATGATGAGGCCCGGTATCGCCACCGCCGGGAAGGCGACGGCGATCGCGGCGGTGGCGATCGCTGCGGCACCGGCGATGATCGCGTATGTGACCGGGCTCGTGAATATCGCCCTGAGCTTGCCTCTGAATGAACCGCTGGAGAGTTCGATGATCTCCAGCGTCAGATGCTGCTCAACGGCGAGCTTGCGCAGAAAGCCGTAGTCGAGGCTGTCTGGGGTGTGGTCGGGCAGCTCACCGTCGTACATGGCTGCCACGGCGGCAGCCTCGAAGGCGAGTTTCACGCCACCGAAGACCGCCAGGAGCCCGGCCAGGTCGCGGCCCTCGGCCTCGACATCGACGGTGAACGTTCCCTCGAACGGATAGTCCGCCCCAGCCTCGGCGAGAGCCTGATCGACCACCTCGTGTAGCGCGCTGCCGGCTTGGTACTCGCCGAGCAGAATCGACGCGAAGGAGACGACGTCGTCTACCTGCCGCTCGGTAGCCACGCGAGGATCGTATCCGCGTCGAGGACGTGCGCAAAGCCTTCGGCAACCGGCCGAGCCGCAAGTCCCCGTCACCGGCCGGAACCGGGCAGACAAACGAAAAACGGACCCGATCTGCCGATCAGGTCCGTTCACGAAAACCAGACACCCGTACTCGCTCACATTTTCTGCCCAATGTTTCGAGTAAGCGTGTCGTGGTGGAGCTGAGGGGCCAGCTCTCAAGGCAGGAGATACGGACATTCCTGGCAGACCTTGAGCGCCAGGTGAGCGAGATGGCGGTGGAGTCTTCCCCACAGCGAGATTCAGCACTCCGCGTACCTCGTCAAGTAGAACGCCGGCTTGGCAAGCAAGCGATCGAGGAGTTGGTAGCCAGCTATGCGGCCGGTGTGCCGAGCACACAGCTGGCTGTGGCCTACCGCCTGAGCAAGGGGTCAGTGCTGCGGCTGCTGCATGAGCATGGCGTAGCCATGCGCCGGCAGCCGTTGACACAGAGCGAGGTGGATCAGGCGGTCGCTCTGTATCGGGCAGGGTGGTCACTTGCCAGGCTCGGAGCCAAGTTCAGCGTGGACGGTATGACAGTACGGGCGGCGCTATTGAAGCAGGGTGTAGCGATGCGCTCAGCTCACGAACGTCGGTAGCTTCTAGCAGAAGCGGGCATAGCAGCCGCATTTCAGCGCAACGGGCTAGGACTAGACGACGTTGACCACCGGTGCTAGCGTTCCCGCCGCGCAACCGTGCCGGGCGGCTCCCGGATTCCAGTACGGGCCCTCAGGGCTCGGATTACAGAGAGAACGGTGGTTCGTCGTGGCCGAGCATCGGAATCACAAGTACCTAGTGGCGACGTTCAACGTCTGGTACGACAAGTCGAACGACAACATCCACATCACTTCCAATGACCCGGATTTCAAGCCGGACGGCATGCATGTTTCAGTGAAGAAGGGAACTGCCTCCGACCGCACCGCCCGGGCGGCGCTAGCCCGCCATGGGTGCCCGCACTCGCCGGCCTGGAAGGAGCTCGAAGGCAGGCGCAAGACCGCTACGGCTCTGGTTCTCGGTATGGCCCTCATCCCTAAAGCTGATGGTCAAGAGAGAACCCTCGGAGACCTATTGGCCGCCTATCAGGCCGGAGAGATCGAGAACTGGGAGGCGGAGATCCAAGATCGTATAGAGCGCCTGGTCGCCGACGACAGCCTCAATTGGAGGCAACTAGAACGAATCATGCAGGCGAAAACCCTGGAAGAGCTAAGCGAAGCAGGCGCATACCAAGATGATGACGATAGAACTTGAGCGGTCCGGGCTACCTAGCCCACGCGCTCGGGACTAAACAGGCCTTAGCGGACCCACGTGCCTAAGCGGATCAGTGCGCCCGGGAGAATGAGCACCCTATGACAGCTCAGACCTGGATTTCAGTCGCGCTCGCAGTAATCGCGGGAGTTGCGCTGTTCTTCACTGGCTTATCCGCGATATCGGCCCGCCAGCAGACCAAGATTCAAGACAAGCTCCGGAAGGATGCCGCTCAACCCTACGTCTGGGTCGACCTTCGGCCAGATGAGGCACAGGGTGGATTGCTCCTTTTGCTCGTCGGGAACAGCGGCGCCACCGTAGCAACCGATGTGCGTGTGCGCTTCACTCCCGACTTGATAGATCAGAGCACCCATCGGTCCAACCAATCGGTCGCTGATCGAATCAGTAGCGGCATCGCCTCTCTACCCCCAGGGGCGCGTGCTGACCTGGTCATTGGGGGCCGCTCTTGCCCATATGCCCCAAGAAGCCCCAGCGTTGCGTTATGAGGTTCATATTGATGCCAACGGACCATTCGGCCCTGTGCCCACGCTTCGCTATTACATCGACCTTGACGACCTCAGGCTGACGAAGGCACCCCGAGGGGGCTCCCTGCATCTGATTGCCAAGTCGATCGAGGACGCGGCCAAGCTTATTGCTCGAGCAGGCCCAGGTCGTTGAGGTCGCCGCTAGCTCTGTGCTGCCGCCCGCCCCGGGAGGACGCGTGCGAAATCGTGCTACCTAGTAGCTCCCCATAGCGCTATCGCGAGAAGAGCCACCACACCGGTCCAAACGCCAGCAAGCTTGCGCTGGTCCCGCTGCGTCGCCTCGGCTGCAAGAGTGATGGCGTCGACCAGCAGATGAAAGATTGCCGCTTGAGGTCCCGGTAGAACCCAGCCCACGACAGTCTGGATGAGTTTGCCATCAGGGCTACCCAGAATGCCCGCAAGTTGAACCTCTCGAAACTCGGCTGTCTTCAGGAGATCGCCGGCGACCTCGGCAGCGGTGCTCGGCCTCTGCACCCAATGAAGGTGATCGAATTGGCCTGCAGCCCAGGCAGGGTTAGCGCGCATCCAGCTTTGAAGAAATTTGTATAGTCGCTGCGCCGTCGGATCGCTTCGGTAATCCATCTGATTCTCCTACTCACGACTCGCGGCATACGCGAGCACGATCAAGGCAACGGTAACCCCGATGCCTGCCAAGAAGGGGGCAAACTCTCCCCGATCGAGGTTTCCGCCAGTCTCGGCTGAATTAGTTAGTAGTCCTGTGATCCCCCGGCTGCAGGCTGTGCACCGACCCGTGACGAGCAGGTCGTACCCCGACAGCGGCTGCCCACACTGGCAAGCTCCAAGCAGCTGATGGAGCCGGCCATCCATCGCCGTAGCGGCATCGCGTACCCGGGATAGCTCGGCTTCTAACTCCCGTACCCGGCGTTCGAGATGGGCGGCCGACCCTTCATCGCTAGCGGCCACAAGGCCTCGGCTTACTAGATCCGAGACTGCCGAGGCTAAGGACATGCCCCGATCGGCAGCGTATTGGTCGGTGGCGGTCTTCAAATCCTCGTCGACCCGAGCGTAGATCGTGGCTGGCATGCGCAGAAGCCTAGACGATCATGCAATCAGTTGCAAGCAAGTGCAATGAGCTGCTAGCAGTTCGGTGATAAAAGACAACGCAGCCCCCCGATGATCTCCTTCGGGGGCCGCGTTGTGGCTATCTGGCCGCTCAGCGTTGTCGGTACTGACGTGCAGTGACGCCTCATGAGTCCTCTGATAGGTCAGCTGGGCCGTGGTGTCGACCTTGGCCGGGTCACGTCGCGTTCGAGTTCTTCGGCCTGTCCTGCCGCCACAAGCAAAGCGGCGGCGAGCTGACGCGCGGAGCCTGATGCGATGAGGACGACGAACTGCCCGTCGATGTTCGGCGGCTGGCTGACGACCCGCACCAGGCGCAGCCCGTCCGGGTCGGTCCAGCGGGCTGCCAGGTCGACTGACACCTCGACGGTCCTTCCAACCTCGCTAGCTGCAATGACTGGCCTGGCTATTGGGCGAGAGACGCAGAACAATCCGTGTCCGCGTTGATCGGGGTCCAGATTGCAGAACAGCGAGTGGCGGCGGGCCATCAGGCTTCTGGAACAGCCGCGCTCTCCTGAAGGAAGCTAGGTACTGCCTTGAAGACCCACACTCCGACCGGGTAGGCCGGTAGCGCGTAGTAGGCGCCGCTGCTAACCAGCGCCTGCGACAGGCTCGGGATATCGATATCCACGTGAGCCCGGAAGGGATCAGGGATCGCTTCATCGAGTCGGGCATCGAGATCGTACTCGTCCACCAGGAGTTCTGTGTAAGCATCGAAGGCGCTGTACTGGCCGAGGTACGCCTGGTCGAAGGCCACCTCATCCTGCGGCTGTCCTAGCTCCTGGGCTGCGCTCCAAGCGGTGAATGCCATTTCGCGGAGCACAGTGGCGATGGGCGAAGGCTCGTCTGAGCGGCTAATAATGCGGGAGTCCTCGGTACTCATTCTTTGTCCTCCAAGCGTAATTCCATTTCGAGGACACGGACTATATTGGCAGACCCCCGGAAGAAGGCGAGGCTAATAAAAGAGAAAACTACCCTTTTCGGGTCGGCGCTTGTCGGGCAGTCGCATCGCATGCTATTCGAGCAAGTAGTCTCGTCATGCATAGCCTCAGCAAATTCGATAGCCGTATCTCCCAGCCCTGGGCACGCTAGCGGCCGGGACAGCAGCAGAAGCTTGTTCGAGGGACATATCTCGGCCACTACAGCACGGTGGACGCTTACGTCATTCAGCTTATCGACGCCTACGAGCTTGATGCCAAGCTCGACGGCGCGCCATCATCGAATCGTTCCGCCTGGCACTTCGATATCGATGTCAGCGCCTTCGGACGATCCCTTGGATCCAGCGCTACCCTCTACTCACTGCTGGCCGCCGCGCCGGTCGGCGTCTGGGTATTCCACGAAGAAGTCGTATAGGTGCGGCTACCGGACCTAGCTCGGCGTCACTGTCGACACGGGAGAATGTAGCTCAAATTTGTAGGGCCCGAAGGAGCAGAGTCATGATGACTCTGCTCCTTCGGGCCTATTAGGTGCCGATCTGGCCAAGCAGGTGATTCACGCCGCTGATGTACTCCTGCTCCAGTAGAAGCAGTGCTGCTGCGATTTTGGGGCGTTGCTCGCTCAGACCTAGAGTATGCGCTCGCGCCGTAGTCAGACATGCCGCGGCCGTGTGGCACAGCTGTGGGCTTGTCTCTGACGACTGGCTTGGGGTGCGCCAGTCGAAATAGCCTGCAGCCGTGAGGCGGTCCGTACGCCAGTTGAACTGATTCGCGGTGCCTGGGTTGGCCCGCACCTTTGGCGCATGGCTGCTTGGGAGACATTGGATATATCCCGATGTCACGAACCCCGCCTGACTCGTTTCAACGTAGATCCGGACCAGCGCTGCCGTGGGGTAGAGAGCGCAGGTCGATTCGGCGATCCAGCCCTCCAGGCACCAGTCGGGCTCCTCGGAATGGACCATACCGTCAGCGACGAATCGAGCCTCTGCAGCAGTCAGAACGACAGTGATAAGGCTGTCGGCTCGATGCGGGCGAACTGGGATTCGTGAGGGTCGGGTGTAGGTACTCGCGAAGAGCGACCGCTGGATGTCGTCCTTGGTGCAATCAGCATCAAATCGATCGACGAGTACGCCGCGTACGAAACACTGGCCTCGCACGTTCGCGCGCGCTTGCTGGTATGAGGTTTGATATGGCATGCACTTTCCTCCTTGGTCGGGCAGGGCGCTGGAACCGCGACAGCTCGTGGATCCGGCGCCCCCCACATCAGGAGGAATATGACTATTTTACTTCTACAGCCCATTATTGTCGAATGGGCGGTTATTCCATGCAGGAACTCGGCATGAATTCGCGGACGTGACTTATCGAGTGCGCATCATGAATAACGGAATTTACAGGTTGAACCAGTTTCTATAGCGGTGATTGCGCGAGCCATAATAGACTCCTGCGCAATAATAGATTATAGACCAGATAATTATTAGGCCTATGGCGCCCGGTACTAACGCTAGCAGCGCATAAGGCGGGACGTCCCCAATGCCTGCGGCGCGGTTGGCCGCGTCCGTTGCTTGCTGCTTCCTAAGCAGCCAGACAACTAGCCACAGGCACGACACGAGGCCCACGCCTCTGGTTGTCAGATTCACGATAACGCCAACGCGGCCGACACGGTAGGAAACCGGGAATGCGTAAGCAGATGGAGGTGACAACTCTGCACGGACCTTAAGTCGACGAGTAGGCCGACCTCTTGCTCGCAGACCCATGTTTCTTTTAGTCTGACGTCCGAGTGAGCGAAGTTCCCGTTGCACAAGCTTGTACCGCTCCGCATCATTCAGCCTCTTGGGCGGGCTATTCTCCCCGAATCGAAAGGAGTAAAAGACGCCCAATGCTATGACCGTTAAGATTCCTATCACGTACGGCCAGAAGGTCACGACGGAAAGCACAACAAGCCACACTGCAGCCACTATCAGCAGGCCTGCAACCCACATGAGCGCAACTAGCGCCAGGTCGATCCCGTCATATAGCTGCGCAGGAGATATCGCGCTGCATCAATATAATCTGCTTCAAGCGAGCGCAACCCCGGCGCAATTCCAGGGTCTCGCCGGACCAACATCTCCGCATGTGCGCTGTTTTCAGCCACGCACTCTGCGGCAGTCTTGAAGATCTCTGAACCATAGACCATGCGGGTATCTGCGGTCCAAGCGCGGGCTACTTCGAAATCGCGAACGTGTCGCGGTACTAGTTCTTGTCTGGGTCTTACAATTGGCAGTTGACCTTGATCACGCCAATTGACGAAGGCGGAGGTCCCACTATCCGGTAGATCATGCATTATGTCCTCCTTGTTCGGTCCAAGACCCCTTGCACGGGATGCTGCACAGCCTCTGTCTTGCGCGACCCGCAAAAGCTGGCCGTCGGCCACCGAGTAGCAGGACCCTTCCAGTTTGAAGTCTGACGTTCAATGTGTCAAAGAAACTAAGCCGTTAAGTGAGGGTGTAGTTGTGGTCTGAAGCCGCCGGTTTCGAGCAGTGATCTTGCGATGCAGTTGATGAGGTTGAGGAGCCCAGGGCTGAGCCGCGCGGAGGTCGTTCGAGGCGGGCCGTTGATTGCCTGCGCCGGGCCGTTGCTAAGTGCCAGAGCGGTCGAAGTGGGCCAGCACGTCAGCGGCGCGATGTTTCAGTGTTCGGCCGAGCGCCATCCGTTCGGTGAGCGCGTGGGCACTGCCCGCGCTCGTGGGTCGAGATGATCTTCTTCAGTTCGACCTTGGCCCGTACTTCGTCGACCGAAGGTGTGATACGCCAGTCCACACCAAGCTCGGTGGAACAATTTAGCCTGACGCTATGGCTGCCCCTGAGGTGTCCGGAAGTTGGTGATTAGCGATGAGATCGCCGGATCAGCTGCGAACCTCGGTGTGCGATACCAGTTCTGAATCCGTTCAAATTCGGTCTCCACGGTCTCGCCGAAGATGTCGCAGTTGCCGATAACGAGTCCTACTTCGCAGCGCTCGGCGTGGCTCGCATCGCTCGGGCAGTGGCAGCGGCGCAGCCAGTCTGCGGCCTTGCTGACCGTAACCTCAGCGAGGCCCGCGGCTTCTAGCCTGGTATTGAAGTCGTCGTGATCAGGGTCCGCGGCAACTCCGTAGAGTCGTCGAAGCTTGGCCATGTACTCGTCGGGAAACGGATCGTGGTATTCGATGCGTTCGACCGCGTCGTTGAGTTTGGTGGAACCCTCGTCCGTGGGGGCGAACCACATCGGTCCGTGGTTGCGCCAGAAGCGGTGACGCAAGTAGCTGAACTCGACGTTCCAGTACACCGCCGTAGAGAGGTACAGCCTCCACGACTCGTCGCCAGCGCGGAGCAAGCTAAGGGCGGTCATCAGATCGGCTTGCAGGGCGTAGGCGGCGGTCTCCATACGGAAGTAGTGGTCGCGGAACAGATAGAGCCAGTACATCGCGACGGTCTGCGGCACATCGGCACCGACTTCGAGCGCCCGACCCCACCGGTGCAGGTCGTCCTCGCGGTCGAGATCGAGGACGGCTTGGGCGATCAGACGCAGAAGCCGGGCTTCGTGTCGGGCACGGTATTGCCGGTCGGCGACTCCACTGGCCTCGCGCGTCTTGATCCTGGCATCGGCAGCGGTCATGCGACGGGTGGCGTAGTGCACGCGAAACAGCATCTGGGCCTGCGCGACATTGCCCGGTCGACCAGGCGGTCCGGGTTGATCAGGGTCTTCGGTGAGGCGTCCGGCTGCTTCTTGTACGACCTGGCAGATGGTCGAGGCGGTAGCAAGCGGAGTGTCGGTGTGGGTACGCCGCCCAACCACGCCCACGGCCGACAGCTGCGGGAGTTGGGCGAGGATGGGTTCAACATCGAGCGGCTCGAGGCCGGCTTCCCGGACGAGCGCCAACTCGGGCACCAAAGCATCTATAACTGTGCGGGACGTACCGCTCTCCACATGCTCAGAGTGCCATCCCTCGGCTTCCTGCGCTGATGTATCGAACACCTCGACCCGCATGGGGTTCAAGAGCCCCGCCTTGGAGAGGTGGGCGACGTACTGAAGTCTTCGCTCGCCAGAATCAGCCGACTCCTCAATGGCACAGCCGGCGCTAGGAGGACGTATCTGGGTTGGGCTGCCTCACGCCCAAGCCAGTCAGTGTCTGAATCTCTGGGACGCTGAAAGACGTACCGGCTGCGCAGTTGCGGAATTTATCCACGTCCGCGGCCGCCCACGCAGGATCGGACGTTGCGAGGGTGATGGAGTCCACCCTTAAGATCTCAGAAATTCGTAACTTCTTGCCGATTGTTCGCGTGCGCTGCTTTCCGGTACCGAGGCCGCCTTTCTTCTTGGCTTCGACCATGACCACCTCGCCGTCCACCAATGCAATTAAGTCTACTTCGGCTACGGTTTCGCCAGAATCATGAAACTCCATTTCAGCAACGTCGAAGTAGCGACGGGCATTCTTCCGTAGATGGGCAGCAGCAAGGAGGACGACGTCGCCGCCTGCACCCAGGAGCTCACGGAATGAAGGGTGCAGATCGTAGTACCAGCGTGGGTCGGCTGCGGTGCCACGCCAGCGCGCCGAAGTAAGCTCGTTTACTGCAGCACACCGCTGGCAATTGAAGGCTTGGCCGAGGTTATCGATGCCTACGAAAGATGGCCGTCCGCACTCTAGGCAGCCCAGAATCAACCCGCGCCGAAGTAGGCGAGCTGACGTTAGTTGATCGATGAGTTCACCGACTGACTCCTGGCTGGCACCAGACGCACGGCTCAGCGCCTCTCGCGCTGGATAGGGGTCAGTTGAGAGAACGATGCCATCACCGTCGGGAAACCTCCGATCCGTGCGCGTACCTGCGTTCACCAAGGCGAATTGACGAAGTGCGTCAAGGTGCTCGCTGGAAATCAGATCAAGTAAGGTGGCGCGCCCACCAAGTCGACGGGCTACGAGCTGGGCCTGGGTACCGGGATTGGATAGTCGGCTCTCAAGCCCATGATCAGCGGCTACGGCCGCGACCCATGCCCCGATGCCGAGCTGGCGAAGCCGCGGTCTCGCGATACGAGATTCGAGATTCGATCCGACCAGCATTAGACCTTGGGTATGGGCGCGGTAGGTCAGAGAGCCTTCCCTGCCTACGCGTACCTGCTCGTGAATCACCGTGCTCGGATCATCGGCGTGAAGCCAGCGGGGGCTTAGGCCGCGGCCTTCTGGCATAGCGCTAGGTGGCATCATCACTTCGACCAGCCAGTACGGGATCGCGAGGTCGTCCCGCAAGGCGAGGATCTTGGCTGGCAATAGCGAGGGAAGGGGTGCCTGTAGCGTGACGGTGCCGTCTTCATCGCGCACGATCGGTACTGTCGCAACAGCTCCCAGCGGTTCATGGATGGCGACGCCTTGACGACCCTGCCGCAGGTCTGGGCGACCGATTGAAATCATTTGTTTTCGTAGGTTCGATGTCTCTTGGCCCACGATGGCGACATATGGGTAGACCGGGCCGTCGATGAGTTTCTTTGCGACTTCGGTGACAGCGTCGTCGTCAAGCGTGACGCTGGTGAGCTGGAGCCTCTGCGGATATCTGCGCGACCACTCCAGTTTGCTTTCCAGCGCAGGCCGGATAGTGCGCTCACATAGGTCGGCGTCGCCGAGCGCCGTGGATGGCAACCAGAGGCCGTAGCCCAAGACGCGGTCATAGATCAATGCCAGGGCGAAGTCTGCCGCGCTGTCCCCTACCACGATTCCACCCATGTGTCTTGCCACTGTGGTGGTATAGGTCATCAGATCAGGATCGAACTGCCGTAACCATGTAGAGAGATTTCGCGCTTCGGCATAGGGCAAATCGGCAGCGACGGGCCAGATAAGTTCAGCGGGAGGCCTTGCCCGGCCTGGATTGATCGTCCAAGCCCACAGGTCGCTTGTCGACGGCTCAGGCCGCGGCGTGGGCACGGACTTATCGAGTGAATCGTCAACTAGGCCGGTCCGTACCGCAGCCATCAAGGCCGCACTAGAGGCCCACGCGGTCGACGCGACTAGACATCGCTGGGGCGCGAAGTCTTCGATCCCTGACATCGAGACGAAGACGCTAGAGCTTTCGCCTCGACGAACGAAGTTGGCGATATCGTGCTTATCTTCTAAGTACGACTCCCGCAGCGGCGTGCATCGCTCGGATAGTTTGCGCCGAGCGAATTCAGCGACATTGTCAACGATGGTTTGATCTCCAGATCGATTGACCATATCTGCGCGCTCGTCGTCTCCCAGTGGCTTCCCGTCCCGGGTGAACGCGATGCTGCCGGGGGCGATGCATTCCCAGTCCGATACGCTGATATGCATCGCCACTATATGGTCCGGATCGTACGAAACCACGGCGGCTACGATCTTGGGGGCGATAGAGCCATCGGGTTCGTAGGGAACGAGAATGAATCCGACGCCGCCCCAAATCTCGCTAATCCAAGCGAGCGCAAGCTTCGCCCATTCCTGCCAGTGCTCATCGGCACGGAACATAACGGCGGCACGCGGTGGGCGCAGCACGGTGCTTGCGCTTGCGTAACTCGGAAGACCTGCCTCAGTCACGTACTAGATCTGATCACACCGACTGACGATCACGTTGATGCCGGGGTGCGCGGGGGTTAGGTGGAACGCCCGCCCTCGCCGCCACGCTGCCATCAACCTGCCAGGTCATGCCCTCCTCAGCACCAGATCGCACTGCCATCTTCGAGGGTAAAAGAGTTATCGAGGATCGGAGGGTGCGGATGAACGGCCTATTTGGTCAGGGACCGCAGCGCCTGGTGAAGACTTACTGGCGCTACCTCGTCATAGTCCTGGTTGTCATCAGCGGGTTCAAGGCTGCGCCCATCCTCATCGCGGTCTTTTCGCCCGTGCTGATGCTGCTGGTTTGGGTGTACCTATTCTCACGCTGGCGCCTGTGACCGGCTCCAATATTTCGTAGACCTGTCACCCGATTATTTGTAATCGCGGCCAACGACTGGCGACGAGTGTCGACATATAACAACTCTTAGGACGCCTTGGCCAAAGCATGGCCTCGTTTGATGCGCCCGTGAGTGGCGACGATTATCGCCAAAGGAGGGGAGCATGGGTAAGCAGAAGCGGATTCGTATCGACCTGGTGCCGCGTGAGCAGCCGGACGTCGCGCTGTATATCCAGGCCCTTCTCCGTATTGCCCGAGACCAATTCAAGCCCGATCCTGTCGATCCGCCAGCCCAGGGCGACGATGCCGAGCAGGAAGCCAGCGGAGAGGTGACGTCGTCGTGATAACCCTGATGCTGCTTATCGTCGTCGGCGCTCTACTAACCGGCGGAGTGCTAGCAATGCAAGCCGGTGAGCACGCGCAGTTCCGCTCGCGGCTAGTTGCTTATCGCCTCGAATTCCCCTACGGCATCACGCCGGAGGCGGTGACTGACTTCCTGGTCGGCTTGACCGGTCTGGTCGCGCCGCGCCACCGGCGCTGGCTGTCGGTGCGCGGCCTGGTGGTGGAGACGGCAGCCAGTGCTGAGGGCATCAGCCACCGGCTGCTGGTGGCGAGCGAGCTGGCCGAGACGGTATTGGCCGCGCTGAGGGCGCACCTGCCGGGCGTGCGGACAACGCCGTTGGGCGCGGTACCAACCATCGAGGCGACGCGGGCCGTGCAGCTGGGTCTGAGCCATGCCGGGCGGCCGTTGGCCGTGCGTTCGCCGGTGGCCGTTAGTTCGGGGTTGCTGGCGGCCATGCAGCCGCTCGGGCCGGGTGAGTGGATCGTGTTGCAGTGGGTCGTCCAGCCGGCTGCACCGACGGCGGCGATTGCCCCGGCGATGCGGACCCGTGGTCGTGGCCGCAGTCCGTTCAACCCGGCCGTGCGTCAGCGCCTGCAACAGGATGTGGCCAATGAGCGTGCAAAGAACATTTATCCGCTGCTGCTCGCGACGCCCCGAATTGCGGTGCGGGCCGGATCGGCCCGGGCGGGTGCGCTGCTAGGCCGGGTGACGGCGAGCTTCCACGCCGCCAACGCTGCCGGCGTGCACTTCTTCGTGCGTCTCTTGCCGAACGCGGTCGTGGTTCGCAACCTGACCGCGCGGCACCTGCCGTTGCTGGTCCCGCCATGTCAATTGAATGCTGCCGAACTCGGCCAACTGCTCGGCGTGCCGCTCGGCGAAGTGGCGCTGCCCGGTCTGCGCTTCGGGCAGTCGCGACTTCTCGCTCCCTCGGTCGATATTCCGAGTACCGGGCGCGTGCTGGGGATGTCGACCTTCCCCGGCGCCGAACGGCCGCTCGCGCTGTCGGTGCCGGATTCGCTGCAGCACTTGCACGTCATCGGCCCCACGGGAGTCGGGAAATCGACCCTGCTGCTTGGCCTGATCGCGCAGGACATGGCCGCTGGTCGCGGGGTGATCGTGGTCGATCCCAAGGGCGACCTGGCGGCCGACGTGCTCGACCGGGTGCCGCCCAGCCGGGTTGGCGATGTGGTGGTGCTGGACGCGGCCGACGCGGACTATCCGGTAGGTCTCAACCTGCTGGCTGCTCCGGCCGGAGCGCAGGAGTTGGTGGTCGACCAGTTGGTGGGCACCATGCACAACTTGTGGAAGTCGAGCTGGGGTCCGCGCACCGACGATGTCCTGCGGTCTGCGCTTTTGACACTGGTCGCGCGTCCAGGCCTGACGTTGTGCGACGCGCCGCGCCTGCTGGGTGATGCAGGCATGCGCCGCCAACTGGTTGGCCAGGTCGATGATCCGGTGGCGCTCGGCCCGTTCTGGAGCTGGTACGAGGCACTTTCCGAGGCTGAGCGCGCCCAGGTCATCGGCCCGGTGTCGAACAAGCTCCGAGCTCTGCTGTTACCCCGCAGCCTCAGAAACGTTCTCGGCCAATCCGACGCGAAACTTGACCTGGCCGAGGTGCTGAATGAGGGCCGGATTCTGATCGTGCCGCTGCGCAAGGGCGTGCTCGGCGAGGAGGCCGCCGCTCTGTTCGGGTCGCTCCTGATCGCGCGGCTGTGGCAAACCGCGATGGCGCGCGCCGCGGTGGCTCCCGAGCAGCGGCGACCGGTCATGGTCTACATCGACGAGGTGCAGGACTACCTGCACCTGCCTACCAGTATCGCCGACGTGCTGGCACAAGCCCGCGGCCTGGGCTTGGGTCTGACGCTGGCGCACCAGCACTTGGGCCAACTGCCAGCCGCGCTCAGGGAAGCGGTACTGGCTAATGCCCGCAGCCGGGTGATCTTCCAGACGGCGGCCGCCGACGCGCAGCGGCTCGGCCGAGAAGTCGCGCCCTATCTGACCCCAGCCGACATCCTCGGCCTCGGCCCGTTCGAAGTCGCGCTCAGCCTGGCGGTAGGCAGCCGCACCGCACCTCCCGCGACCGGCCGCACCGTGCCGCCGCCACCCCTGACCGGCATGGCGGAAGATGCGTTAGCTGCTTCGCGCAGCCGGTATGGACGACCCCGCGCCGAGGTTGAGGCTGCCATCCGCAGGCGTCATGCCGGGGACGTTCCGACCGGCGGGGTCGGTCGGCGGGAGGTGCCCTCATGACGATGCCGACTTCCGGTCGCGGTTCCGCTCGCGTCACGAGCGATGGGGCTACGCGTCCCATGAAGCCGGGGATGCAGCGTCAATCTGCAGACGACTCCCCTACCTCATCCGCTGGTCAGACTGTGCGGTCTCGGTACGTGACCGCTGCGCGGGTGCGGTGGCTGGCGTCGCACCTGTCCGACCGCGAACAGGCGGTCCTTGGTTCGCTGCGGCGGCTGCGGGTGGCGACGTCGGCTCAACTGGAACGACTGCATTTTGCCGACGTGACTCCCCGGCAGGGACGAGCGGTGCTGGCCACCCTGGTCAAACGGCGGCTGATCGCGCGCCTGCCACGACGGGTCGGTGGGGTGCGGGCCGGATCGGCGGGCTACGTCTACGTCCTCGACGTGGCCGGACAACGCCTTGGCCCGGCCGATGGACGGCGGGTGCAGCGGCCGTGGCCGGTCGGCACACCGTTCCTCGCTCACTCGCTGGCGGTAAGTGAGCTATACGTGCGGCTGATAGAGGCCGAACGGCAAGGCCGGGCGGGACTGCGGCTGGGTGAGTTCCTGACCGAGCCGGCGTGCTGGCGCAGCTTCGCCGCACCCGGCGCTGGCCGAATCACGCTCAAGCCCGACGCCGAGGTCACGCTTGGGCTGGGCCGGTTCGAGGACCGTTGGTTCATCGAGGTCGACCGGGCTACCGAGAGCCGCTCGACACTCGATCGCAAGCTCGGCTGCTACGTGCGCTACTGGCAGAGCGGACAAGAACAGGCCCGGCTCGGCATCTTTCCCAAGGTGCTGTGGATCGTGCCCGACAGCGCGCGGGTCGACGTGCTGGTCGACGCCTGCGGGCGACTGCCGGTGGCAGCCTGGCCGTTGTTCACCGTGGCGACCGAGGCGAACGCGGTGGACCGGTTGCTGGCGGGGGCGGATTCGTGAGCGAGCTACCGCGCAACACCATCCTGGCCGGTGATGTGCTCGACCGCCTGGCCGAGCTGCCCGACGCCAGCGTCGACTGCGTCCTGACCAGTCCGCCGTACTACCAGCTGCGCGACTACGGCGTCAGCGGCCAGCTCGGACTCGAAGCCACCGTCGAAGAATGGGTCAGCAATCTGCGGGCGGTCTGCCGCGAGCTGGCCCGCGTGCTGAAATCCACCGGCTCGGTGTGGCTCAACCTGGGCGACTCGTTCTCCCGGCACACCCGCTACGGCGCACCGCCGAAGGGACTGCTGCTGGCACCCGAGCGACTGCTGATCGCGCTGGCAGCGGATGGCTGGATCGTCCGCAACAAGATCATCTGGGCCAAGCCCAACCCGATGCCGACCTCGGTGGGCGACCGCCTCACCCTTACTTACGAAGTGCTTTACTTCGCGGTCCGCTCGCGGCGCTACTTCTTTGACCTCGACGCCATCCGCGAGCCTGCCCTCGGCACGCGGCCTCGAACAAGTCGAGTCGTGCGGCCCGAGGCCTGGCGAGGACCGCTCGCCGCCACCCGAGGCGGCCTCGCCCGACCGCGAGCCGGGCACCCGGTTGGCAAGAACCCTGGCGACGTTTGGAGAATCGCCACCCAGGGATTCGCGGGTGCTCACTTCGCCACCTTCCCGCCCGCGCTGCTGCGCCGCCCGATCCTGGCGACCTGCCCCGAGCGAATCTGCACCGCCTGCGGCACACCGTGGCGCCGGAAGGTGACACTGCGGCGGATCGGCGAAACGCAGCCGACCCCGACGGA